>JGI20214J51088_10002963_pt1 | contig 11232 bp, 11 predicted proteins | sample WetSurMetagenome_FD_51088 | JGI IMG/M metagenome (IMG submission 51088)
GCTTGGCAACCCATAAAATCTGGTTTGATTAACCCCTTTTTTGCTAAGCGAGTGTAAGGGCGGTCATAAGTGCCGTCGACGCTGTAAATTTGAATTTTTTTTCCGAATTTTGTTATAGATTGACCAATATTTCTTGTTAGTTCCTGAGTATCCAAAGCGGATAATGTTAATTCTGGGTGAGCGAAAGCTCGGCCAGTTTCAGCGAGAGGGCCAAACTGCACTGCGTCAACTCCTAATTCAACAAGTAATTCGCATGTGCTTTCTATTTCTTTGATACTCTTCGACGTTACTGTATAGGAGCAGCTGATCTTTGGAATGTTTAGGCTTCGGCAAATCTTTATTCCGTTGATTACTCTTTCGTAAGATCCATTTACTCCTCTAAGGTCATCATGAGTTTGGGCTGTTGATCCGTCTAAGCTAAATCTTAAATGCTTAACAGAGCTCTCTGCAATTTTTCTTCCCATTTGCTCATTCATAAACCAACCATTCGTGTTCAGCATCAATGGAATACCAGTATCCCTGAATTTATCCAAAATAACAGAGAAATCAGGTCTAATCAAAGGCTCGCCACCCAAAATATAGACAAAACCAATCTGGGCTTCTTTCAACTGCTCAATAATCCCAAAAACCTCAGTTGTAGTCAACTCATCTTTTACTGTCTTTTGAGCGTTTGAATAACAATGTTTGCAGCTAAAATTGCATTGCTGGGTAATATCCCACCAAACATAAATGGGCGCTGACAAGAATGAGATCTGTCTGCTCTCACTCATTAGGTACGCACTTTTCTTGACGACTTCTTCATACAGCCATGGACGAAAGCGAAAATTAATACGTTTAGATCTTGAGGGGTTCCATCAAACGTTCTCTTAATGTGATCAGATAATATTTTTAAGTCTTTAAGCTGGAGACCTTTCTTTCGTTGAATAAACTGAAAAATTTCCCAAGCAGTGCTATTGCAATAGTAAGAAACAAAGTTTTGTTTGTCAAAAAGAAAACCGCCAAATTTTTCCTGTCTAAACATGAAAGAAGCGTTCAAAGATATCTTTTCACCTGTTCGCTCAATTGGATTTATTATTTCAACAAGAGGATCATTCTCAACTGTTAAAGCAGCACATGTTACATCACCCTTCCCTTTGCATTCGCAGGTGCATTGACAATTGCAAGGAGCGGTACATTCACAAGTACACTGGCAAGTACATGGGGCCATGCATTCACAAGTACATTGACATTGACAGAAAGGTATGTTGCCAACAATGTTTCCTAATACAGAATTAAGTAAATCGTCTTTTTGTAGAACTTGCTCAGCTTCTTTTGTTACATCGAAGCATACTGGTCCATCTGCGGTGGTGACAAGTCTAAGGATAGGTGCTTCAAATTTGCTTACCAAAAAATTCACCTACTAGAAAAATTGTATGCCCCCATATAAGGATGCTTGTCCCAAGCAAGATAGCTTTAGACTTTAGAAAACGTCGCTATTATTCCAAGCACCAGAAAATACATAGTTATACTGGGCGTCTCAAAGGTGAACCCTTGAGGGGAACTACAGATGTTATCACTCATCTCGAAGGAGACTTGTACGGAAAACTCCGGGGCAACAAATAAGACCCAATTTTCTTAGTTATTGTTGACTTAGATATTTGTTTTTCTTAAAAGCGCTATCTTTCCACCTATGATGCCCAGAATAAATCCTATGATGAATCCTCCACCATAATTACGCTCGGCACTGAAAATACGATTATTATTGTGCCCAAGCTCTCTTGCTTGCGGGTTTAATGTATAACATTATCGCTCCTAAAAGAAAAACAGCAAATATGAGGCCGGCAGTTGAAAGGTTGTAGAGGAGTGCTGGATCATTGCCTGATGAACCTGGAAGAGTAAGCATGATTTAGGGAAACCACCTTGCGACAACTCCTAAGGCAACCGCATTGATTAATATTAAAAGCCCNGCTATCAAAGACAAAGAGAAAACTTTGGTTGTTTTTTCGCATAACTCACTAACTTTGTTCATTCTAAATAGCCCTTTCCTGTTATGTTAATTTTACTTCTAGATTTTTCTTATATCATGAGAAAATGAATCCTCAAACTCCGTATAAGAATGACAACCCGTGACCAAAGAAAAATAATTGAAATCGCAACTCTCAATTAAACCGAAAACGATAATAAGTTAACTCGCAAAAAGGAAATATGGTTGAATAAACATGCCGCAATTTACTGTTAATCCAAGCAGAATTGATCCGTACAAGAAATTCAAATTCATAATAAAATGGGACAATAAAGTCGTTGCCGGAGTCTCAAAAATGAGTCCGCTAAAAAGAACTACAGATGTTATTACCCATCGTGAAGGTGGCGACTCAAATGTGGAACGAAAATCTCCCGGCAAAACACACTATGACCCAATCGTTTTGGAACGGGGCGTCACCCATGATCTTGAATTCGAAACATGGGCAAACTTGGTATTTAACAAAAATAGCGGTTCTATGTCTCTGAAGAATTTTAGAAAAGACATAACGATTGAATTGCTTAACGAGGCAGGAGTTCCATGTGTCGCTTACAAGGTTTATCGCTGTTGGGTTGCAGAGTACACTGCTCTGCCTGAACTAGATGCTGGAGAAAATGCAGTAGCCATACAAAGCATAACCATTGAACATGAAGGCTGGGAAAGAGACACCAGCGTGGCTGAACCAAAAGAAACATAGACTTACCCAAGGTAGTGTAGCATTTGTCAAGCATACCAAACATAAACAGAGGAACCCTAATCCTGCTTGAACCAAACGCTCAAGATGCAACCACCTCCTCAAAGAACCCATTTTTCGTCTTTCAATACAACCCAGAGAAACTCGTTCACACGTTCAACCAAGCCACGCCCTCTACAACAAGCGCAAACAACTCAGATTCACAAGTGCTACCTGAGGAATTTTTCAATTTAATATTTGAACTTGATAGCGTAGATATGGATTCATCATTGAAAAATCAAGTTTCGACAGATTTGGGTGTTCATCCTGCTTTGACTATATTAGAGCTAATGATGCAGCCGCAAATTGCAGGAAAGCAAAAATCCATGCCTATTGTAATATTCAAATGGGGCGCAAAGCGGATATTGCCAGTTCATTTGGTTAGTATGAGTATTGAAGAAAAATCTTTTGATGTAACCTTAAATCCAACGAGGGCAATGGTCACTTTAACTTTAAAAGTTCTAACTGCCGCAGAAATTACCAATAACCCGGGAGCTCAAAAAGTCTTAGTCAGCCACGAAAACATGCGTACCACTCTGGTTGATGCTTATAAAGTGCAAACAGGACAGGCTCCTCTAATTGCTGGAAGTGATAATTCAAAACTTGCTGGTTCAGTTACCGCTGCTTCAGCTGGCACAAGTAAACAGAAAATAGGCGCTTAAGAACCCTTCCACAACTATAAACAAATCTAATATCCTATTATTTGACAGCTTCTCAGCTTGCGATCAAAGACTAAGAATATATCGTTAGAAAACCATTGTCATCCGATGTTTTACCTCATTGAAAAGGCACCCACATCATTGCAGAAAAATCAAACTATCTCCCAAAAACATAGAAATCCAACAACAACCTGTCAACAACCTATCCGGGAAGGAAGCACAAAGCAAACCAAAAATACAAGTTAAAGCACAAAGGAAAAATTTGGTTGTGGCACAGGGGAATCCAAAAACAACGTAATAAGAGGAAGAAATCCAGCATCTTTGCAATGATTACAGGCAGAGGACAATGACTGATTACCCAATACAAAACAGCGGCAACTAGAACCCAGGGGCAATCCAGACTTTNTTGCTACTTATTACAGAGGCTTGCAAAAAGCCCAAAGCATATTGAATTTTGTTGGGCATTAAGAACTTAATATCAAAAATTTTTGCTTTCTAACCAAAACACAGATAGGCAAAAACTGCACCTTGAATTAAGCAATGGGAAATGGATATCTTGTCGGATTTAGCCAACAGCTGCGAGTATTTAACAACTGAAACATTATGTTCGGCAGTCTCGGAAAATGATAAAGCAAAGGCAAACAGGCAGCTTCGATGCCAAAACGAGGAAAAAATGAGTTGCTGCTACCTTTGCCTATCAAGAAATCAATGCCCAATAAACTGCAAATATTTAGGAAACACAGGAAAAGAATTGCGGCCAGTTGAGTCCAAACAAGCACCAACTCAAAACACCAAAAATATCGTAGACACTGAGGCAAACCCAACTAAAGAAGTGACTATGATTTGCTCAAAATGTAATGTTGAAATGTCGCAGACTAAAACGCAGTTTAGTATTAATGGCTGGAAGGGTCCGAATTCAAAACTATCTGAAGATTACTCAGATAAAGACGATTTGCTGCCAGTATTAGTTTATTCATGTTCAAATTGTGGCAAAATCGAGTTAAGAGCTGATGAGAGTCAATAAGGCAAGGCGTATTATATGGTTCACAGAAGAGTACGAGGCGGAAAATTCAAAGTCAAACATGTAAAAAAAGAGCCACCAGTCGCGTTGGGTGACGAATTAGAAGTAAATATAATTGATTTTTGCCCAAGCGGCGATGGAATGACGAGAATTCAGGGTTATGTTATAGTGGTGCCGAAGGCAAAGCCAAGAGACAGAGTGAAAGTAAAGGTAACGCAAGTCGGCGAAAAAGAAGCAATNGCAGAAATAATCAAATAACCTCCTGTTCTCCAGCACCCGTAAAATCAATATGTTTTACTTTTTTAGTCAAAATTGGATTTAAATTAAACATTTAATTTGGAGTTCATTACCAGTTCACCCTCTAAATTAACCTGAAAAACAATAACAAAAACTGTGATCTTTTCATAATCGCTATCTCCTTTGTTACAGAACTGTTTTATAATAACAATTATTATTGTTCCGTTCATGCTGCTGATAGAAGACATAATAATTGTTCTTGGCTTGATTGTGTTTGAAGTAGTCAACAGCATCGACAATGCAATCGTTAATGCACACGTCCTAAGAACGATGAGTGCTCTGTGGCGAAAACGTTTCTTATTTATCGGAATCTTAACCTCAGTNTTCCTTGTTCGTTTCTTGCTGCCTCTCTTTATCGTNTGGGTNTCAGTGCCAGGCATTTCACTACCNGACCTTTTTAGCGCTTTTGCAGGTGGAAACGATATTGCAGCTAAAGCAATTGAAGCCCAAACACCCATCATCCTATCGTTCGGCGGCGTTTTCTTATTATTTCTCTATCTGCATTGGCTATTTCTAGAAAAGAAGGATCCTTTNTTCATAGAACGTTTCCTCAAAGCAAAACATGGTGTTTGGTTCTTTGGCTTTGCCGCCATCATTTTGGTNATTATAATGTATCTTGCAAGAGCAAACCCTCTGATGATGCTTGCAGCAGCCATCGGCTCAGCCACATTTTTTATACTCTACGGACTAAAAGAAACTGCAGAATCAACCGAGCAAAATCTTCAAGCAGCGAATGCAGGAAACATGAGCGACGCTTCCAAGTTTATTTACCTTGAAGTTTTAGATGCAACCTTTAGTTTTGATGGTGTAATTGGAGCTTTTGCTTTCACCTTTAATTTGCTGCTTATCCTAATCGGTATTGGAATAGGNGCAATTGTTGTTAGGCAATTAACCGTGAAAGGAATAGACCAAGTCGCTAAATACAAGTATNTAAAGAACGGCGCCATGACATCCATTNGTTTCTTAGGGGTTTTCATGTTAGTTGAGGCGTTTGGAGTTGAACTGCCCTCTTTTGTACCTATAGTTTTTACTCTGCTATTTGTTGGGGTGGCATTTTGGATGTCAAGAAGACTTTTACCCAAGAAAACACCAGCCGTTAAGAAGGAAAGTTCAGTGCGCAAGGGTTTTTTCGGTAATTAGGTTGTGTTGTTCCATAGATAGATTTGCTGGTATTTACCTTGTGTTGGGAACTGTGGGTCATCGTAAACTATGTCTAATCCTGTGCCGTACTGAGATAGAAGAGTGAGTGACAGATTCCATATTTGCGCTGAAGTGCTATCCGGTGCCCAGACACCCCAGATTGGGTCCTGAGGACCTCTCATTGCCCAGCCATAGTCACGCGGCAAAACTAAGGCAACTTTAGGTGGATTGTTTGGTTTTAGCGTTTGTATGTTGTTCCAGAACTTCTCCATAGCGGTGAAATGAGCATCTGTTAGGATTCCATAGGGATTATCATCAATTTGTGGATAGTCAAAGATGACCTCATAGTTTGCCCCTGCCAGAAAACCTTCCATTAGGTCGTTATACATTGCAGTAGCATTTTCAATATAGGGTGGTTGATTGTATGTCCATGTGATTATGGTTCCCCACGTTTTGTTCTGCAATGTAGCTGCTCCACGATTTAAAGCGATGGCTTGTGCGGTGCTTTGGTTAGAGCCAAACTCGCAGAAAACAGTGTCGTATCCCCCTTGATAGGCAAACCAGTAAAGGGCATAATCTGAGGTATACGAATGGATTTGACGCTTCTGCAATTCGGTTAAGCCTAGACCTGTTGCTACATAACCGAGGAAGTGGTAAGCGGCTCCATTATTATCAATCGGAAGAGAGCCATTCAATGCTAAATCTATGTCTGGCTCATGAGCTAAATAATCTGGTGCGTCATGAATCTTTAACTGATTATAATAATTTGTCCAGTTGCCATCAATAACTATGCCTCCCGGTTCATCAAATAAATAGACGCCTAAGAAACGACTTCCCCATTGTTGCTTAGCGTAATCAAGCCATGGTACCTGCCACGGATACTTAGGGTTNAAATACCCAAAGTAGACAATAACATCCAATCCTGAATCAACTGCGTAATTCACAATTTCATTCATCGCTGTCTCGTTTGTACTAACGGGACCTGACTGCACAACCAGAAGATTAGTATAAGTTTTTACCTTGTCAATTAGAAGCTTAGCTTCTGCTGACGTGTTGCCGCAGAAGGAAACGCCAAAACGGAATTCTGATTGCTTAAACTGCTGGGTTTGNCTATCTCTGCTAAGATATGGAANGAGTAACTCTAANGATGCAAAAACCAAAACTACAGTTCCGATGACTGCAAGCGTTATTATTAGGTATCGCTTCATAGGTAAAACCTCTAAAACCCGTTTCACTTAACACATTATTGCTTGGAAATATTTAGCAATTTAGTTAACGCTCTTACTCCAATATAGCCCGAAGAAAGAACGTTAACAGTTTTCACTTCTTTTTTGAGCACCAGTAAAGTTAGCGAGAATTCCTTTGTAGTCAAAAGCTGCAATTAACTCTTTGAAGTTGACAACAATTAAAGTNAGCAAAGTAAACAGAGGGATGAGAGAGTAATAGTACAGTGGTGTGGNNATTGCTTGAGCAAAAACCATGCTTACAAATCTTGTTCCCATTACTGGGTAAAGAAGCATNAGATTAGATATGACTAATGTGAGAATCAGGCTTGCGGNTGCCACTTTGAGATTTTTGCGATTATACATTATATATAGCGGTAAAGCTAACAAGCCAAATCTTGGGTCAAAGAATCCAAAAGCCAATGCTACTCCCGACAAAGCAGGTTTATCTTTGCTACCTAAATAAAAGCTAAGCAAAAACAGGAAAGTAACAAAAACTTTCGCTTGCCCTTCTCCCCATTGCCAAAAATAGCTTGGAGACATACCCCATTGCACCGTCGGAAAAGGAAGCAAAAGCACAATAGTCAACACTATAAAGGTTAATGCGAGCGGTTTGCTGCCTAAAAGTTTGTAGATCANATAGGCCATAAGCGGCAATAGCAGAAACTGGATAATATCAAAAGCCAATAATGCCTGTTGATAGCTTAATGATAGAAATGGTGTTACAACTATTAGGAAAGATGGCAGATACTTGTAATCTTCAGGGTAGGGGGAGATTGCTGGTTCGCCGCCGCCTAATGCTCCATGGATGTAAATGTTTGCTGGGTTGTGCCAAAGCCTCCAGGCACCCGTATAGTAAGCTGAGAAGTCTTTAGCCACGATTGAGCCCGACGTATTGATGCCTGAGTCAACTCTGTAGGTTTCGGGATAGGAGACGATGAAGGTGTAAAGATTTAGAATTATTAGAGCTGCAACTGCAATGGTGAAAGCTTTTTTTGTGTTGCTGAGTTTTTGGATCATTGATTCACCATTGTAACATGCAATCTTACTACGTTTTGGTTGCTCAGGAATTTATATTTGGTTATTCGCCTGCGCTTTGACGCTTGCAAGAAGTACAAACTGTATTACACTTGTAATACAGGAGAAAATGCTTTTATTCAATTCCAGCTTTGAAGGAAGTAAAACCAATCACAGTGAAGCAATTCATGTTGAAACAACCAAGTAAAGCAAAACAGATCTCAATAATGGCCATGGTAGCTGCAATCTACGCTATACTATTTTACGGCTCCGCACCAGGAATGTTACCTGGATTTACACTTCTTTATCTTCCAGTTATTTTGCTAGGCGTTTTTCCCATGTGGTTCGGTTGGAGTGGACTAGNCGGTTGCATGATAGGCGCNTACATAGGCGGAGTGTACGTTGAGGCCGTGCCTCCTTACGCTGCATGGGTTGAATCAATCACGGCATTAATCATATTCGGCTTGAACTGGTTACTAATGCCCAAAATTTTTGGCCAGGAAAAATCAAAGCGCAACTATATCTTGCTCTTGATAGTCTACGCTTTGACTTTATTCATTGGAACCGCTTACATCTTATGGCAATACATGTATCTTTTTAACATTGGAATTTTGTCTTTTCCTATTATTGGGGATTTCTCATTTGCCATAGTGCTTGCTGCGACCTTTGGACTAAATTTTGTTGTCCAACTGGCTGTTTGCCCAGCATTGCTACGAACTGTTACTCCAAGGCTAAATGGTTGGGGAGTTTACTCTGGCAACTTTGCCGATTGGAGAAGCAAGAAAGTCCAAATCCAAAAGTAAAAACACCCTTTTCCTTTTCTTCCATATTATCTCTAATAAGTTTCTTTTAACTTGCTGAAATTAAGCAACACTTTTAAGGAATCCGCCACTTAAAGGCAGTCCTGAGTGCNCAAAATGAAAATACGACTGCTAAAATTAACCCCTGATAGTCTAATACACCTATTGCAAGGNAAATCNTTCCCCTCAGCATTTAACATACCTGCTGACGCTGAACTAATCGATCTAAAACTCGATCTTATCAATAATCAGGTTAATGCAATTATACAAAGCAGTAGCTTTGAGGAAGTTACCTCTTATCCGATACCAGAACTTGACCAAAAAACATCAGAACCCAAAGTGGCATCAAAATTAACAACACAAGCAAAAATCGAATCAAAACCCGAACCCAAACCAANGATAATTCCAACAGTTGCGCCAAAAGCATCCATCAAAATGGAAAACGAGTTTAGCCCTGAACAACGCAAAGTCTTAAGTTTTGCAGTGAAGGGCGAGGTGGTTGTGGTTAAGCCGATACAGTTTCTAAAAGAAGAGTGGGACGACATCAACGAAGTTGTCAGAAGTCTTGGCGGCAAATGGGTAAGAGGCGACATCATAAGCTACTGGGAAATCCCACTTCAGCAAAGCTAACAGCTACTTATAACTTCAAAATAACGCAAAAGTTTAGATTTCATTAGAAAAAGAAAGGTTATGCTGTTTCGTTTGGTACAGCTTTTTCTAGAACCCTAATTGAGCCGTTTTTTCCAAGCCTCAACTGCTTTTCACCTTTGAAGCTGGCTACATGCGCATTTTTTATTTCAATACAGTCGCCTGCTGAAACAGAGTTTATCTGCTGATCCCAAAGGCAAAGCAAAAGTTTTCCCGTTTCATCCCCAATCAACGCGTTCGAAACAAGGGCGTTGTCTCTGAATTGAGTATGGACTTTGGATGGTTCAGCGGTTTCAAGAACTTGAGCCATCAAATTGATTTTTTTCATGCCAACGCGCAAATCTTCAATTTTTAGATGTGTAGGCGCTGGGTTTTGTTTGGCCATTTCTTTGCGAACTCTACTAGTTTCATTCCAATGGTCAAACGAAATGTCTTTTTGATTGAGTGTTTCATCCGGCACACGGAACTGCGCTACAACTTTTTCGTCTTTTGTTATCAAGAATATAGCTTGGTTACTGACGTTGCCTCGGTATTCAACCGTTATATCTTCAATTGTTGTTTTGCCCTGCTCTTTTGCCGTCACTAAAGCTTGGAAAAGCTCTGAAGGGTAAAGGCTGTGTTGTGCTGAAAGAACAGCAAGTTGATCTTCCAATGTAGGTTTTTTCGGTTTCAAACTATTTCTCCCCCTTTTAATGATTAGCGAATAATCTTGAAAAAAGTAAACGNGAGCCTTCAAAATTCACTTTTTCTTGATCAATTCTAACATTTACTAATAATAACTGGCTAAGTATATAGGTATAACTATAAAAAAACCGTTCTTTTGCCATAGTATTCACAGTCTTTCCAAAAAATAAAAAAGACTAATTCTACTGATTATTTACAGCAACCTTTGAAATCTGCATCAATTTTTGGAGAACAAACGATGGAAGAACTAAAATCACTGACTAAAGTTGAACTAGTAAATCTGGGCAAGATATTTTACCCAAAAATAAACGTGACAAAGGGCCAAGTTATCGAATACTACGTGAAGATGGCCCCCAAAATCCTGCCAATCATAAAAAACAGGCCACTTGTGCTGACAAGATACCCTGATGGCGTTGCCGGTGGCAATTCTAGTTTTTTTGAAAAAGATGCACCTCAAGGTACCCCTGAATGGGTTAAGACAAAAACAATTTACTCTCCAACCTCCAAAAGAGATGTCCACTACATTGTCTGCAATGATCTTGATACACTTATCTGGCTTGCAAACTTGGCAGCGCTGGAAATCCATATGCCCTTCTCAACCATTGATAATTTAGACAAACCTGACTTACTCTTTTTTGACATTGACCCTGAACCGCCAGCCACTTTAAGTGATGCAGCAGAGGTGTCGCTGTTGTTAAGAGACAAATTATTTGATTTGGGGCTTACTCCTTTCATTAAAACTTCTGGGAAAAAAGGTTTGCATGTTGTCATCCCAATCGTTCCGGAATATTCTTTTGACATGGTTAGAGCTTTTGTGCATAAAATAGGCATAGACCTAGCCAAGGAAAGTGAGATCGTTGTTTCTGAATTTAAAGATACTAAGAGACCAGGCAAAATCTTCGCCGATTACTTGCAAAATTCACCTCTTAGAACCATGGTGGTTCCCTACAGTTTGAGGCCGACGCCTGAAGCAACCGTTTCTACGCCTTTAGAGTGGACGGAAGTAAAGAA
>JGI20214J51088_10002965_pt1 | contig 11226 bp, 9 predicted proteins | sample WetSurMetagenome_FD_51088 | JGI IMG/M metagenome (IMG submission 51088)
TTACACAATTTTTCATCTTTGAACCGTATATTGCTATTGTATTTTTTCATATCCTTGTTGTCTGTCAATTTGTATCTGTACAGTTCATTCTTCTCAAGTCGCACCATCTCGCCAGCCTTGACAAGTGCTATGCTACCATTTTTCTTGTCGGTAACTTTCACCAATCCCCGATAAACGCCCAGTTCAAAAGCTCCGTTTCTATTGCATTTTACATTGAAGCANGTTCCCAGCACTTGTATTATCATATCCTTTGTATTGATAATAAACGGATGGTATTTATGATGAGTGACATCAAAAAGAGCTTCTCCATCGAGTTCTACTTTACGCGCATTACTTGTAAAATGTGTTGGATATCTCAATGTTGAATTACCTGAAATATATACAGTGGAATTATCCTCAAGTGTCTTTACCAATGCTGTCCGACTGTCGCCATTATACTGAGATAAAAGTTTCTCGGCTCTGCCTGTCTTATCTGAAATCTGCCATGGTATCATTACCACCAACAGGACCACTGCAGCTACAGCTACTGCACTCCAAACTGCCATACTCACAGTTCGCGCTTTGTGTTTATGCTCCACTAGCAGCCCGTCCCGGTCAAGTCTGTCATACAACTTATTCCAAGCCGCTCCGGTCTTCTTTTGATATTTCTCTTTGTTCATCATTATTTACGAATTAAAATATGTTTCTATTTCTGCTTTTAGAGTCTTAAGTGTCTTTGTGATGTCGGCCTCCACTGTTTTGACAGATATTTGTAGAGTCTCAGCTATCTCTTTGTATTTCTTACCCTCTGTACGCTGCATGATGAATATCTGTCTGCATCTATCGGGTAATTTAGCCAAGGTCTTTTTTACCAAACCTTTGAGCTCGCTTATTTCCATCTGCTGTTGAGGATTGGGTGAACTGTCATCATCACTTTGATTGTTCTTTTCTGAAGCATTATATTTGTTTACTACATTATTGTGCTCAGCATACTGTATTGATTGGTTTCGTACTGCATTATACAGATAGCCGCCAAGTGAATGTAGTACAGGCAAAGAACTGCGATTCTTCCATATCACATAGAATAGTTCCTGCACTATTTCTTCGGCATCATTTCTGTCTTTCAGGATGCAGGAAGCATACATACAAAGAGGTGCGTAGTATTTGTCAAACACCTCTTTGAATGCCGCTATGTCGCTATTCTTTATTTTTGTGAGTAAGAGTATATCGCTCAGCATAATGTAGTGGTCAGTTGTTTATGTCTTTATGTTGTTTTTTCAACTTGGTTACAGCCTTGTCGAGTGATTCTGTCGGGGCCAGTATATTATAGCTTCCCCAAAAATCTTCATCATAGAAAGCCTTAACTTTATCTGTGAACGAGTCGTCTTCTTTGAATGACTCTCTGTATGGTATTTTCTCAACATTATTGTCATCCTTGTCTGTTACCACCATTTCGGATACTACACCGTAGCTGGTATGGAATAGTCTTTTCTTCCAGTTGCATTTGAATTTGACCTCATTGCGCATGTAACTGAGGCACATTTTGCCATTACGCTCCTCGTAATTGATCAGGAAAGTAAGTTCCTGTGGCTTGAATATCAGTCCGAAAGGCTTTTTCTTCAGAATGGTTTGAGTAACCTTATTCTTATCACTCATATCAAGTGACAACTCAGCTCTGGTTACTGCCAGACTCTCCTTGTCAATATACAATTTACCTTCAAACAATGCATATTCAAGATTAACCATAGGCTTGAATGATATTACATATTGTATACGATGATCTATATATACAGGTTTCTCCATCATAAAACTATAGTAGTTGAGTGTGCTCTCGTCAAGAAATCCATCAGGATTTTTAACCACATCCATATATGCTGACATATTAGGGCCGCCGATTAGTCTCACTGCAAGGGTATCGCTGGCTTTTTCGCTGAGCAGTTTGCGACCTTTTATAACCTGTACACGGTCGCTGTTGGCATTGCGTACATTATATCCTGTCTTAAACATGTGTACTACAGCCTCAGATATATTGATATAATGATTGCCCTTACGAGCTGTCTCCCTGTAAAATCCAGTCAGAAGTGTTGGTGTAGTTCCATAATTTTTGTCAATGTTGCGGATGGCCTGTGCCACAATATTACGTGATACAGAAGCTTCAACTATAACTTCGTCTAGAAGATTCTGCTTTGGTTTGAGCCATATTACAGCATTGTCGATGTTTTCTTCACCTATATTCATCCAGCTGTTTGAATATCCTATTAGCGAAACTACGATGGCGTTGGCCTTTGTAGATTTCTTAATTTTAAGAGTGAACTCTCCGTCCTCATTTGTAACAGTACCTATATTCGTACCGTTGACAGATACATTGGCAAATTCCACAGCCTTCTTGTTAGATTGGCTTTTTACTATTCCACTTACTGTAAAATAGTCATCCGTCTGAGCGCTTGATGTAAGCGTACCTGCTATCATTGTGAAAAGCAGAATACCGATTGCTCTACTGATAAATGTTTTCATGACCTTAACTTTTTTGGTTTAACTTTGTTTTTCCTCTCTATTGATAAGATAGGTCAGATAGCAAATACCCTACGAAAAAGTGAGATTATTTTCGGTTTTATAAAGTATATGGCAAATATATCACAAAAATCCATTCGGTCGTACTATTATTAACATCTATTAATTAGTATATCTGCGTACAGCAAAAAACGTACGTGCAAAATTTGCGTATACAATATTATTATCCGGCTTTCTTAAAATAATTTGTTATATTTGCAGACTCTAATAAGATAATCTAAGTATATGAAGATAAAGCATTTATTAATTGTCCTGATATCGGTAGTGATGTTGACATCTTGTGCTACCGGGAAAGCTACTCTTTCGAAAAAAATCAATGTACAAATGTCTAAGGCTACAGTTTTGGAAAATGATGTTGCGTATAAGATGGTGGCAGATACTGCAATCAGACTTGACATATACACTAATCGTGATGACAGCGCAAGACTGAAACCTGTAGTGATATTTATACATGGTGGCAGTTGGATACATGGCAATAAGAATGAGATAAGAAATTCATATCGTATGGCACTATGCAATGCTTTGATAAATGAACATTGCGCAGTCGTGTCTGTCAATTATCGATTGGCTGACGGCGTAAACAGCACTTTTGATGAGGAACTGGCTGACTGCCGTGATGCGGTGAAATGGGTGAGACGCAATGCTGTGAAATATCACTTCGACAGTAATAAAATAGGATTATGGGGCACTTCGGCAGGCGCACACTTGTCTATGGTGGTTGGATATCAGCCTACCGACTCCACCCGTGTACGGTTTGTTATGGATAATTTCGGCCCTGCTAATCTAAACAGTCTCTTTATGACAGATCTAACGCCTCTTGGGTTAGGTATAGCCCGAATTGCTTTGCCGGGATTATATAATGAGCGACAGTTGATGATGAAAATTTTTCATGATGACTATTGTACACGCTACTCTCCGGTAAATATGGCCGGATGGTATGCAGTACCGACATTAATTCAGCATGGAGATAAGGATAAACTTGTGCCAATTAGTGAATCATATGAGTTGAAGAATGTGCTTCAACGAATGGGTATACCTTATAATATGTATGTATTAAGAGGCGCTGTACATGCTTTTCCAGGCTTAACACAAAAACAGATTGACGACATCGTAGAACAGTCGATGAATTTTGTAAGGCAACATTTTAAGTAGTAGTAAGTTACTCTTTAATGGAAACTTCTATTGAGCTATTTATGAAAAAGTTATCCGTTTTGGAAAACTTTTATTAGAAAATTAAAGAAAAAATATACCAGAAATGATTATGCATTTTCATAAAAAGATTGTATATTTGCATCAACATTCTAATATAAGTAAGCATAATGGAAAAATTAAAGACATACAAGTTTGATGAGGCTTTCGAGGCTTCATTAGATTATTTTGGCGGTGATGAACTTGCTGCCCGGGTGTGGGTAAACAAGTATGCCATGAAAGACGGTTTGGGCAATATCTACGAGAAAAGTCCTGTAGATATGCACTGGCGTATAGCTAATGAGATAGCTCGTATAGAGAAAAAATACAAGAATCCTTTGTCTTCACAGGAGGTCTTTGATCTGCTAGATCATTTTCGCTATATTGTTCCGGCAGGAAGTCCGATGACAGGTATAGGTAATAATCATCAGGTGGCTTCATTGTCCAACTGTTTTGTTATCGGTCTTGATGGTGATGCTGATTCTTACGGCGCTATTTTGCGTATTGACGAAGAACAGGTGCAGTTGATGAAAAGACGTGGAGGTGTAGGTCATGATTTGTCTCACATACGTCCAAAAGGTTCGCCAGTAAATAATTCGGCTCTTACGTCTACCGGTCTTGTTCCGTTTATGGAGAGATACAGCAATAGTACCCGTGAGGTAGCTCAGGATGGCAGACGTGGTGCGTTGATGTTGTCGGTCAGTATAAAGCATCCGGATAGTGAGGCTTTTATTGACGCAAAGATGACTGAAGGCAAGGTTACAGGAGCTAATGTGTCTGTAAAACTTGATGACGAATTTATGCGCGATGCAGTAGAAGACAAGCCTTATATACAGCAATTCCCTGTCAACAGCAAGAACCCGCTTATCAAGAAGAGTATATCAGCTAAGACATTATGGCAGAAAATTGTGCATAACGCATGGAAGAGCGCAGAGCCTGGTGTCTTGTTTTGGGATACAATTATTCGTGAGAGTTTGCCTGACTGTTATGCCGATCTTGGCTTCCGCACAGTAAGTACAAATCCTTGTGGTGAAATTCCTCTATGCCCTTATGACTCTTGCAGACTGCTGTCGATCAATCTCTATTCGTATGTAGTTAATCCTTTTACAAAAGACGCTTATTTCGATTATGAACTGTTTAAAAAACATGTAGCTTTGGCTCAGCGCATGATGGATGATATCGTCGACTTGGAACTGGAGAAGATTGAACATATAAAAAATAAGATTAAACATGACCCTCAGAGTGAAGAAGTAAAAGGCACTGAATATCATCTGTGGGAGAAGATATATAACAAGAGTGGTATGGGACGCCGTACCGGTGTTGGTATCACAGCAGAAGGTGATATGATTGCTGCTATGGGGTTGTGTTATGGTACTGATAAGGCCACAGACTTCTCTGTTAACGTTCATAAGACTCTGGCTTTGTCTGCTTACGGTTCTAGTGTGCAGATGGCAAAGGAGCGCGGAGCATTCGAAATATATGATGCAAAGAGAGAAGAGAATAATCCTTTTGTAAAGCGTATCAAAGAAGCAGATCCAAAACTTTATGAAGACATGACTAAATACGGTCGTCGCAATATTGCATGTCTTACTATAGCACCTACCGGTACTACAAGTTTGATGACACAGACAACAAGTGGTATAGAACCTGTCTTCATGCCTGTATATAAGCGTCGCCGAAAGGTTAATCCTAATGATACAGATGTTCATGTTGACTTTATTGATGAAGTTGGCGACTCTTATGAGGAATATATCGTTTATCACCGTAAGTTCTTGACATGGATGACTATAAACGGTTATGATACTAATAAGAAGTATACGCAGGAGGAAATAGACGACCTCGTTGCCAAGTCTCCTTATTTCAAAGCTACAGCTAATGACGTAGACTGGCTTATGAAAGTCCGTATGCAAGGTGCTATACAGAAATGGGTAGATCACTCGATCAGTGTTACTATAAATCTTCCGAATAATGTAGATGAGTCTCTTGTTAACCGTCTTTATGTTGAGGCTTGGAAATCAGGTTGTAAGGGTTGTACAGTATATCGTGATGGTTCACGTTCCGGTGTTATGGTTTCTGTAGATAAGAAAAAAGAGGAAAAGAAAGCCGTAACTATCAATCCTGACTCAATGCCATGTAAACCACCAGAGGTAACAGAAGTTCGTCCTCAGGAGCTGGAGTGCGACGTAGTTCGTTTTCAGAATAATAAGGAAAAGTGGGTAGCTTTTGTAGGATTGCTTAATGGTTATCCTTATGAGATATTCACTGGTCTGCAGGATGATGATGAAGGTATCGTGCTGCCTAAGACTACAACAAAGGGGCGGATAATTAAAAGGACCAATGAGGATGGCTCTCATCGTTATGATTTCCAGTTTGAGAACAAACGTGGATATAAGACAACGGTAGAGGGACTTAGCGAGAAATTCAATCCTGAATATTGGAATTATGCAAAATTGATATCCGGTGTGTTACGTTATCGTATGCCTATTGATCATGTTATCAAGTTGGTAGGTTCATTACAATTGGCTTCTGAGAGCATCAATACATGGAAGAACGGTGTTGAGCGTGCTTTGAAAAAATATGTGATAGACGGTACCGAAGCAGAAGGACAGAAGTGCCCCGTATGTGGACATGAGAGTCTGGTATATCAAGAGGGATGTCTTATCTGCAAGAATTGCGGAGCATCGCGTTGCGGATAATCTGACAGTGTGATTATGAAGGTGGAATCATCTTATATATACATCAAGAATCTTCGTCTGCATTCGTTTCATGGCGTTTTGCCTCAAGAGCGACTAACAGGCAATGACTATATATTGAATCTACGGGTGAAATATCCCGTAGGTTCTGCTTTGATTTCAGATAGGGTGGAGGATACTCTNAATTATGCCACTNTGTGTGATATGATAACAGTAGAGATGNNAAAACCTTCTGCCCTTATAGAAAATGCAGCCTACAGGATATGTAAAANACTGTTTAAGGATATGCCAAAAATAGAATCCGTCGATATTTCTATTACTAAAGTTAATCCTCCGATGGAGGCAGACTGTGATGGTGCAGGCATAGAATTACACTTAATAAATGATAAAACTATTTGAAAGGTCTAAGTTTACAACTTATTTTTATTAACTTTGCACTTTAGTAGTTCCCTTATAGATGGTAATGATTGATTGTTGATAAGTTATGTTAAGAAAGATAATATATTTATTTACTATTCTTATATTTTCTGCTTCTTTATCTTTTGGAGCGGATCATCGTTTTACGCTTGTTATTGATGCTGGGCACGGAGGTCATGATGCCGGTGCGCTTGGTGCATTTTCAAAAGAGAAAAATATAAATCTTAATGTAGCTTTGGCTTTCGGCAGATTTGTGGAGAGAAATTGCCCAGATGTACGTGTCGTATATACACGAAAGACGGATGTTTTCATTCCGCTTGATGATCGTGCTGATATAGCTAACCGAAATAAGGCAGACCTGTTTGTGTCTATTCATACTAATGCATTGCCGGATGGAAGGATAGCACGTGGACTTGAAACGTATACTCTCGGTATGGCACGAGCACAGGCTAATCTTGATGTGGCAAAACGTGAGAACTCTGTAATCTTGGTAGAGAAGGATTATAAGTTACATTACAAGGGGTTTGACCCGAACTCTTCAGAGAGCTATATAATGTTTGAATTCATGCAAGACAAGTATATGGAGAAAAGTGTAGAACTGGCAAAGATGGTTCAGAGAAACGTATGTAACTGCGCCAATCGGCCGGATAAAGGCGTGCATCAGGCTGGCTTCCTTGTACTTCGAAAGACTTCTATGCCAAGTTGCCTTATAGAACTAGGTTTTATTACTACACCAGATGAAGAACAGATGCTGAATTCAGAAAGCGGTATCGAAAATCTTGCTAAAGGAATATATAATGCTTTTGTAAGTTATAAAAAAAAATTCGATTCGGCAATATCCATCCCATACAAAACATATCAACCGGACGAAATAAACATACCGACAATAGTACCAGACAACGATATAAGCAAACCAATACCGGCAAAAAGCAAACCAATGCCTGTAAAAAGCAAACCAATGCCTGTAAAAAGCAAACCAATGCCTGTAAATAAGCCGGAAGTGGAAAAACAGGACTCGGATAGCAAAACGGGAATGCCGGACGTAAACAACGTGACTGTCACACAATCAGTAGCTTCAAAAAGTGCTAATGAGGAGAATGAAGACTCTGATACACTTTCGTTTAGGATTCAGGTGCTGGCGAGTAGCAGGATGTTAAGGCCGGGCAGTCAGCAGTTTAACTCTATGACAGGTCTTGACTATTATCAGGAGGATGGAATGTTCAAATATACTTATGGATCTTCGTCTAACTATAATGAGATATACCGTTTGAGAAAAACTATCATCGATAAGTTTCCGGAGGCATTCATTGTAGCTTTCAAGGGAACAAAAAAGGTAAATATCAATGAGGCAATACAAGAATATAAGTCAAATAGGAAATAATATAGATTATGAAATACTTTAGTAAAGAGGTCCGTATAGGACTCGTCGCAATAGCAGGAATAGTAGTACTTTTCTTTGGATTGAAATATCTAAAGGGACTTAATCTTTTCTCTACTGGCAATAGATATTATATAGAATTCACTGATATAAGTGGATTGACTGTGTCAAGTCCTGTATATGCTGATGGTTACAAGGTCGGTGTCGTAAAAAGGATAGAATATGATTATGACCATCGTGGGGACATAAATACTGAAGTTGAGATTGATCAGAATCTGCGCATACCAAAGGGCAGTAGTGCTGAGATAGTAAGTGATGTGCTTGGTAATGTGAAGATCAATATGTTGTTTTCTAACAATCCTCGTGAGCGTATACTCCCTGGTGAAAGAATACAGGGCGGTATTAATTCAGGAACACTAGGTAAAGTGGCCGATATGGTACCTGCAATAGAGAAGATGCTACCTAAGTTGGATTCGATCCTTACTAGCGTGAACACTCTGCTTGCTGATCCTGCTTTAGCTGCATCTCTGCATAACGTTAAAACCATTACTTCTAATCTTACGGTTTCAACCCGTGAACTGAATGTTCTAATGGCACAACTAAATAGAGATGTGCCTGGTATGGTTACTCGTGCTAATGGTGTGCTTGATAATACTAATAAGTTGACTCGTAAACTGAGCGATGTGGATGTAGAGGGTACGATGAACAGCGTGAATGCAACATTAAATAATGTTAGAGAGCTTTCTGAAAGGTTGAATAGCAATGAAGGTACTTTGGGACTGCTTATGAGAGATCCTTCGTTGTATAACAATCTTAATAGCACTATGCGTGATGCTGATTCGCTGATGATAAATCTGAAGCAACATCCTAAAAGATATGTGCATTTCTCTGTGTTCGGAAAAAAAGATAAATGATTGCAGTTATTTGAAATTTGTATAAATACCGAATGGGACTTTATAAATAAAACAAAATCGTTCTAAATTGCTTAAAATATAATCGTTTTGAGGTATTTTACCTGTTCTACAAATAAGATTGGTCTTGGTTTAATGAAAATTCGTAACATATTGATTCACAACATTATCGGAATTTACAAGTGTCTTAAGTTGTAAATTATCATGAAAAATGGTGTAAAGTGCGGACTTCTAGATAGTTACGTAAGTTGTGCGCATGGTTCATAAATTTAAGGATTTGTTTTTTTCGAAAAAGAATCCTAATTTTGCAAATTGAACATATAACCTTAGACTAAGAATAACAGATGATTTAAAAGTTTTGGTAGGCACATAAAAAGTGTCTAAGACTTTTAGCCTCTATTTATTCTTTGATTAGGATATGTTATAAATAATTTCATAACGGTAAAATATTAATTTAAGAATGGTTGGTAACCCAAAAATTCTCTGGAGCGAATGTCTTCAAAAGATAAGACAGAATGTTTCAGAATCGCAATATAAGGCATGGTTCAAGACGATTGCTTTTGATTCCTTCTCACAGAAGGATAAGACGCTAACGTTGAGGCTTCCAAGTAACTTTGTATATGAGTACTTGGAGGAAAACTATGTTGATTTGCTTACCAAGGTTCTTAATTTTTATTTTGGTGACGGAATTCAGTTGAGGTATCGCGTACTTACTGATATGACTAATAACATATCACAGGAAGTAGAGGCAGAACAGCCTGCTGTTATTGATGAACCAAAGAAGACTGAAAATGTAAACCGTTCGCCGAGCGCCCTTGATTCTGCGACTCCTCAGCAGATTGATTCACAGCTTAATGTGCATCAAACATTTAAAAATTATATTGAGGGTGACAGTAATAAGATGCCTAGAAGCATCGGATTGTCTATTGCAGAACATCCTAACAAGAATACATTTAACCCTCTTTTCCTTTATGGGCCGTCTGGATGTGGTAAAACGCATCTTATTAATGCGATCGGCGTTAAAATAAAAGAGATGTATCCAGAAAAACGTGTGCTTTATGTAAGTGCTCGTCTATTTCAGGTACAATATACAGACTCTGTAAGACAAAACCGCACGAACGATTTTATTAATTTCTATCAGACTATTGATGCTTTGATAGTAGATGATATTCAGGAATGGATGACTGCCACCAAGACGCAGGATACATTCTTCCATATCTTCAATCATCTGTTTAGGAATGGCAAACGTATTATTCTTGCCAGTGATCGTCCTCCTGTAGAGTTGCAGGGAATGAACGAGCGTCTTCTTACGCGTTTCAAGTGTGGACTTATAGCTGAGTTGGAAAAACCTAATGTGCAGTTGTGTGTTGATATATTGAATTGTAAGATTCGCCGTGACGGACTTACTATACCGAGAAATGTAATACAGTTTATTGCTGAAACGGCAAATGGTAGTGTTCGTGATTTGGAGGGAGTGATCAATTCTCTGTTGGCTTATTCTGTGGTATATAACAGTAACATTGATATGAGGTTGGCTGAGAGGGTCATTAAACGAGCCGTGAAACTAGATAACCATCCTCTTACTGTAGATGATATACTTGAACGTGTATGTTCACACTTTAATGTAACACAGACTAATGTGTTTACAAAGAGTCGCAAACATGAGTTTGTCATAGCCAGACAGGTTTCTATGTATCTGGCTCAGAAGTATACCAAGATGCCAGCTTCTCGTATTGGTAAACTAGTTGGTGGAAGAGATCACTCAACTGTGGTACATAGTTGTAACCTTATAGAGAAGAGGATTAAGGTAGATAAAGAATTCCAAGATGAAATGATTAGTATTGAGAATTCGTTCAAATTGAAAAAATAAATTCTTAGATTTTGGTCTATAAAAATGTAAAAGGACAGGCTTTATAAGTCTGTCCTTTCTGTTTTGTTATAGGTTTATTTTCAGATTACCTCCTACCATTATCCAGAAGCCCGGTTGTAACACACCTCCCAGATCATAGTATCTATGGTTGGTTATGTTGTCCATCTTCACATAAAGGTCATATTTTGGTTCTGTCCATTGCACCTTGCAGTCTATCTT
>JGI20214J51088_10002966_pt1 | contig 11224 bp, 6 predicted proteins | sample WetSurMetagenome_FD_51088 | JGI IMG/M metagenome (IMG submission 51088)
GGCGTCAACCGAGGAGTGGGAGACGATTCGCGCGCTGTCACCGGAAGGGGCTTTCCGTTCGGAATTGGATCGCCGCAAGCTGCTGCTGGACGCCGCTCCGCCTCAGGCACAGACGGGAACGGCCGCGGAACTGGTGCTCGCCGCCGATCAGTTCATCATCACCCCTGTCGGCCGCGTGGAAGACGTAGCGCGCATGCGAGCCTTAGGCGATGAGATGCGGACCGTTATCGCGGGGTACCCCTGGTTCACGGACTGGGGCCGCGACACCATGATCAGTCTGGAAGGCCTCACGCTGATCACCGGCCGGCAGAACGAGGCGGGCTGGATACTGCGGACGTTTGCCCATTACGTGCGCGATGGGCTGATCCCCAATATGTTTCCCGAAGGCGAGAGGGACGGGCTCTATCATACCGCCGACGCTACGCTGTGGTTTTTCCACGCCATCCACCGATACGTTCGGATTACCAACGACCGCGCGACGCTGAAGCTGGTGCTGCCCAAGCTGGTGGAAATCATCGAGCATCACCGGAACGGAACGCGGTTCGGCATCGGCATGGACCCGAAAGACGCGTTGCTGCGCCAGGGGCAACAAGGATATCAGCTCACCTGGATGGACGCCAAGGTGGGGGACTGGGTGGTGACGCCGCGGCGGGGCAAAGCGGTGGAAATCAACGCACTCTGGTACAACGCGCTGCGGTTGATGGAGGGGTGGCTGAGGGAAGAGGACCAGGAGACCGCCATGTGGCGCATGAACGAGACGGCCGAGCGTGTGCGCGAGTCTTTCAACCAACGGTTCTGGTATGAACAGGGGGGCTATCTCTACGACGTGGTGGACGCAGAAAACGGCGGCAACGATGACGCGTGTCGTCCGAACCAGGTTTTCTCGCTCTCCCTCGATCACCCGGTGCTCGACGAAGCTCGCTGGAAACCCGTAATGGACGTGGTGACGGAGCGCCTGCTGACGCCCGTTGGGTTGCGTTCTCTCGCACCCGGGCATCCGGATTACCAGGCGCGATACTACGGCGACCTGCGCTCCCGCGATGCCGCATACCATCAGGGTACAGTGTGGGCATGGCTGATCGGGCCTTATGTGGATGCGTGGCGAAAACTGAATCCGGGCAAGGAGGCGGAGGCCCGGCGATTCCTGGCCGGCTTCGCGGCACACCTGGATGACGCCTGCATCGGTTCGATTGGCGAGGTCTTCGATGCCGAAGCGCCATACACGCCGCGCGGATGCGTGGCGCAGGCGTGGAGTGTGGCGGAGGTGCTGCGCTGCTGGGTGAATACGGCATGAACTTGCAGAAAGGAGTCCTAACTGATGGACCGATTTGTTTGTATCCATGGGCATTTTTACCAACCTCCCAGAGAAAACCCCTGGTTGGAGGCCATTGAGATCCAGGATTCGGCGTTCCCGTACCATGACTGGAACGAGCGAATTTCAGCCGAATGCTACGCTGCCAACGCCGTGTCGAGAATCTGGGACACAGAAGGACGAATTGTCCAACTGGTGAACAATTATTCCAGCATAAGCTTCAACTTTGGCCCAACAGTCTTGCTCTGGATGCAGAAGTATGCTGCCGATGTTTATGAGGCCGTTCTGGAGGCAGACCGGCAGAGCCTGGGGAAATTCTCGGGCCATGGATCTGCTTTGGCTCAAGCCTACAACCACATGATCCTGCCGCTGGCCAACAGCCGCGACAAGATTACCCAGATTATTTGGGGAATAAAAGATTTTGAGTATCGCTTTGGACGAAAGCCCGAAGGGTTGTGGCTCCCGGAGACGGCTGTAGATCTTGAGAGCCTGGACCTCATGGCACAACACGGCATCAGATTCGCCATACTTGCCCCCAGTCAGGCACGGCAGGTTCGGCCCATTGACGGTGATGAATGGCAAGACGTGAGTGGCGGAAGAATCGACCCCGGCATGGCCTATCGGGTGTCGTTGCCGTCAGGCCGCACCATGAATCTGTTCTTTTATGACGGGCCCATTTCACAGGCTCTGGCATTTGAAGGATTGCTCAACAACGGAGAGGCCTTTGCCAGCAGACTGATGTCCGCGTTCCCCGACGACCGTTCTTCTCCTCGTCTCGTCCACATCGCAACGGATGGCGAAAGCTACGGGCATCACCACCGCGGCGGCGATATGGCCCTCGCTCACGCGCTCCAATACATCGAGTCCAATGAGCTCGCGCAGTTGACCAATTATGGCCGGTACCTGGAGGATCATCCCCCGACGCACGAAGTGGAGATCTTTGAAAACAGCTCGTGGAGCTGCATTCACGGCATAGAACGTTGGCGTTCGGATTGCGGGTGTAACAGTGGAGGCAACCCGGGTTGGAACCAATCCTGGCGAGCTCCCCTGCGCGCGGCCCTGGACTGGCTCCGGGATGCCGTCAACCCGGCTTATGAAAAATTGGCCCGAAGGTTTTTGACCGATCCGTGGGCGGCCCGGGACGACTACATCGACATCATCGTGGATCGATCACCCGAACGCGTCAGTGCGTTTCTGAACCGCCACGCGATCCGCCCATTGAGCTACGAGGACGAGGTCACGGTCCTGAAACTCATGGAGCTCCAGCGGCACTCCATGCTCATGTACACCAGTTGTGGTTGGTTTTTTGACGAGCTTTCCGGGATTGAGACGGTTCAGGTCATCCAATATGCCGGCAGAGTTCTTCAGCTGGCCGACCAGCTTTTTACCGAAGCCTTCGAACAGGGCTTTCTAGAACATCTTGAACTTGCCGGGAGCAACATGCCTGAACACGGTAACGGCCGTGCAATCTATGAGAAATTCGTCAGGCCTGCCATGCTCGGCTTGACTGCTGTGGGGGCTCACTATGCCATAAGCTCGCTGTTTCAGGACGAGGATGAACGAAAATCGATCTATGCGTATTCTGCTGCCATGGAGGACTACCGTAGCTTTCAGGCAGGAAGCACCAAGCTCGTTATCGGGCGGGCAAAGGTCACTTCCGAGGTTACACACATCGCCACAAGCTTATGCTTTGGCGTCCTACATCTTGGGGATCACAGCATCAGCTGCGGCACCGGAGAATATCAGGGAGCGCAAAAGTATGAAGCGCTTGTCAAAGAGCTTTCAGAAGCCTTCGCCGGAGCCGACTTCCCCAGAACCATACTTTTGCTGGGCATGCACTTCGGGACGTCAACATACTCTCTGACCTCGTTGTTTGCCGATGCGCGGCGGAAAGTCCTGGACATGATCATGGAACCGACTCTTAGAGAGGCTGAATCTGCATATAGCTCTATCTACGAGCACCATGCTCCCTTGATTCGTTTTCTGACAGGGGCCGGCACCCCACGGCCCAAAGTCCTGTCGGTCGCCGCAGACCTCTGCTTGAACGCCAAGCTCCGCAGGATGCTTCAAGGGGAGGCACTTGAATCCGAAATGGTTAGACCTCTTCTGGAAGAAGCTCGTCTGGCCGGCGCAACTCTGGATGCGACTGCTCTGGGGTTGTTACTGGCAGGCAACATCGAGCGTCTGGCCGAACAACTTCTCGAACAACCTGAAGACCTTTCGCTCTTGGAAAGGTTGAATAAGGCCGCCAGTCTGGTCCGGACCTTGCCCTTCGANGTTAACCTCTGGAAAACCCAAAACATCTGCTACAAGATCCTTCACTCCTGTTGCTCCGACTTCAAAGAGAAGGCCGACTCGGGCGACGAGAATGCTCGGGAATGGATACAAAATTCCACAGTTCTGGCTGAGAATTTTCGCATTCGGATGCCCTCAAGGCTGCTCTAGCATGCGATCTTGACAGGGAAGTCTCTTCATGAATACCCCAATAGCGACCTATCGAATACAGTTCAGCCCGTCGTTTGGTTTTCAGGCCGCGAATTCAGCAATCTCCTACCTGGCGGACCTGGGTATATCCGACCTGTACGCTTCTCCCATTTTCAAAGCCGTCAAGGGCAGCCTCCATGGCTATGACGTGGTTGACCCGAATCACCTGAATCCTGAGTTGGGAGGACTCGCTGACTTCGAAGCGCTGGCTGATGAGCTGAGAAAGAACCACATGGGATGGATTCAGGACATTGTCCCGAATCATATGGCGATGGATTCGGACAATCGGTCTCTGATGGATGTTTTGCAGAATGGTTCCAGCTCCAGGTACTTTCAGTTTTTCGACGTGGATTGGGACCATCCGGCCGCCAGTCTCAACAAGAGAATCCTGGCGCCATTTCTTGGCAGGTTCTACGGGGAGTGCCTCGAAGCCGGCGAGATCGCCCTCCAATACGGTCCCGACGGCTTCAAGGTTGCCTACTATAACATCGCCTTCCCTTTACGAATCGAATCTTATCTCAAATTTTTTAAGAACTTGGCCTATTTAAAAAGGAAACTTGCCGAAGACGATCCCGACTTTATTAGACTTCTAGGCATCCTCTACGTCTTGAAGTCGATCTCTGCGAGCGATGAGCCTGAGGAGCGCTCCAACCAGATAAAATTCATCCAACGTGCACTGTGGGAACTCTACAACAGCAATTCCGTAATAAACGCATTTGTAGATGAGACTTTGCGGACATTCAACGGTGAGAAGGGGAAGCCCGAGAGTTTTAACTTTCTGGATGATCTTCTTTCCCAACAACTCTTCAGGCTTTCATTTTGGAAAGTGGCCGCGGAAGAAATAAACTATCGCCGCTTCTTTTGTGTGAATGGGCTGATTTCACTCAGAGTGGAAGACGAGCACGTTCTAAACGAGACGCACGGCCTGATTCTTGATCTGATTGAAAGACGGATCGTAACCGGTTTAAGAATTGATCATGTTGATGGGCTCTACGATCCCACCAGCTATCTGCAAAGAGTGAGAGGCAGAGCGCCGACAACCTATATCGTCGTTGAAAAAATACTCAATCACAATGAAGACCTGCCACCTTTCTGGCCGGTCCAGGGAACGACCGGTTATGATTTTGCAAATCAGGTCAATGAATTGTTTTGCCAAAAGGAAAATGAGCGGGCATTCAGCAGAATCTATGCCGGCGTAACGGGCTTGAAGAATTCTTATGAAGGTGTCGTGCGCTTCAACAAGAAACTGATGATCCAGGAAGATATGGCGAGCGATGTCCACAACCTCGCCCTGCTTTTGAAGAAGATCTCCAGCCGGGACCGCCATGGAAGCGACATCACTTTAAATGCGCTACGTAGAGCTCTGACCGAGGTCCTGGCCGTATTCCCCGTATACAGGACCTACATCAGCCAGGTTGCGGTGTCGGAGAGTGACAGGAAAACCATTTTGGCAGCGCTGGACCGGGCAAGAGCCAATTTTCCCGCCCTACTACATGGATTTACGTTCGTCCGCAGATTCCTTCTCCTGGACTTTCCCGATTATGTTTCTGAGGAAGAGAAGCGGGACTGGCTCCACTTTGCCATGAGGTTCCAGCAGTTTACCGGGCCGGTCATGGCGAAGGGAGTCGAAGACACCACACTCTATGGGTACAATCGGCTCGTGTCACTCAATGAGGTGGGTGGACGGCCGGATCACTTTGGATGCTCGATCGAAGAATTTCACCACTTCAACACGAAGAAAAAAGACTTGTGGCCGGATTCTTTAAACGCGACCTCGACTCACGATACCAAAAGGGGCGAAGACGTTCGCGCCAGAATCAATGCGCTCTCCGAGATGCCGGCAGAGTGGCTTAAAAAACTCCGAACCTGGATCAAGATGAACAGGGGCAAAAAGAAGCGCGTCCAACGCTTGGCCGTCCCGGATAGGAACGACGAGTATTTTTTGTACCAGACACTCATCGGCGCATTTCCGTTCTCAGATGCCGATTATCCCGACTTCGTTCAAAGAATTACGGCGTATATTGTCAAAGCTGTACGGGAAGCCAAAGTCCACACCGCGTGGTTGAAGCCCGACACTGAGTATGAAGACGCCTACGTGTCATTTGTCGAAAAAATCCTGACCCGCTCACGAGCTAACTCTTTTCTGAAAGACTTCATCCCGTTTTGCAGAAGAGTTTCTCACTACGGAATGCTCACCTCCCTCTCGCAGACGCTTATCAAGATTGCCTCACCCGGTGTGCCCGATTTCTATCAGGGGACTGAATTGTGGGACCTGAACCTTGTGGACCCAGACAATCGTCGGCCGGTGGACTTTGAAAAAAGGCGCAAAATGCTCGCCGGCATCCGAAAACGGGAGAATTCGAATATTGGCCGACTGATCCAGGATCTCCTTTCCACGAAAGAGGATGGACGGATCAAGCTCTTTCTCATTTATCGGGCGCTCAAAGCCAGAAATGCGAGCCGGGAGATCTTCCGGGAGGGTGCTTATCTTCCTCTCAAGGCGGGTGGTAAGTTCTCGCACCATGTCATCCCGTTTGCACGGAAATATGGACAGCAATGGGCCATGGTCATTGCACCGAGGTTTCTCAGCCACCTGGTTCAAGAAGGAGAATTTCCTCTTGAGAGGCAAGTTTGGCAGGACACTGAGGTAGGAATGCCCGACGGGGCGCCTGCGCAATGGCGCAACGCTATCACGAATGAGGTACTTTCTGTGGGCAAGGCGCTGCCTGTCGGGGAGGTATTACTGAGTTTCCCAGTGGCACTGCTGATGGGCGAAGGAAAATAAGTAAGGATCTATCCAAAACCAACACGCTCAAACGCGACACAAAGATCATGGGAAAATGAAAAACTTGTTCTTGGATGGCTGCTAAGGAGTTGAGTAGTACAGCGATGCAATAAGACAACAGGGGGAGCACCGGACGTATTGCCGTGAGTGCCTGCCAAATACCGAGAGTCTATGCGCAATCATATAGCAATATTTTTATAAGCTTGAGAGGGTGAGATGACTGCAACTGCCAACGTTGGACCATTTTTCGTCAAAGACTGCGCGCTGTTAACCATTGCAACAGGGAAGAGCGCCCGCAACCTGAAAGAAATGACAGATCATTTGCTTACCATCCATCGAGGGAGCATATACCACCATTTTTGGGGCGGGCTCTTGAGGCCCAAGTTCGCTGATCCTGAATACAACAACGATTTTGCAGAATGGGTTCACAATGCACTTCAAGACGATATCCTTGCCGAACGGTTGTCCATTATCGACCCCGCGGCTTTCGCAGATCTGGAATCCTTACGCCAGGGGCTGGTCGAAATCATGGAAGAGAGGTTGGATGAGATCGAAATGGTTGCCTGGGCCAAACTTGACATGCAATTTCATTTTGTCCGCTCTCAAATAATCGTTTTCGATACCCGAGAAAAAATTGAAGGCCCGGAGCATTTGGTGGAGGCCCTGCCCGAATTGTCTGTGGGCAGCGTGTTCTATCACTTTATTGATGCGAGACGCCGCAGCCCTGAAATGATGGATGACTTCCGCTCGTGGTTGAGGTCTTACGGCGAAGGTTATGAGGACCTGTGCTCGCAACTGGCTTCAGTGGATCCCTATTTTGGATCCCTTGTGGAACTGCGTACGCAACTGACAAATCTGTTTGCAAACTATTTTCGGAGGGTGTCCGAATGACATCTATTCAAGATTATGTGCCAGTGACCGGAGAAGACGTGATCGACCGCCTCCATGAGCTCGCAAGTCCATTAAGAGGAATGAAAGTCGTGCACGTCAACTCCACTTATGTGGGTGGGGGTGTGGCGGAGATTCTGAGCAAGCTCGTTCCCCTTCAGAAAGATCTGGGCCTCGAGGTTCGGTGGGAAGTGATTCGAGGTGAAGAGCGGTTTTTCCAGGTTACGAAGAGTTTCCACAACGGGCTGCAAGGCGTACCCGTCCCGCTGGCGGATACGCTGCTCGAGGTTTACGAGCAAACCGGCGCTCAAAACGCTGAACGCCTCCATTCGATCCTTGAGGAAGCAGACATCGTCATTATACACGATCCNCAGCCGCTGCCGTTGTTGAGGTCATGCCCGAACCGAAAAGGCAAGTGGATCTGGCGATGCCATATCGACCTGAGCCATCCTTATCGTCCGGTGTGGAAATACTTGCGTAACTTTGTCATGGAATACGATGCAAGTATTTTTTCCCTGGCGGATTTTGCGCAACCCTTGCCGCACACACAGTATCTGATGCAGCCCAGCATCGACCCTCTCAGCGAAAAAAACATGGATTTGACCCAGGAGGAAGTCCATGCCGCCAAACTTCAATTCGGGATGGACCCCGATAGACCAATAATGCTCCAGGTCTCACGATTTGATCGCTTCAAAGATCCTCTGGGCGTGCTTAAAGCCTATCGATTGGTCAAGTCGTTCGCCCCGTCGCTTCAGTTGGTCCTCGCAGGCGGTGGAGCCACCGACGATCCCGAGGGTGAAGCGGTCCTTACCGAGGTTCGCAATGAGGCCGGCACAGACAAAGACATCCACGTGCTTCTGTTGCCTCCCGATGCCCATCTCACCATCAATGCGCTGCAGCGAGGCGCGGACGTAGTGGTTCAAAAGTCTCTTAAGGAAGGCTTCGGCCTGACCGTGACCGAGGCCCTGTGGAAAGGAAAACCTGTGATAGGAGGCGATGCGGGGGGAATTCGTCTTCAGGTAGTGAACTACCAAACGGGTTTCCTGGTTAAGACTCCGGAGGGGGCCGCTTTGCGCGCTCGATACATCTTGCGTCACCCCGATATAGCCCTTGAAATGGGGCACAGAGCAAAAGAACTGGTCCGTCAGAATTTTTTGCTGACCAGAAATCTGCGAGAGTACTTGAGCATTATGCTGGCCAGTCTGTATGGAGACCAGGAGAGGATAGAACTGCAAATGCCGCCAGCATCTTGACTACTGCACCCGAAAGGCCGAAAAGCANCACGAAATCGGTTCCGGAAGAAGATGACCCCTTGCTCTTCGATCCAAAGCGAGTTGGAATTGGAGAAGGCCAGACGATGAGTTAAAACTTTGGCGCCACCGCATTCAATTCAAATCATCAAGCAAATCGCGGAGCATATGTTCAGAAATGACGCGGTGCTGTTCCACAATCACCCCATATCTGTAAAATTGGATGAGAACGGCAGGCGGTACAATTTGCATGTAAATCCCGTTGCGTTCCTTTTCTTTCATGTTTGCCCTGTACTCCAGTAAGTCAATGACTTCCCCCACGGCTCTCCCTTCTCCCTCGTCGAAACAGACCACATGAAGAACTTAGACCGCATTTCCGTTCAACACCTGAAGGGTAAAAACCCCGTCCTTAAGGTGAATCACATTCAAGCAACCGTAGTCCTGCTCCACTTCAAAAAGGTTCTCCAGCGACTTGCCCAATACCTGGCATAATATGATTCGATTTACCCCTGCATGGCCCACAATGAGAATATTCCCGCAGCTGGAGTGAATCATTTCATAGAAAGTCGGAATCACCCGCTTGGTGCAGCCGAAGAAACTTTCCCCGTCGGGAGGCTGGTAGTGAACCAGGTCAAGACCTCTTTCCTGAAAGTCCTCCGGATGCCTCCGGGAGACCTCATCAAAGGTCAAGCCCTCCCACTCACCGAGGTTGATTTCCCGCAATTCAGCCTTTTGAATGGGGGTGAGTCCGGGTGACATCTCCGTCAGAATGGCCGCCGTCTCCACAGATCGCTTGAGATCACTGCAAAAAACCGCGGAGAGTTGGGCATCGTGAAGCTCAGCTTTCAACCTCTGAAGCTGTTGGATTCCTTCTCTGCTCAAAGGAAGATCCAACTTCCCGATGAACCGCTTGCCGTTCCCTTCCCTTTGCACGGCGCCATGCCGGATCAGGTAAATCTTCCGTTGACTGCTGTTGGAAACGGCCCGAATGTTCCTTCTATAGGTTTGAATCAGGCTCTCCAGCGATTCTCCGAGGAGGTCTTCCATCGATCTCCGAATCAGTCGAGCATTGCCCAGACGTTTCTCGGCGGCCTTCAAGGCCTCCGGTTGGCCAGCATACTTCGACAAGGTGCGTCTGAGACGATATTCGAAAGGGGTCAATTGGTCGCCATCGACATATTTGTCGGCCAGATAGAGCAGGCATGCTGCATTCAGTGAACCCTTTTTGAGACTGATATCCATGTGGGAAGCCACCAGTTCCGCTACCCGCGGGTATCCGATTTCTGCGAGCATTTGGCCGCCCTTTTGGGCATGGTCCGGCTGTCCTTTGGCAAGGTCATGAAGATATCCGGCGGCAACGATCAGATCGAGATTCAGCTCCAGCCCCGCCCGGTTGAGGTGGATCGCCAGCAGGCGCGCCAACTGCGCCACCACCCGTGAATGGGCAATCACCTTTTCCGGCACACAGAAGTGATCCCAGAGGGCCTCGCATTCCCGTTCGGTCGGGATATCTTGCCTTTCCGCATAGGCCTTCATATTTTCGTAATCGGCCCGAGTATCACAATCCATATGAATCGCTTGATCCACAACCTCGATGTCCCAGGCCATGTGCTCATACTGCATGAGAAACGCTCTCAATCCCCCCGGATGGTCAAACGACAGGTCTTTCGGAAGGCACGCCGTGGCAATGAGCGGGGGGTGTCCTCGTTCTCCTTGAAAACAAGGGTATACCACCCGCGCATGACCCTTGAGATATGCAGCGGAGAGCATTCGGATGGTTGTCGGCTTGACCAGTGGAATGTCCACCGGGAGCAAGAAGAAGGCCTCCACCCGGGACCCAAGGCTTTGCACTCCCGTCAGGACCGAGGAGAGCATGCCTCTGTCATATTGCTCATTGAGAACCCAGTCCACTCCCAGGTGATCCAGAAGCGGAGTGATCCGGTCGGCCTGAAATCCGACGACTACTCTCACCTGTTCAATTCCTGCTGTCCGGAAGCGGGTGATCGCCTCTTCAACAGCCGTTGATCTCCCGAAGGGCAGCAGTGGTTTAGGGGTTCCCAGGCGAGAGGCATATCCCGCCGCCAGGATCACCGCTCCAATGGTTTTGGTGGTGTTCATCGATTTCGTTTTTCCCTTGCCTGGATCAATTCAGCCACGATGCTCACCGCAATTTCTTCCGGGGTCTCAGCCCCGATATTCAACCCGATGGGCGAGTGCACCCGAAGGAAATCCTGCGCGGTAAATCCTTCTCCCGCAAGAACCTCATAAGTTGCATCCCGCTTTTTTCTGCTGCCAATCATGCCGATGTATCCCGCTGGGGTCTTCAGCGCCTGCCCAAGGACCGTTTTGTCATGAGCATGCCCTCGGGTCACGATCACCAGGTAACTCTCCTCATCAATTCCCAGATCCTTCATCGCATCCTCAAAGGACTCGAGCACGACAACCCGGTCGGTCGAACCGAAGAGTTCCCGGTTGGCAAATTGTTCCCGGTCATCGAGGACAACG
>JGI20214J51088_10002967_pt1 | contig 11223 bp, 11 predicted proteins | sample WetSurMetagenome_FD_51088 | JGI IMG/M metagenome (IMG submission 51088)
CTCTGGCCTTGCGAAGAGGCCGAGAGTCCGAAGCCTCACCCGCCAGTTTGAGCGCAAAGTAAGCTTCTATGGTGGTGCTCAAATTCCCGTCGTCACCGTAATACAACCCCCAGGAACCATCCTCGCGCTGTTGGTTCAGGAGATATTTCACCATGCTGCGTTCCTTCTCCCCGTCGGAGCATCCGAGGAGATAGTAGAGCATGATGTATTCACTGGTGATCGAAACATTGGATTCGAGCTCCGCCCACCAATAGCCTTCCACATTTTGGGTCGCAACGAGCAGCTGCGTGGTATTGCGAAGGGCTTTTTCGATACGCCGCGTCCAGGAACTCTCGACGGTTGAAGGCTGGGCAGAGGGAAGTCCGGGCATTCCCTTTTTGAGCTCCGATCGCTTCCCGCCCCTGGAGCCCGCAGAGGGCTTGGCTTTTGAGGAGCGCCGCAATTGCTGATAAGGCTTTCCGGTCTGCTCCGACACCTGTTCTTCGTCGATTAATTCGGCAACGATTTGCTGATTGCGACTGGTCGGATTCATCTTAACCACCGAATCTGGTGTCTTTGAAGTCCTTGACCCATTCAGTCAAGAACCTTCGGATTGAGAAGAACAAAAGCCCACTCCCGAGTGTGCGGCAAAAAAGCCTTTACCGAAACCACTCATTTATGTATGCAAAGATCTTAACCATGGCTTCAGCCAAACAATATGAAATCTTGTGCCTTTTATAACATCTTCCGAGTTTTAGCAAGGGAACAGTAAGGAAATTCAGGATTGATATGGCGGATGCAGAACAGCTGGCAATTTTGGGACGGGGAGCCGAGGCATGGAACTCATGGCGAACGCATAACCCCAATGTCGTCATCAACCTTGAGTCTGCCGATTTGAACAGCTTCAACCTCGAGTGGCTCAATCTTGCCGATGCCAACCTCGAGGGAGCTGACCTATCGTGCGCATGCATGGACCATGCGATTCTGGTGAGGGCAAGACTGCACCGTGCCAACCTGGCGCATGCCTCCCTGGATCATGCCAACCTGGCGCATGCACACCTCGACAGGGCCAACCTGGCGTTCGCCAGCCTCGAAGATGCCATGCTGCCCTTTGCTCATCTCGTCGAAACCAACCTGGGCGCGGCCAATCTCAAGAACCTTCGTGCCGAGGATGTCGATTTCAGGCATGCAAACCTGTCTTATGCCACCCTCCAGAATGCGGTCCTGTCCTGCTCGGACTTTCGCTATGCCAACCTAATGGGCGCCAGCCTGGAAGGGGTAAACATGACAGCCACCAATCTTGAGAACGCCAACCTTTCTCTGGTCAGGTTCGATCGCAACGGTATCTTTAAGGCCTTGCACGAGACTCGGTGTCATCCCCGACGGCTCTGGGAAAAGCGTCTTGATCTGCTGCTCGGCACCACCATCCGCTGCAAAGGAAACAACGCGGTTTCCTCCTTTGGCAGTAAGAGGTTCAGGCTTTTCCTTCAGGATCAGGATTACCTCGAGGAATTACAGGAAAGCAGCTCAGGCAGGTTCTGGTGTTATCTCTGGTGGCTTTCTTCCAACTGCGGTCGCTCTTTGCTGCGATGGGCAGGGTGGTCGTTCAGTATCGCCTTTCTCTACGCGATCATTTACTGGCACCTTGGAGCCGATTCTTTTCACCTCGAGCACATGCCTTTCGGCCTCACCACCGTTTTCTATTACAGCGTCGTGACATTTACCACTCTTGGTTTCGGTGACATTGTGCCCAAGAATGCTGTGGCTGCATACCTGGTAATGACCGAGGTCACTTTCGGCTATGTCATGNTTGGGGGATTGATCAGTATTTTCGCAGGAAAACTCTCACGGCGAAGCGGGTGAATCTCGCCCCAATCTTCCTTGGATTCGATCCAGGCGAGTAGGAAATGAGCATGCCCGAGACAAGATATCACGATATTCGCCGGAACCTGCTGGCCTGGTTTCAGGCACACGCACGAAAACTCCCGTGGAGAGTGCACTACAGACCCTATGAAATATGGATCTCCGAAATCATGCTGCAGCAGACTCAGGTCAAGACCATGCTCCCCTATTATCACCGCTGGATGGAGCGCTTTTCCGAAGTGAGGAAGGTCGCCCTCGCACCGGAAGAAGCTCTCCTCAAGGTTTGGGAAGGGATGGGCTACTATGCGCGCGCGAGAAATATCCACAAGGCGGCGCAAATTCTCAGCAGAGACCATGGCGCCGAGCTTCCAAAAAATCATGATCTGCTCCTGGGTCTTCCCGGAATTGGCCGATACACGGCGGGAGCGATCATGAGCATAGCCTTCAACGAAGACTGCACGGCCGTGGACGGCAATGGGATGAGGATCTTTTCACGCCTGTTCGACTTTGCCGATCCCATCCGGGAACCGCAGAGTCGAAGGAACCTCTGGGACATCGCGGAACGCCTCCTTCCCCGGGGCAGTGCGAGAAGCTTCAACCAGGCCCTCATGGACCTTGGCGCTCTGGTCTGTACGCCGAGAAATCCCTCATGCACCGAATGCCCGGTCCGCGAGAGCTGCCAGGGATTGAAGGTCGGCGTCGTTGACCTGAGGCCGGCCGTGATAAAGACACGAGAGATCGTTCCCATTCAGGTTACAGTAGGCATCCTCATCCGCAACGGAAGAATATTCATCCAAAAACGCCCTTCCTCCGGACTCATGCCGCACCTGTGGGAATTCCCCGGGGGTAAATTGCATGATGGGGAAACCCCGAAGGAAGCCCTGATGCGAGAATTTCAGGAAGAATTGGAGCTCAAAATCTGCGGACTGCGGGAGTTGGCTCTGATCCGTCACCAGTACACCAAGTTCAGGGTCACCCTTCACGCCTTCACCTGTCGACTTGACGGCGCCGGCCAGCAGCCTGTTCTTCATTCCGCCGTGGACGGGCATTGGGTCACCCCCGGGGAGCTGGACCACTATGCCTTTCCCGCAGCCAACCGCAAGCTGATTGAACTCATTCAAGCACGACACCTTTAACCCACGGGATCATGTGTTATGGATGCAAAAACCTTGAGATCTCTTCTGCTCGGCCTGCTCTTAACCCTGCCGGCCGCTTGCATGACCGACGGTTTTCACCGCCATCAGGCGCCGCAGGAGCTTACAGGAGCGATTAAGGTGGGCGACATCATCGAGACCAGGACGGGAAAGATCATTTCGGTCGCCGCCCTCATGGCGGAACTGGCCCGGGTGAGGATCATTTACGTGGGAGAGACCCACACGAGCCGGGAAGATCATCGGGTTCAGCTCGAAGTCATGAAGGGTTTGTATGCGCGGAATCCTGCGTTGATCCTCGCTCTGGAAATGTTTCCGCGAGAGGCTCAACCGCTTTTGGATCAATACGCGGGGGGCCTGATCACGGAAGAGGAATTCCTCCGGGAGGTGAAATGGGACCAGGTATGGGGTTATCCTTTCCCACTCTATCGCAGTGTACTGGCTTGGGCGAGAGAACACCACATGAGGATTGTCGGCCTTAACGCTCCCCGTGAGATCGTGAGCAAGATCGCTCAATCCGGACTCGCAGGGCTGGATGCCACTGAACGGAACCGGGTGGCTCAGGAGTTTCACTTGAGCAGCCCGAAACATCAGGAATATCTTCGCCGGCAATACAGCCAGCACCTCAAAGGCAACATCACCGATTTCAATACCTTTCTCGAAGCCCAACTGGCCTGGGAAGAGACCATGGCGGAGACATTGGCGAGGACTCTGGCTGCCGGTCCTGCCGAAGAACAGATCGTGGTCCTCATCGGCAAGGGTCACATCAGTGATCGGGTGGGCGTGCCCAAATTGACCTACGATCGGGTAAACGATTCCTTCCGAACCATTGCGCCCCTTCCTGTCGATTACCCGGGTGGGACCGCCGATCCCGACATTGCCGACTTTGTCTGGATCACCGACCGGTCCGATCCGGTTCGCCGAGCCCGGCTCGGGGCGCTGTTTCGCGTGCTCCCATCGGGGCAGGGACTTAAGATCTTGGAGGTCCTGCCGGGCAGCCCCGCAGCCAAGGCAGGGCTCAAGGAAGGCGATATTCTTAATGCGGTCGACGGCAGTGCGGTGAGCACTCTTGAAGATATCCACAAGGCATTCTCGAAAGGAAAAGTCCATGACCTCATCCTGAAACGAAACGGTCAGGAGTTAACCGTGACCGTGACCCTGTCGCCATAGTCCCTTCACGGTTTAAGAGAGAAACCGATTGGGGACGTATTGTCAAAAACTCCGTTGACATCATAGGACTTTTTAAGTCCGAGCGAGACATCCTTATGGTCTTTTCAGCCCTCCAAACAACAATAGAAGGGAGGTGAGATCCATGAGGGCGCATTGGCGATCCAACCCGAAGGATGTCCAGTAGTGAATATTCCGATTAAGAACTTGGGAACAGAGGCCGACCCTGGTACACTTAGTCGGGGATCTTAAGATTCGACATAATTTTCGACTGAATAGTTGAGGGAAACCTTAATTGCGCCAAGACCACCTCGCGGGTCAGAAGGGAGGAACCGCGGTAAGCCTTATAAAATTGCTCAAAGACCATCTGCTCGACATCCTCCGAAAACCAGAGCGGCAGCACACAAAATTGCGTTGGCGGGAAATCCTGTTTTTCTTCCGGTTTGTGAGGCCCCATTGGAAGATAGCTTTAGTGAGCTTTGCCTTGAGCACTCTAACCTCTGTCTTCAATTCAGCAACGCCGCTGAGCAGCAAAATTTTGATCGACTTCGTGATTATGAAAAACGGGCTTCAGAATGTTCAGGATCTTCTGCGGTCTTTTCACCTCTCCTTTCTCATACACCCCATCGAACAAATTTTTACCTCACTCAACCTACTGGTTGTGGCCGGAATCATTTTGGGGCTGTTGATGGGCCTCACAAAGATTATCCAAGGGGTGATCTCCGTCAAGTTGAACAACGACATCACTTTTAGCGTACAGACTGAGCTGTTCAATCGAGTTTTGTGTTTTCCCCTCGCATTTTTGAAACAGAAACAGGTCGGTTATTTGACCACGCGCGTGACTGGAGACGTGAATGCCGTGCAGTCCTTATTCTCCCAATTCGGGCTTCAGATCTTGACCAACATATTTAGCCCGCTTCTAAGTTTCACCATTTTATGGCAGTTGAATCAACAGCTCACCATCATTCTGCTCGCCATCATGCCTCTGAATGTAGTCTTTAGCCACTTCATCAGGGTACGAAGCCGGGCGTTGAGTTATCAACAGATGGAGGGCTCCGCGAACATCTCGGGGCAAATGATGGAGACTATCGCCGGAGTTGAAGTGGTGAAGTCATATGGTGCTGAGGAGCGGGAAACGCAAAAAGTTGCCGGCTGGATGAAGCAGCTCCTGGACCTCCAATTCAAGAGCAGCATCCTTTCCAATTTCTCAAGCTATATCAGCAACATTGTCAACCTTGGGGTCAAGCTTTTTGTCATGTGGTTTTCAGCGCGAGCTGTGCTGAGAGGTACCATGAGCGTTGGCGATCTCACCTCGTTTGTCTGGTACGCCACAAACGTCTACGGCTCAATGAGTGGAGTGCTCGCTCAAATAATGTCACTACAGTATTCTTTCGTCTCTTTGGAACGATTATATGAACTTTTCACTACCACTCATGAATTTGAATCCTCAGAGCTGCAGACCCCCGCCCACATACCCCAGGAGATCGCCGGAACTGTCGTCTATAAGGATGTTGATTTCGCCTATGAGCAGGGCTCGACGGTTCTCAGAGGGCTTTCGCTGACGGTGAGACCGGGTGAGATGGTGGCCATCACCGGAGCCAGCGGGGTCGGCAAAACCACCTTGATGGCCTTGCTGCTCAAGTTCTATCAACCCCAGAAGGGCACCATTTGCCTTGACGGGATGAACTTGCAGGAACTTGACACCCGTTGGCTGCGCTCGCAAATCGGCGTTGTTTCCCAGGAGACTTTTCTCTTTGACGACACGATTGAGCACAACATACGCTATGGGAAGCCCTCGGCAACCATGGAGGAAGTCGTCGAGGCAGCCAAGAAGGCGCACATTCATGCCGATATTTTAGGCTTTGAAAAGGGGTACCAAACCGTGGTCGGGGAGCGGGGTGCCAAGCTCTCGATCGGTCAAAAGCAGAGAATCGCCATTGCCCGTGCCTTCCTCAGAGACCCTCCCATTCTTATCCTGGACGAACCCACCTCGGCCCTTGACCGTAATACCGAAATCGCCCTTGCCGAAACACTCCGCGAGATTGGCAAGTGCAGAACAACCTTTCTCATCACTCACAGAATGCAGATTCTGGGAATCACTGATCGGATATTCGCTATGAAGAACGGTACCCTTCAAGAACAAACACTTCCTCGTCAGGCCTGAGTGAGCTGAATAAAAACCTTCTGCAGAGGAAAAGATCACCCGGTTACGAATCGATCTTACCCGTTGCTCCCGCTCACAGATTTGATGTCCGTGGTGACCTTGAGAATAAAGGGCGTTTGCAAAAACAATTCGTCTTGATTAACGGGGACTACACAAGGTATTCTTCCCCGTCAATAATAATCTTGACTTTTGGACGAACATTTCGCTATGGGTTTGACGTTATAGGAGATTCTCACTTTGCCCCCGATCGGAGAGCGTGCCGGCATGCATAGCTCGCACGGAAACGGACCGCATCTCTATAGAGTAGCTCCTGATCTTGCCGTTGAGCATTTTCATGAAGAATCGCTTATCCTGCTTGCTTCCAAGGACAAGTTGATCAGGATCAACAAGGCAGGAGCGGCTTTGCTGGAGTTTATCACCAATACATTCGTTAATGGAGATTTTTCCAGCAATGATCTGACAGGACTGATAGGCAGGAACTATTCCGTGTCAGAATCAGAAGCCGCTGATAGGGCTGAAATCATTCTCTCGGAGTGGGTTAGACGAGGCATCTTCATCCCTGACAATGATCAGCAAGCAACTGGAGGCAATGAATGAATGATTTCTCAATGCAGATAACCCTTGAGACAGTACCGGTCCCCAATCCCAACCTGTTTCTACGGGAGGAGAATAAAAGGGGTGGGGTCCTGTTTGATCCGGACACTGGATCGGTGCGCATTCTTAATATCACTGCAGCCGAAACATGGAAGCTGCTGGATGGCCGGCGCAGCCTTGCTCAGATCATAGAAATTTTGAAGCAACAGTTTGATGGAATGGATGACTCCGCCGAGGAAAAGTTGCTGGAATTGGTGCGGAAGTTCTTTCGTATTGGTGCGCTCGGCTTACCCGCGGAGCGTACCCCGTGACGGAACTGATGCCGACGCCCAGAACTGTTGATCTGGAGATCACCAGCCGCTGCAACGCCCGTTGCCGATACTGCTATTACCAGAACAACAAAGGCGTTGAATACCAAGATCTCCCCACTTCCAGTTGGCTGGAGTTCTTTGATGAACTTGGCCGGGCAATGGTGATGAGCGTCTGCCTTATGGGAGGGGAACCGCTGTTGCGTGAGGATTTCTTTGATCTCATTGACGGCATTGTTAAAAATCGAATGCGTTTCCAGATATTGACAAACGGCACACGCGCCACCCGGGAGTTCGCAAAGCGTTTACGGAAAACCGGACGTTGCTTTTCCATCCAGGTATCTCTGGATGGATCGCGGGCGGAAGTACATGAACTCATGCGGGGAAAAGGTAGCTTCGAACCGGCCCTGCAGGCCATCAAAGTCCTGAAGGAAGAGGGCCTGCCGATTACTGTTCGAGTCACCGTGCATGGCTCAAACATCGACGATCTCCAGGCAACGGCGTATCTGCTCCTTGATGAGCTCGGTTTGCCCAATTTCAGCACCAATTCTATCTCGGCTCTCGGTTCAAGAGCCAAATATGGTGACAATCTCCTCCTCACACCGGCTCAGCGTCTGCAAGCTATGAAGGTCCTGGCCCTGCTCGATAAGCAATATCCCGGCCGTATTCAAGCTACCGCTGGGCCACTGGCCGACTGGAAGATGTTTGGGGAGATGGAGGCTGCGAGGCTGGGCGACAACCCCATTCCCGGCAGAGGGCACCTAGTAGGCTGCGGCTGCACCTTTTCCAAGATTGGGGTGCGATCTGATGGCGCCTATGTGCCTTGCATTATGCTCCCCCAGTTGGTCCTCGGATACATCGGGAAAGATTCCTTGGAGGAAGTCTGGCGCAATTCTGGGCTGTTGAATGGATTGCGACGACGAATCTCGATACCTCTTGACAGCTTTGACGAATGTGAGGGATGTGAGTATCTTCGCCTGTGCACAGGCAACTGTCCCGGTACGGCACTGTCCCTATCCAAAGATCCAAACCGTCCGAGCCCCGAGACCTGTCTCAGGAAATTCAAACATGATCTTGGAGCCGAGGGTCTTTCCATATGGCAAAACTAGAACCCAATCAGGTACCAGCCCTGTCTCAGCTTTATGTGTATGTTACCAATGTCTGCAATTGTGCGTGCAAGCATTGTTGGATTATCCCCGAAGTTCATCCCTCAAAGAAAGCTGCTACCTGGTTCCTTCCCCTCGAACTTATGAAGGCGGCAATAGAAGAGGCAAAGCCCTTGGGGCTTTCCAGCATCAAATGGACCGGTGGGGAACCAACTATTCATCCCGATTTTCCGGCATTGCTCGAATTGCAGCACAAGTACCAGCTTAAAGGACGACTTGAGACCAACGGCATGGAGGTGTCCCGGGCCCTGGCCGAACTGCTCTTTGCCAGCGGCATCTACCACATCGCAGTGAGCCTTGACGGCGCTTTGCCGGAGACTCATGATAGCATCCGGGGCATTCGCGGGGCTCACAGACGCACTTTGAAGGGTTTTAAAAACTTGGTCGAAGTCGGCTTCAGGCCTCAAGTGATTATGAGCCTCATGATGGATAATTTGGGGGAACTGGATGAATTGCTCACGCTTGCTGAAATTATCGGCGCCGGTTCAGTTAAGTTGAACTTGATTCAGCCTACGTTGAGAGGTCTGGAGATACACCATGAGGGCCGTTCTCTTTCTGTTGCGAAGGTTCTGGAACTGAATCGGAGACTGGCCTGTGAACTCAGAAGTCGCCATGCTTTCCCGATTTTCCTTGACATCCCGATGGCTTTTCGCTCCATCGATGAAATGCTCGACGCCAATCTTTCTTCCGTCTGCGGGATAAAGACAATCCTTGGTCTTCTGGCCGACGGAAGTTACGCCTTATGCGGTATAGGTGAGAATCTTCCTGAGCTCGTTTTTGGGGTGGCGGGTCTAGGAGAACTCGACAGGATCTGGAGAGAGAACCCCTTGCTGCTGAAGATTAGACATGACCTGCCTGGCGAACTCGAAGGAGTTTGCGGTCGGTGCCTTATGAAGAAAGCTTGCCTTGGTTCATGTCTTGCCCAGAATTATTATCGAGAGCGGGACATAAAGAGTGCTTTCTGGTTTTGCGACCAGGCGGCACAGGAAGGCTTTTTTCCGCAAGCTCGGCTAAGGGACTGAGTCAGAACCACTTCTAGGGCCTTGAAGGACGGGTAGAATTTTGCTGCTCTATCCGGTAGGGGAAAGATGCAAAAGGAGAAAGACGAAAGTTGAGGAAGTTGGAAGAAAAAGGAACTGCAACTGAGTTTAGAGGAGGAGAAATGATAAAAGAGCGATCAAAATCGACTTGGGAAGATCCGAGAATGCTTGAATTGGATGCTCTACCGGAAGCATTCGGCAATTGTGTTAACGGCAATACAGCAACCGGTGGTCAAGGCGGCAGTGGTGCGTGCAGTGTAGGTGGCATTCCAAACGCTGGTGATCAAGCATGTGTCAATGGCGGGCAGACTTCAGCTGCTGGTATTGGGCATCTATGCAACAGTGGAGGGTGTGCTGGGCCAACAGCTGGAGATTGTACCACGGGTGGAACCCCTGGCGTCAACTGCGGTTAGTGGTCATCAGGGACGTTTTATTGGTTCCTCCTCATGGTGAGGAGTGTGTTTAGGTCGGCACTATAGCTGTATGTTGTGTGAGGGTGAAGAAACCATAAGTATATCAGTGTGTTATCTTCACCCTCCTTAACCCCTCCGGCTATCGGCTATGGGGCAAAACCCCATCAAGCAATTCCTTGAAGTCTCCATTGAGAGAGAGTCCGAATTCCCAGGATGGCGTGGTCTTGGCCAGTTTGCTGGCGATGTGGAACAGATGCTTTCGAATCGGGTTGCGATTGGGCACAACCATTGGGTGTTCGGAAAACGCCCGGTAGAGTTGCCGAGCTGCTTCTGACGGCCGAAGCGAAACCAGACTTTCATGCTGCGCCTTCTTTATCATCATCATTCCGGCCAGCTCAATAACCGTACCAACTTTCCATTGGACAACATTCTGTAGCCTCTCCTTCAAACCAAAAAGAACGCCCCATGTTGGCAGAGGGGAGGTGAGAAAAGAACCCTCCTCGTTAGCCCAAACCAGCACAGCATCATCCCCCAAGACCTGCCAGGGGGGCGGCATCCTGGCAAGGGTCGTGGTTTTGCCGCCGCCGGGAGGCGCGGTGAAGAGATAGCCTCGATCTTCTATCGTTGCCAGTCCAGAATGTACCAAAGCTCCCCCCAGTTTGACCATATCCTCGAGGATTGGGTGCCAGGGCAATTGGAAAACAGTATGGTGGTGTGGTGTTTCCGTCTTCCAAGTCCAGAGGGACTGAGAAATTCCACTACAGTACCAGGTTACATTCCCCGCCTGGTCACTTGTCAATTTCCAACCCTGCTTAGGAAAATCACCTGGCAAAATTTGCGACAGCCGGTTGGGCAAACAACCTGAGCGGACCTCTTTGTATTCGTGAAAAGAAAGATGAAATTCAAAAAGATGCATGATCCGATCCGGTGGGCCGTCAAACCCAACGCACTCAACGTTCCTGCGCAAACGCGATAAGGTCTCCTGCCCCCAATTGTCATGCGCTTGAAGGAGGTATCGCAAGGGGCCAAGGCAAAGTCGCAAGAAGACGTCTTTGCCAAAATCCTCATTTAATGAAAACTGAGACGCAAAATCAGCGTTCATGTGAAAACCACATTGCAGTAATTGCCTCCATAGTCTCCTTTGTCTGTCTCTGGATCAATGATGAGATGGTGTAGCCCCCGCTCTCTGCACGCCTGGTCTTCATGCATGAAGCTTACGACAAACATCTCATAGTCAAGGTTCTCAACAAATGTCGAGAGTTCGAACATGGACCGTGAAACACATTCAGTTGTGGATCCAAAGGGCCGACCATGAAGATTCTACGCATTATTCGGATGCCCCTCAGAGACCTCGGGCAAAGTATCATTCAAGTTGGAG
>JGI20214J51088_10002968_pt1 | contig 11222 bp, 10 predicted proteins | sample WetSurMetagenome_FD_51088 | JGI IMG/M metagenome (IMG submission 51088)
GAGCCCGGCTGCAGCCATCAGTATGGCGCGGGAACGCGAAGCCGATCTTGTCGAGATCGTCCCGAACGCCGTCCCGCCTGTCTGCAAGATCATCAACTTCGGCAAGTTCAAGTATGAGCTTGCGAAGAAAGACAAGCTGCAGAAGAAGCATCAGCATGTGTCCCTGCTCAAGGAACTGCGGTTCCATCCGAACACCGACACGCATGACTTCGAGTTCAAAGTGCGGCATGCGAAGCGCTTTCTCGCAGAGGGGCACAAGGTCAAGGCGACTGTGGTGTTCAAGGGACGGGAGATCACCTACAAGGAAAAGGGCGAGGTATTGCTCGCCCGGCTGGTGGAAGCGCTCACCGAATGCTCCAAGGTCGACCAGTCTGCACATATGGAAGGCCGCAGCATGATTACGATCCTTGTGCCGGAGAAGAAAAAGAAGATTGAACCAAAACAGGAAAAGGCCGACACGATACCGGTGACGGCCGGCGGCGCGCCAGCGCCGGCAAGTAGCACAACGTAACGAAAGGATGCTATCATGCCCAAGGGCAAGACGCGCAGCGGCGCAAAGAAACGGTTCAAGCTGACTGCGTCGGGCAAAATCAAGCGTGCTGCGGCATATCGCAGCCATATCCTGACCTCCAAGAGCCGCAAGCGGAAACGCAAGCTGCGTGCGGATCATCTTGTAGCAACCCAGGATGAACACGCCGTGCGAAGGATGCTGCATGTCTGAGGGTTGACCCCGGACGGCAGCCGTTCTACGCCGGTTACTCACTCACTCATCAAGGATCAAGCGCAACTATGCCACGTTCGCAGAACAAAGTTGCCTCCCACCGCCGTCGCAAACGGATTCTCGAGCAGGCGAAAGGCTACTGGGGTGCGAGAAGCAAGGTCCTCACCGTCGCCAAGCATCACATCGACAAAGGCATGCAGTATGCCTACCGTGATCGCAAGACGAAGAAACGGACCTTCCGGCAGCTCTGGATCGTACGCATCAATGCGGCGGCCAGACTGAACGGAACAACATACTCCCGCATTATTGCGGGGCTCAACAAAAAGGAAGTCGACATCAACCGGAAGATTCTGGCAGACCTCGCGGTCAATAACCCCGCGGCGTTCGCCGAAGTGGTGAAGTTCGTCCTCTCCTGAATCTTCAAGCTCTTCCTGTGCACGGCACCCGTCTCACCGTTGACGCCGATGCACAGGAAGAGTTTCATTTCCTGCACAGGGGTCTCCCATGCTTGACCAGATTGCCGCCCTCAGGCGGCAGGCGGAGGAGGACCTGGCTGCCGCAACTGACAGGGCAGCGCTTGACACCTTCCGCAANACCTATCTTGCCCGCAAAGGGAAAATCGCCGAGCTGTTCGACGCCCTCCGCACCGTGCCTGCCGATCAGAAACCTCTCCTCGGCAAACACCTGAATGCGCTTCGCACCGATATGCAGACGCTGTTCGACCAACGCTCAGCGGGTGCAACGGAGGAACTCCGTCCGCCCCCCTCCTTCGACCTGACGCTGCCCGGACGCCGGCTCTTCACAGGATCGAAGCATCCTCTGACGCAGGTGCTTGACGAGATCAAGGCGATCTTCGTCTCGATGGGCTTTGGTATTGCTGATGGACCTGAGATTGAGGACGATTACCACAATTTCGGGGCATTGAATTTTGCGCCAGACCACCCGGCCCGGGATATGCAGGATACCTTCTTCCTCAGCCAACAGGCGCTGCTGCGCACACACACGTCACCCGTGCAGGTTCGCGTGATGGAACAGTATCCTCCTCCCGTGCGCGTGATCATGCCCGGCAAGGTCTATAGGAATGAAGCGATCAGCTCACGGAGCTACTGCCTCTTTCATCAGATCGAGGGTCTCCACGTGGATGTGGGCGTCACATTCAGCGACCTGAAGGGTACGCTGATCTCCTTCATCAAGCAGTTCTACGGGAGCAGTCTGAAGTACAAGTTCCGGCCGACGTTCTTCCCGTTCACCGAACCGAGCGCCGACATCTACGTCACCTGCTACATCTGCGGCGGCAAGGGATGCCGGCTGTGCAAACAGGTCGGATGGCTGGAAGTGCTCGGATGCGGCATGGTCGACCCCAATGTCTTTCGTTCAGTGGGTTATGATTCTGAAAAATACACCGGGTACGCCTTTGGTATGGGCATCGAACGCATCGCCCTGCTGCGCTATGGCATTGACGATATCCGGCTCTTCTTTGAAAACGACACGCGATTCCTGAATCAGTTCTGACTATGCACATCGTCCAGAGTTGGCTAAAAACCTATACCGATCTCCCCCTCGCTCCCCAGGAGCTGGCTGACCGGTTGACCATGCTCGGCCTCGAATTCGAGGCAATATCGAACCCCGGCGCGAAGTACGAGGGATTCGTGGTAGGCGAAGTGCTCGAAGCACAACGTCACCCTAACGCCGATCGCCTGACCGTGTGCCGCGTAAATACCGGGAAGGAGCATCTTCAGATAGTCTGTGGCGCTCCCAACGTTGCGGCGGGTCAGAAAGTCCCGGTCGGACTCGTTGGCGCCACAGTGCCTCGAAACCAGCACGACCCCAATGGGCCGCCGTTCGTTCTGCAGCAGGTGAAGCTGCGTGGAGTGGAATCATCCGGCATGATCTGCTCCGCCTTTGAATTGGACCTCGGCAAGGATGCCGATGGTATTCTTGTGCTGGACCCGAAGGCGAAAGTCGGCCAGCCTCTCGCGAAATACCTTGGCGTGGATGACGTCGTGTACGACATTGAAATCACGCCGAACCGGCCCGATTGGCTGAGCCACATCGGCTTCGCACGGGAAGTCCGTGTCCTTACGGGTACGCCGGTGAAGATGCCGAAGGTGCGCGTCAAAGAGGGCAGGGAGCCGATCCGCAAACATCTCCGCATCACAGTCGACGACAAGGAGAACTGTCCGCGGTTCGCTGCCCGCATGATCCGCGGTGTTGCCATCAAACCATCACCGCGATGGCTGCAGGATTGGTTGAAGCTTGCAGGATTGCGCCCGCGGAACAATGTTGTAGATATCACAAATTTCGTCATGCTCGAATGCGGGCATCCCATGCACGCGTTCGACTACGCACTGCTTCAGGAGTCCCGCCTTGTCATCAGGCAGGCAGGGGAAGGCCTCCGGTTCAAAACCCTGGATGGCCAGGAGCACGACATACCTGCAGCTGCCGTCATGGTGTGCGACGGGAAGAAACCCGTTTCGATTGCCGGCGTCATGGGTGGGGAGAACTCCGAGATTCAGGATTCGACGGTCGATGTGGTTCTGGAAAGCGCGTATTGGAATCCGTCAAGCATCAGACGAACTGCAAAGGCTCTGGGGCTCAGTACTGATGCGTCACAGCGGTTTGAACGGGGTGCTGACCCCAACGGCGTGATGTATGCTCTGGATCGGGCGGCTGCACTTGTCGCCGAGCTCGCAGGCGGTACAATTCTCAAAGGCGTCATCGATGTGTACCCGAAGCCCGTGAGGGAGCGCTTGGTGCCGTTCCGGCCTGCACGTGCAAATGCGGTTATCGGTATTGACCAGTCAGCACCGGCAATGATCCGCGCGCTCCGCCTCCTGGGGTTGCGGCCCGTGAAGCAGACGAAGGACACGGTGACTTTTGCAGTGCCGACATACAGGGTTGACCTCGAACGGGAGGTGGATATTATCGAGGAAGTCGCGCGGGTGTACGGGTATGACAACATCGAAGACAAGACCCGCACGAGCGTGGACTTCGTGCAGCCGTTCCCCCGGATCGGGCAAGCCGACCCTGTCCGGACCCGTCTTATCGCGGCCGGACTGAACGAAGTGATCACGAACTCCATGCAGGACGAGAAGCGTGCCCGGCTGACCGGCGCCGAACCCGTTCACATTCTCAACCCGCAGAATCAGGACATGGGCTTCCTGCGCACCAGTCTGTTGCCGGGGATGCTTGATGTTGTCGTTCGCAATATCAATGTGAACGTTCCCGATCTACGCCTGTTCGAGATAGGGCATGTGTTCTGCAAGGACGTGTCTGCGACGCCGAAACTTGTTGAGGATTTCCTGGAGGAAGAGCGTGTAGGCATTCTTCTCACCGGGTGTGGGAGCTCCAGCCATTGGAGTGAGAAAAAGAGACTCGCCGATATTTACGACCTCAAGGGGCTTGTCGAAGGGTTGCTTGAAGTATTTGCCCTTGACAAATGGCGTGTAATTTCTTATCCTACCGCCAGCGGTTTAACTGAAAGCACCCTAGCTATTGAAATTGCTGGCAGTTACGCAGGTTATGCCGGCATCATACGGCCAAACTTCTTAAAGTTCTTTGGTATTGAGCAGGACGTTTTTGTTGCGGAGATAGGGCTTCCCGGTCTCGCTCTGCGTGGTGGGATGAAGTATCGGGCTCTGCCGAGGTATCCGCGTGTAAGACGCGACGTAGCTTTCGGGGTTCCCCTGGACATGAGTGCAGGGATACTGCTGGAAGCAATCCGGAAGGCGGCGGGAGAACTTTTGGAGTCCGTGCACGTGTTTGATGTCTATCAGGGACCCAATGTTCCTGCGGGCATGAAGAGTATCGCCCTGGCGCTGGAACTCATGTCAAGGGAGAAGACGCTAACAGAGGCCGAGATCGAAGCAGTAATGCAGCGGGTGGTCGGGGAGGTTGAAAGGGGATGTGGGGCAACGCTGCGCGGCACACAATAACACACAACAGCCACTACAACAACAGCGATAGCTTGGAAAACTCATCCGGCACAACACCATCTGATGCTTCTGGCGATGTTCGGTCGGTTGAGAACGCACTGAAGGCGCTCTGGGAAAGAGTCCGGAGGGCGGGCGATCTCATCCAGCAGTTGCGCGAAGAACGGCAGGCGCTGCACACGCAAGTGGAGCAGCTGCGTACCGAAGTGCAGCATTTGCAGAATGAGTTGTCGCGCAAGGAGCAGATCCTGGGGTCGATGCCTCCTCACCGCGAAGGGGACGCGGCCAGGGTGTTTGGCAATGGTGAACGCGAAGCGCTCGTGCAGAAAGTGAAAGACCTTCTGGCGAGAATTGACGCGTACTTGTGATGCGGCTGACGACGTTCGACGATGACCATGGACAAAAAAAGTATTAAGGTTCGGATATTCGGGTCGGAGTACCCGTTGCGCGGGGAAAGTGAAGACTTCACGCGCCGGGTGGCTACCTACGTGGATGAAATGATTACCACCATCCATGACAAGATCCCCGAGCAACCCACATTGACTGTCGCCGTTCTCTCTGCGCTCAACATTACAGAGGATCTCTTCAAGGAACGCGACCGTGCGGGTGCCGTGGCCGATTTGCTCGAGGACGAGCTTGTGAAGATGTCCGATCATCTTGATGCATGCATGAAATCGGAGTAACTGTTCTTTGGTAATGTCGTCGTACCTTTGACGTTCGGATGTACATCCGCACCGTCAACCGCTTCACTTACACAAATAAAGAACCAACAGTGTAATCATGGGAGCCCGACTCGCGGGCGTCGATTACATGCCTCATCCCGGATGTTCGGGGTTCTTGCGATGACTCCCGCCTTGTGCGGGACGAGCGAGAGGGTGGAAGTAAAAGACGCTCCGGCAGGTACCCACTGTATCGGAAGGGTTCTTTAATGTGCCTTCCTGAAGGGTTGACGTCGTGCGGATTTTTTTTGGTTTGGCCTGACTTTGACAATTGGAGGTGGTATGGAGCTTAGTGTTTGGCTGCCCGTGATTCTCGTGGGCGCCGCGGTGCTCGGATTCGCGATCGGCTGGGTGGTCATCAAGAAGGTGGCCGCCGCGCGGATCACCTCGGCGAAAGAGAACGCCAAGAAGGTGCTTGACGATGCGGTGAAGGAAGCGGATACCCTGAAGCGGGAGAAGCTCCTCGAGGTAAAAGACGAATGGTATCAGAAGAAGAAGGAATTTGACGCGGACGTACAGTCGAAACGCAACAAACTCTCCGCCCAGGAAAAAGCCCTTGACGTCCGCGAGGAGAACATCGACCGCAAGGTTGAACTCCTCAGCAGGAAAGAGCGGGAGCAGGTGGGATTGAAGCGTCAGATGGACGAGCGGAGTCGTGCGATCGAGACGCGCCAGCAGGAACTGGAGCGCATGGTTGCGGATGAGAATATCCGTCTCGAACGGCTCTCCGGCCTTTCACGTGACGAAGCCAAGCGGCAGCTCATCGAAAACATGGCAAACGAAGCCCGCGCCGATGCCGCCATGATGCTCAAAGAGATCCGCGACACTGCGCGCGACGAGGCGCGACGAGAAGCCCAGAAGCTGGTCGTTCAGGCAATCCAGCGCACGGCAGCCGATCACTCTGTCGAGACCACCGTGAGCGTGCTGAATATTCAGAGTGACGAAATGAAGGGGCGCATCATCGGCCGCGAAGGGCGCAATATCCGCGCGTTCGAGGCGGCCACCGGTGTTGATGTCATCGTCGATGATACTCCGGAGGCCGTCATCCTCTCGGCATTTGATCCCTTCCGCCGCGAAGTGGCACGCATCGCCTTGGAAAGGCTGATTGCCGACGGACGTATTCACCCCGCCCGCATCGAGGAAGTCGTGGAGAAAGTGCGCGGCGAACTAGAAGAGGAAATCCTCAAAGTCGGCGAAAATACCATGCTCGAAGTGGGCCTTCACGGAGCCCATAAGGAACTCCTGAAGCTCATCGGCAAGATGAAGTACCGTTCGAGCTATGGGCAGAATATGCTGCAGCACAGCATCGAGGTTGCTTTCCTCACCGGCGCGATGGCGGCGGAATTGCGGCTCGATCCCCTCCTTGCCAAACGGGCCGGCCTCTTGCACGATATCGGCAAGTGTGTTGACAAGAGCGTTGAGGGTCCCCATGCCCTGATCGGGTTTGAGGTCGCCAAAAAGTACGGCGAACATGCCGTGGTGGCGAACGCCATCGGTTCGCATCACGAAGATATCCCGATGGAGTCGCCGATCGCCGCCCTGGTGCAGGCCGCCGACGCGATCAGCGGAGCACGCCCCGGAGCCCGCAGAGAGTCCGTCGAGGGGTACGTTAAACGCCTCGAAAAACTGGAGGAACTCGCACAATCGTTCCGCGGGGTCTCCAAGACGTATGCCATCCAGGCAGGCAGGGAAGTACGCGTCGTTGTCGAGCAGGACAGGGTCGACGACGCGCACGCCGACCAGCTTGCCCATGATATTTCTGAGAAGATCCAGCACGAAATGGAATACCCCGGGCAGATCAAAGTCACCGTCATCCGCGAATACCGGTCCGTCGCCTATGCCAAATAAGCGGGACCATTTGCTGGTCGGCGTCACCGGAGGCATCGGGAGCGGCAAGTCCCTCGTCTGCACCCTGTTTGAACGTTTGGGGCGCACCGTGCTGAGAGCCGACGCCGTCGCACAGGAAGTCAGCGACACCAACGCTGATGTCCGGCGGGAAATCACGAAGCTTCTCGGTTCCGCCGCGTATCGCGGTGACGGATCGCTGGAGAGAAAATTCGTTGCCGACAAGGTATTTGCCGATCACGCGCTCTTGCGTTCACTAAACGGCATCGTCCACCCCCGTGTCATAGCGGAAATTGAGAGAAGGGTGTTGACTCTGCCGCAGGGGCAACGGCGACCCTATGTGCTTGTGGAGGCTGCGCTGATTTTCGAGAGCGGGATGGACGATATCCTCGATCAGGTAATCGTTGTCGATGCCGAGGAGGAAACTCGCGTGCGGCGGGTGATGGACCGCGACGGGGTGGGGAGGGACGCCGTGCTCCTGCGCATGGCAGCGCAGCTGCCCGCTCCCAGAAAGGCCGCCCTCGCCGACTTTGTCATCAGAAACGAAGAGAACACCGTCGCGCTCGAGGAAAAAGTGCGTTTTCTTGATACCCTCCTGACTGCAATGGCCCCGGCATCGTAGGGCCCGGCAGCCGGACCGGTCTGGTTTGCTATTGAAATACGCGCGTTGTATATTTTGTCCGATGTTGTCGCACAACAACACTAACATAAGGAGGCTACATGATGCGCAAAGTTACCATCATTCTTCTGCTCCTGGTGCTTGCCGGCACAACAGTGTTTGCCCAGGCAAAGCCCGGTGGTATTGCCCGCGAGTTGTCCATGGGTGCAGCAAGGATCGATCGCAACATTGCGGTGAACCCGTTCATCGTGATGGACCCCTCGTGGTTGCTCATTAACCCCGCCTATCTCATGAAATACAACGACTATGCGTGGTTCAACATCGCCGGCGGCACAGTGAACGGCTATGGTGGCGAGAACGTCTATGGCAACCAGTACGGCGGCGTGAATTTCGCCTTCGGGAAAGAGCTTTCGGTCGGTGCAATTCTTTCGTATGATGCCAGCGTGACGAACAGCCTCTGGAGCCCGTTGAACTCCTATCTTGCCCGCTCGACAAGGGTTGCGGCCAACCCGGCAGCGGGTTCCGGCTCCCCTCGCCCGATCGAGATCTTCGAGGTGCTGGCGGCGTTTGATATGGGTGGATTCGAACTGGGTGCGGGCCTCTCCTACGGCTCCTCAAACCAGGATTTCAAGAACACGCCCGCTCCTCCGGCAACAAACAACTCGGAGGGTTCGCTCTCTGCCCGCACACTCGGAATCCGTGCCGGTCTGCGGATGGACATGGGTGGCGGTTCCATGTTTGAAGCATCTGCAGCGGCGCGCCTGAACAAGGCGACCGACAAATACACAATCGGCGGCACGGGAAACGGCACGGGCACCAGCGAGTACAGTGCTGGAACAACCGAATTGGAAGTAAATGCCCGCCTGGCGATGAAAATGTCAAAACGCTTCACACTGGTCCCGTATGCGGCACTCCGCACCTACTCCATCGAACCCAAGGAAGATGGCCGGCTTGTGGGACAGGCGGAAACGAAGTACTCCTACAAGAACAGCGTGCTCTCTCTGAGCGTTGGCGTTGGCGGCGAAGTGAAGGTGAAAGACTTCTACCTCGCAGGCGGTGTGAGTTTTGCGACACGAAAAGACAAGACCGAAACGAACCCGAATGCCACACCGACCGACCAGACGACCACCGTCAGTTCAACGATCACCGCATTCCCCGTATTCAACCTCGGCGTTGAGTACCCCGTGCTCGATTGGCTGACCGTTCGCGGAGGCTACTACCGTGCACTCGCCAGCCTCGGCAGCAAGACTGAAGTCGGCGGCGGTGCAACAAGCGAAACCAATGTCAGCATCGGCAACAGCGGCGTGCCGATGGCAGGCTATCTGCCCGCAGGCAACGACGAGAATGGCCTCATGACTCTCGGCGTCGGCCTGAAGTTCGGTGGGTTTGCCATGGACGCGACGGTCAGCGAGCAGGCTCTCCGCCGCGGCCTCGGACTCATCGGTGCGCAGGACAATGTGAATACCTTCGGCTATATGACGCTCAGCTATTGCTTCGAATAGGTATCGGTTGAAATGAACGATGGGCGGCTCCGGTATGCGGGGGCCGCCCTTTTTTTCTCATTGCCCATGATTCCCCATGACACATCATTTTGACTTTCTCGTCATCGGCACCGGCATTGCCGGGCTCTCGTATGCCGTCAAGGCGTCGCAGTTCGGCACGGTTGCTGTTGTCACGAAAAAGGAAAAGGCGGAATCGAATACGAATTACGCCCAGGGTGGTGTCGCTGCTGTCATGTCAAAGGTGGATTCCTTCGAGATGCACGTCCGCGATACACTGTCCACGGGAGTTGGTTTGAGTCATGAAGATGCTGTGCGGATCATGGTACAGGAGGGTCCGGAACGGCTGCGTGATCTCATNGCGATTGGCGCGAAATTCACATATAAAGACGGTGCGCTGGATCTGGGAAGAGAGGGTGGGCATTCCACCAACAGAATAGTNCATGCGCACGATCTAACGGGGCACGAGATCGAACGTGCACTCCTTGCTGCTGTTGCGGCCGCTCCGAATATCCAGATGTTTGAAGACTACGTCGCGTTGGAACTCATCACTGAACACCATCTGGTTCCTCACCGTCCTACCGACGCATCGCGCATCCATTGCTGGGGGGCCTATGTGCTTGACAGCCATGCCAGAGTCGTGGAGACGTTTCTCGCCCCTGTTGTGCTGCTCGCCACCGGGGGGCTGGGNCANATCTATATCCATACCACAAATCCTCCCATTGCAACCGGCGATGGTGTGGCCATGGCCTGCCGTGCAGGGGCCAAAATCGGCAACATGGAGTTCATACAGTTCCATCCGACGACTCTTTTCAATTCAGGCACACCGTCATTCCTGATCTCCGAGGCCGTCCGGGGGTTCGGGGCAATCCTGCGGACACGCAAGGGGGAAGAATTCATGCAGGCGTACGATGCGCGCAAGGAACTTGCGCCGCGGGACATTGTTGCGTACGCCATCGATACCGAGTTGAAGAAACGGGGGGATGAATACGTGCTGTTGGATCTTCGCCATCTCGCCGCGGATGCCGTGCGCGACCACTTCCCGCATATCTATTCCACATGTCTGACGAAGTTCAAGCTGGACATCACCGCTGAACCGATTCCGGTCGTTCCTGCCGCCCACTATTCCTGCGGGGGTGTGGTCACTGACGTGGACGGTCGCACGAATGTGATCGGATTGTACGCGGCCGGTGAGGTGAGTATGACGGGCGTGCACGGGGCGAATCGTCTTGCGAGCAATTCCTTGCTCGAAGCCCTCGTGTTCTCCGACCGCGCATTGCGCACGTCGGTGGCCGGCCGGCAAGTCCGGGAGGCGAAGGTTCCTGAAGTGGCTTCCTGGGACGACAGCGGCACACTGAACAGCGAGGAATGGATTCTTATCGCGCACAACCGTCGTGAGATTCAGCAGATCATGTGGGACTACGTCGGCATTGTGCGTTCGGATCTTCGGCTCGGTCGGGCTCTGCGCCGCCTTGAACTCATTCAGAACGAGGTCGAAGATTTTTACAAACGCACGAAGGTCACCGAGGGTTTGATCGAATTGCGCAATCTTGCCCTGTGCGCAATGCTTGTCATCAAATGCGCAATGCAGCGGAAAGAAAGCAGAGGACTTCACGTTACGACAGACTACCGCAATCGCAACGATGCGGAGTTCCTCCACGACACCATCCTTCCCTAACCCACGATTAGCAAATAACTTCCGGAGTTGATCCGGAATGGCCCGGGTTGACTCTGCNCCCGAGAATGGGTATATTTTTCCATGCCACGTGTCACACGTTCCTCTTCTTCTCTACACCGTCAGGTCGAAAATGCTCGCTACCGTAAGACCACGCTGGACAACGGCATACGTGTAGTGAGCGAGACGATCTCGCACGTCCGTTCCGTGTC
>JGI20214J51088_10002969_pt1 | contig 11222 bp, 8 predicted proteins | sample WetSurMetagenome_FD_51088 | JGI IMG/M metagenome (IMG submission 51088)
CTTCAAGCGTAACATTCATGTTTGCTTCAACATCAATAGCAGTTTTTTGCTGTTGAGTTCTTCCACCAAATCCACCGCCGCTACCACCAAAAAATGATTCAAAGAAATCTGAAAATCCACTGCCTTCATTTCCAAATATATCATTAATGTTACCCGAGTATTCATAAGTTGAACCAGAGCTAGGTTGTCTTCTCCCTCCACCAAATCGCGAAGAGAAGTCATCAAACCCTTGTCCGCCTGTATGTTGATATTGATTCCAGTTTGAACCGAGAGTATCGTACTTTTTTCTTTTATCAGGATCGCTTAAAACTTCATTTGCTTCTGTTATCTCTTTAAACTTTTCTTCAGAAGATTTTTTCCCTGCATTACGATCAGGATGATGTTTCATTGCAAGCTTGCGATAAGCTTTTTTTATTTCATCATGAGTTGCTGATTTTTCTACACCAAGAATTTTATAATAATCTTTATATTCCATTTTCTTTTATTATTCCAAATCTTGTTCTAAATTTATAAAAAATAGATTTGTTAACCTGTTCGCCACAGCATAGTGTTTCTGGTTTGTTGTACTTTTTATTTGATAAAAAATTATAATCCCATAAAATAGGAATAGATTGACACACAAAATTTAGATAAAAGAAAAGGGTAACCAAAAAGTTACCCTTATTCACATCTTCATCTACTCTTAGCTTATTTAACTTTTATTTCAATTTCTTTTGGCTTTGCTTCCTCAGCCTTTGGGATAGTTATAGTTAACTGTCCATTATTAAACTCGGCATTTATTTTTTCAGCTTGAATTAATTCAGGCAAATTAAATGATCTAAAATATTTGCCATAAGATTTTTCAATGCGATGACATTTTGCTTCCTTATTTTCTACTTCTTGAACTCTTTCACCACTTATGTTAAGCTTTCCATTTGTAAAAGATATTTTCACATCTTCTTTTTTTATTCCTGGTAAATCAATTTTTAATGTAAAGTTATCGTTGTTCTCATAGATGTCTGTTAACGGCATCCAAACGGCGTTCTCATACTCATTATCAAGATCTTTGCTCTTTGAAATACCAAAACGATTTTCAAGTGAGTTAAACATTTTGTTAAACTCTCTTTCGAAATCTATAAGATCTCTTACCGGATTGAATTTTACAAGTGTCATAGTATATCTCCTTTATTATTTATTGTTGTTAGTTTTATTTTTATACTCGTGGTTAGATACCCAATCAACGTGCCGAAGCTTAATATTGCCATAAAACATTATAAAATAACACTTTACAACTATAAGCCGATTTTAGAACATTGACGACAAAATGTCGTATAATTTGTCAAATAATTTGATAATTGGAAAATAACGTCACAATAATCTGCCAATATTACAATTCATCAATGCAAATCAATATTTTTAGTTCAATTGATATCCCTTTCAAGAATGATTATTTTTGCAATCTTAAAAATTGAGCATTATTTAAATTGAAAGAAGATACAATTGTTGCATTGGCCACTCCGGCTGGAGTTGGTGCTATTTCAATTATCAGAGTAAGCGGTCCACAATCATTTTCTGCTGTAGATAAAATTTTTTTCGGCAAGAGTACGATTGAAAATGCATTGTCACATACGTTGCATTATGGTGATATAAAAAATCAAGATGATGAACACATTGATGATGTTTTGGTATCTGTATTTAGGGCTCCAAACTCATATACCGGTGAAGATAGTATTGAGATAAGCACACATGGAAATCCACTTGTAACACAAAAAGTTATTGAGCTTTTAATTACTAATTCAGAAGTTAGATTAGCAGAGCCAGGTGAGTTTACAAAGCGAGCTTTTCTTAATAACAGAATTGATCTTGCAAAAGCTGAAGCAGTTGCAGATGTGATTAACTCTAGAACAGAAGCTTCATTTCGTGGCGCAAGAAATCAACTAGATGGATTGTTATCAAAAAAGGTAAACGAATTAAGATCTCAATTACTTAACTCATCATCATTTGTGGAATTGGAATTAGACTTTGTTGAAGAAGACATTCAATTCGTAAATCAAGATGAATTGTTAAAAAGAATCGATTCAATTATTATTGAAATCGATACTTTAGTAGAAAGTTACGAATTCGGCCGAGTCATTAGAGATGGCGTAAATGTAGCAATTGTTGGCAGACCAAACGTAGGGAAGTCATCACTTTTAAATTACATTCTTAAGGAATCAAGAGCTATTGTGAGTGAAATTCCTGGAACCACTCGTGATGTAATTCGTGAAGAAGTTTCAATTGGCGGAATTTTATTTAGATTGTTTGATACTGCGGGGATTCGAGTTTCAGAAGATTCGGTTGAAAAAGAGGGAATTCTTAGAAGCCAGGAAACGGTTAGAGCTGCTGATGTAGTAATTTTTTTAGAAGATGTTCCAAAGGCTGAATCAAAAGATCTTTTTATTGATTTATTGAATTTTACAAGTCCCGATAAGATTATTAAAGTAGTAAATAAAATTGATTTGAATAAAAACTATGCAAAGGAAACCGATGTAAAGATTTCTGCTAAAACAGGCGAAGGAATTGATTTATTATTTGGAAAATTAAAAGAGAAAACTGTTGGAAACGAAAGTTATACAGAAAAAACGGCAATCGTTACAAACCTAAGACATCATAACTGTCTTAAAAAATCCAGAGAAAATCTTATCAATGCCAGAGAATCCGTGCTTAATAAAATGAGCGGAGAATTTATCTCAGTTGATCTAAGAAATGCAGAAATGAGCCTTGCAGAGATAATTGGTGAAGTGACCTCAGATGATATTTTAAATAACATTTTTATGAAATTTTGCATTGGAAAGTAAGGTTCGGTTTCACGTGAAACGGAAATGATTAACATTTCGCAAATAATTTTGTTTCACGTGGAAACAAAAAAGATTAGAAAATGAAGAGATTTGATATAGTTGTGCTGGGTGGTGGTCACGCTGGAATAGAAGCAGCTTCTGCTGGAGCCAGAATGGGCTGTTCCGTCGGACTGATTACGATGGATAGATTTGCTCTTGGAAGGATGTCTTGTAATCCGGCAATAGGTGGAACAGCAAAAGGACATTTAGTTCGTGAGATAGATGCTCTTGGTGGAGTAATGGGACAAATTGCGGATCGAACTGGAATACAGTTTAGAATGCTAAATAAATCTAAAGGTCCCGCGGTATGGTCTTCTCGTTGCCAATCTGATAGAAAATTATATTCTGAAGAAGCTTACCGCATTATAGTTCCAACGAAAAATTTGGAGATAGTTGAGGGATCTGCCGTTAAAGTGTTAACAGAAAACAAAAAAGTTGTCGGATTAAAGACTGTGAGCGGGGAAGAGATCTTTTGTAAAACTCTGGTGCTTTCCGCAGGAACTTTTTTAAATGGCTTGATGCACACAGGATTGAATAAAACTATTGGTGGAAGATTTGGCGAACAAGCGGCTACCGGAGTTACCGAATCTTTAGCAAAGCTTGGATTTGAACATGGAAAATTAAAAACAGGAACTCCACCAAGACTAAATAAGGATTCAATCAACTGGAGTATTTTAGAGGAACAGCTAGGTGATGAAAACCCACAGCCGTTTTCTCATCAAACAGATTTATCTCGATTTCCGTTCCTTCCGCAAGTAAGCTGTCATATCACTTTCACAAATTCAACTGTTCATAAAATTCTTGAAAAGGGATTTGCTGAATCACCATTATTCACTGGATTAATTAAAGGCGTTGGTCCTCGTTATTGTCCATCTATTGAAGATAAGATTGTTAGATTTGCAGATAAAGAACGTCATCAGCTCTTTATTGAGCCCGAAGGATTAGATTCCAATCAAATTTATTTAAATGGATTTTCCTCTTCCTTAGCAGTAGAAATCCAGCTTGAAGCGCTTCATAAAATTGTTGGACTTGAAGAAGTTGAAATGATTCGACCAGCTTATGCTGTTGAGTATGATTTTTTTCCTCCACATCAAATAGATCTTACATTAGAAACAAAGTTGATTGAAGGACTTTACTTTGCAGGGCAAATAAATGGAACGTCTGGTTATGAAGAAGCTGCTGCTCAAGGATTAATCGCTGGAATAAATGCTGCTCTAAAAATTCAAGGAAAACCAGAATTTGTACTGAAACGAAGCGAGGCATACATTGGTGTTTTAATTGATGACCTCGTTACAAAATCTACTGACGAACCCTATAGAATGTTTACATCCAGGGCAGAGCATAGATTGTTACTTCGCCAAGATAATGCAGATAGAAGATTGATGAAATATGGTTATCAATTTGGACTAATCCCTGATGATCTATTTAAAAAAGTAGAAATCAAAGAAAGAACAATTATCGATGGAATCAATTATTGCCAGACAAAAAAATATCATGCAAGAGATGTGAACAAATTTTTAATCGAATCTGGTTCAAATGAAATTGACTCAACAGAAACAATATCTAAGCTTTGTAAGAGACCGGAATTTAATCTTAAACAATTATTAGAATTCAATGGAAGTTTAAACGATCAAGAAGCAGTAACTCTATTAAATGATGAGAAAGCATTAGAGCAAGCTGAAATCGAAATAAAATATGAAGGTTATATTTTAAGACAACATGAAGCAGTTTCCAAATTAGAAAAGTATGAGGACACAAAAATTCCATTAGACTTTGATTTCGCAAAAATCAAACAACTATCAACAGAAGGAAGAGAAAAGCTGAACAAAGTTAAGCCACGTTCAATTGCTCAGGCATCAAGAATCTCCGGTGTAACGCCTTCAGATATTTCCATTTTGTTGGTATATTTGAAAAACTAATTTTTAAGGTTTTTTAATGCCGCCTACCAAACAAGAAATTTATCTTAAAGAATTACTAAATTTTTGCTGGGATAACGGATTTAATCCTGAACCTATGCGCAATGAAAGACTTGCATTTTTCGCTCATCTCGTAGCTGAAAAGAATAAAACAGTTAACCTAATATCCAGGAAGGATGTTGAATGTATAATTGAAAATCATATTTTCATATCGGCGTATATCACAAAATTTCTTCCGGAAAAGGTAACAAGATTTTTAGATATCGGGACTGGTGGGGGCATTCCGGGAATTCCTCTAGCAGTTATGCGCCCGGAATTACGTGGCGTTCTTGCAGACTCAACAGGTAAAAAAATAGACGCGGTAAAAGAATTTATAAACAAACTTAAATTAAGTAACGTTGTTGCAGAAAATTGCCGTGTTGAAAGTCCTGAGTTTATAGAAAGGTATAGAGGCACATTTGATCTAATAGTTAGTCGCGCTGTCGTTCCGATTATAATTTTATTCCGCTATTCTCTTCCTTTGGTAAAAGACAAAGCATTTATTGTTGCGATGAAGGGCGGAGATTTGGATGAAGAATTTCAAAAAGCTGAGTTGAAATACAAATCGTTTATAAAAAAATCTACCGTGTACGAGCTTGCTTATAAACCGACAAACTTAAGGAACAAAAAAGGGAAGAAGTTAGTCGTTATAGAATTACAAAAATAGTTTTATATATAATCGGCTTGCATTTATAAATGAAATATTTTCTTTCCCTAACACACTTAACTTTTAAACAAACATATTTTTCATCAAGCCACACAACTTTAGTTTTTAATCACTTCGCTGCCTCCATTTTTTGCTTTATACTTTCATGTTGATTTTGAAATGAACCAGATTAATAACTCAAATCTTTTATACAAAGGGTTTTTTAATAAACTTCAGAAACTTCTTCTACCCCCTGATTCCAAAATTAAATTTATCAGTCCGCTTTATGGTTCATCAAAAAGTTTTTTTGTTATTGAGTTGTTTGGCAAGAACGAACAATTAGTTTTGCTTTTAGCTGAAAGTAAACTTGTTAGTGAAACTAAGGTTGAATTAAATATTCTTGGTCTTGCTGATGATTTAATAGTCATCGATGATTTTAATCTTGAATCTATTCAGGAAAAGTTGACCGAGATAAACAAAAGAAAAAGATTTGTTCTTATAACAACTTATGAAATTCTTAATCTCAAGCTTCCAGATAAAGAAAAGATTAATCATCTCACTACGAAAGTATCTGTTGGTGGCGAACTTAAATATGATGACTTAATTGAATATTTAAATCTACTCGTTTACACCAATGATAAATTTGTTGAAGCGCCTGGCTATTATTCGCAACGAGGAGCAATAGTAGATTTTTGGTCTTACAGTGAAAAAAGTCCTGTGCGTTTAGAGTTTGATGGTGATTTTATAGAGTCAATCCGTTACTTCGATTCCGAAAGTCAACGTTCATTTGAGAAGGTTGAAGAAGTAACTTTGGCCGGTGCGTTCCAAAATCAAAGCGAAGATTTTTGCTCTGATATTTTTGATTATCTAAATAATCCAATATTTATAGCTTCTGCTTACGAATTAGATAATATCAAATCTACAAAAGAAGACGTTGTAGTTGTTGTTGAAGAAAAAATCAAAGCAAGGAAAAAAGAAAAAGCACTTGATGAAGATGAATTTCCCGAACCAGGTCATTCCGTCCCGATTCAATCGGGATCGGAATCTGAGAACCTGAACCGAGTTCAGGTTGACTCACAGGAAGAAATAACATCATTTGATTATAAAAGTAAAAATGCAAACTGGATAATTGAAGAAGAACTTAGCACAGAAAATAGAATTGATCTCGGGTTTTCCCCGGCACCATCAATTAATTCAAACTATCAAATTCTAACTTCTGTTCTAAAAGAATATGCAGAAAAAAGTTTTAATATCATCATTACTTCCGAAAATGAACCACAGACAAAAAGACTAAGCGAGCTATTGAGTGAAATAAATCCTGAGCTCGGTGAGTTAGTTGAATCTGGCAAAATTAAAATTGAGACTCTTGCCGTTAAAGAAGGATTTCTTAACAAGGAAGATAAAATTCTTTTACTCACAGATTATCAAATCTTCAATAAGCCTTATCGTACAAAAATTTCTTTATCAAAGAAGTATAAAAAATCTAAGGCTAAAAGTTTTGCTTCAATTAAGCGCAGTGATTATGTAGTACACGAAGATTATGGAATAGGGCAATATGCCGGACTTGAAACAATTAAGATTGGTGACACAAAACAGGAGTCAATGAAAATTCTTTATGCTGATGGTGGAGTCGTTTATGTCAACTTAAACTATCTCGCTTTGGTTAAAAGATATTCTTCCAATGAGAATCTAAAACCGACTTTAGCGACTCTTGGAAGCGGTGAATGGTTAAGTACAAAAGCTAAAGCAAAGAAAAAAATTAAGGAAGCCGCTCGTGAGTTGATCGAACTTTATGCAAAAAGGAAATCAGCAAAAGGATATCAATTCTCTTCAGACACAGTTTGGCAAAGAGAACTTGAAGCGTCTTTCTTTTATGAAGATACTCCCGACCAGACGAAAGCAAGCGAAGATGTTAAGAACGATATGGAAGCACAAAATCCAATGGATCGTTTGGTTTGCGGTGATGTTGGATTTGGTAAAACAGAAGTTGCTGTTCGGGCAGCCTTTAAAGCTGTTCAGGATAGCAAGCAGGTTGGCATACTTGTGCCGACTACAATTTTAGCGGAACAGCATTACAATACTTTTAAAGATAGATTAACTCAGTTTCCGGTTCGTGTAGCAGCGCTTTCAAGATTCCAAACAAAGAAAGAGCAAACAGAAATTATTAAACTTCTTGAACAAGGACAGCTTGATGTAATTATAGGTACGCATAGAATACTTTCTAAAGATGTTAAGTTTAAAGATTTAGGTTTGCTTATCATTGATGAAGAACATCGTTTTGGTGTTGCGGCAAAAGAAAAGCTGCGCCAGGTAAAAGTAAATGTTGATACTCTCACATTAACTGCTACTCCAATTCCAAGGACATTAAATTTATCTCTACTCGGTGCGCGTGATCTTTCAATAATTGCAACGCCACCGCCAAACAGGCAGCCGATTTATACAAACGTTTCAACTTTTGATGCTTTGAAAATCCGCGAATGGATTATGAATGAGCTAAAGAGAAACGGGCAAGTATATTTAGTTCACGATCGTGTTCAATCGATTGAAAAACTTTCTGATTATATCCGAAGATATGTTCCCGAAGCCAAAATTGCCGTTGCTCATGGTCAGATGAAACCATCACAACTCGAAGATGTTATTCATGGTTTTCTGAATCGTAAGTTTGATGTCCTCTTATCAACAAAAATTATTGAATCCGGAATTGATATCCCGAATGTTAACACAATAATTGTAAATCGTGCAGATAGATTTGGGCTTGCGGAACTTCATCAATTACGTGGACGGGTTGGAAGATCCGACAGACAAGCTTATGCTCATTTTATTGTTCCATCTTTAAGCGGGATTACAAAAAAAGCTTTACGTCGTTTGCAAGCAATTGAAGAATACACAGAAATTGGTTCTGGATTTAATGTTGCTATGCGTGATTTAGAAATTCGCGGTGCCGGTAATTTACTTGGTACAGAACAAACTGGATTTATTAATGATGTTGGTTTTGATCTTTATGTTAAGTTGATAAATGAAGCTGTCGATGAATTAAAATATCAGGATTTTAAAGAGGTATTTAAATCTTTACCAAAGATTGAAGAACGAACTGATCCAACAATTGATACATTTTTTGAAATTGGTATTCCTGTTACTTATATGCCGGAACAAATGGATCGATTAAACTTTTATACGGCACTGTATTCTGTAAAAAGTTTATCTGAAATTGAAGAGCTTAAAGAAGAAATGCTGGATAGGTTTAGCATACTTCCGGAGATTGTAAAAAGATTAGTTCTTACTGCCACATTAAAATTCTATTCTTCATTTGCTTTGTTTGAACGAGTTGCAATTCAGAGAAAAAATATTTTTATAATTCTGCCTCGTGGTGAAAAAGAAGATTACTACAAAGTCCGTTTTGTTGAGTTGATGAGATTTATTATGGATAATTACAAAGACAAAATAAAATTCAATCAGCAAAAAGAAGTGATGAGGCTCGTAATTGAAAACCGTTTTGAAAAAGCTGAAGATATTCTTTCTTACTTAATTACTTTCTGCGACAGAGTTGCAAAGCTGTTTGGAAATGAAGGCCCCCTATATCCCCCTAAGGGGGACTTTGAGGAAGATTAAACCTCATAATCCACAACACGTCGTTCATATCGTACTTCACTAATCCACTTTTTAATGTCTTCGTGATCTGGATGAATTTGGTATTGATACAATGCTCCTTTGTTATCAAACTCGGAGTATAACACAACATCACATGAATCTTTTTCATTACTGAAATCAAATCCGACCTCTACTTTTATCAAACCATTAACTTTACCTTGCATTGCAAGAAGTTTTTCCTTTAAAATTTGTGCATTGGTTTGTTTGTCATTTCCATAGGCGTTGTCATTTAAGCGCCAGAATACAATGTGTTTAATCAAAACATCTCCTTTTTATTTAAAAATCTGAGTTAAATGCTTTTCCAACTTCCTCGAATTCTTCAATCATTCCTTCTTTTATTGTTACTAATCCCGAGGAGTAATAAATGTTATTTTGTTCCAAAAAATAAGCTGATATTTTTTCTTGTTTTAAATCTATTATTGTTCGGGGTAAAAGTACAGCGCAAGCTCTTGTCTTACTTGTGTATAGAAAAGATGGTGTAAAACCATCAAAGGTTCCCAATGTTATTCCCATCCCATTGTTAATAACTACAAAATCAGCATCAACATATTTACTTTTAAATTGTTTACAAAATTCAGAAAGCTGCTTTGGTTGAAGAAGATCAAAAATTTTTTTTGGATTTGTAGGAAGTTCTTTTTTTATAATTTCTAAATCAAATGACTCTAAATCTTTATAAATAATCGGTTCAACTTTTAAATATCTATCATCACCAAATCTTAATCCTTTAATGAAGTTTTTGTTAAACTCCTCCGTAAAAAATAACTCGGGGCTTTTATACTTGTGCTGATCCGTTTTTTCCAAATCAAACCAATCTATCATATCTGCATAAATCTTATAATCTTTTGGTTTTGATCTGTTGAGCTTTATTCCCCGATCATAATAGGATATTTGAGAAGTATCAATTTCTTCCAAATAAATTTTACAACTGTCATAAAATAATATTTCTTCATTGTAAAACTTAATGATATTCCTTTTCCCGATATTATATGGTTTCGGTTCAAGAAATGGAACAGAAACAACTCCTGTTCGACCACAACCAAATAATAAAATAAAGAGCAAGGCGAACGCTGTTGTTTTGATCAACTTTTCTCCAGGAGCATTTGGTGCAAAATAATTTTTGATTTTTTTTACAATATCCCAATCGTAAAAACAATTGCTTTATCATTATAATCATTAAAGGTCATAATATATTCGCATTGTACAAACATTTGAAAGTTGTAAGTGTGAAAAAGTCTTACTCCTCCTTGCAATCCAAGTTCAATTCCATCACCATCCTTATTTTCATTTCCAAATAACCAATTTTCGTGTGCAACCCAATGAAATCCCAGCGAGCCGCCGAGATATGGACAAACATTTGTTCTTGAAAATAGATAATTTCCGTAAAGATTAATTGCAAATCCTTTTCTTGCTCCAATCATTAAACCCGCGGCAACATCATTAATTTCATAATCAAAGTATGCGTTAATTGTAAATGATTTTTTATTATCATTGTCGTATCCATCAGATGGAAACAGATATCCAAATCCAACACCAAAATTGTAACGAGCTTTTTGGCGTAACGATTCGATTGATTCCTTTTCAACAATGTTTCCAACTTCCTGATTTGTATTAAACGGAGTTTGTTTCGAAACGCTTATTGCAACTCGTTTCATGACTGCATCTATATCTTCTAAATTAACCGAGGTCGCGCTCTCGGATAAAATATTTTTTCCGGTTGCTGTTTCAACCAAAATATATTGTATAATAATTTTTTCGCCAAGTGGATTAAGTTTACAGAGGAGTACTTGTTTTGCTTCAAGCTTCTCTCCAATTCCTATTGCACATTCTTCATCTGTGCAATCTTGATTGTCAAGAGCAGCAAGAGTTTTCTTTTCAGATATAATACTCATTGTGCTTGCTTTACTTAGCTCCAGTCTAAGAATTGATTCTGCAGTTTGTACAGAGGCTAAATCAATTCCATTAGAGATTAGTGGCAGAAGTGCAATTTTATTAATTGTTGTGTCTTGCGCTTTTACGAAAATGAAAACTGATAAGACAAAAAAGAGGGCTAATGTTTTTTTCATCACGCTCACCTATTGATGATAATTGTTAGCTGAAACTTAATCTTACATATCTTAA
>JGI20214J51088_10002970_pt1 | contig 11221 bp, 9 predicted proteins | sample WetSurMetagenome_FD_51088 | JGI IMG/M metagenome (IMG submission 51088)
CGTTAACCAACACAAAGCGCTGCCCAAACAAGAAATCGAGGCTTACGTGAAGTCCGTTTCCAAACTCATTTTGGATAACATCGGAGCAACTGAAGTTGGACCTGCAGCCAGCTTCCGTGACATAACCCGCGCAATCATGCGGAACACCTGCGAGGTTTTGCCCGTGGCGGCGCCCATGAAGTTCCCTGGCGTCCCCGAAGCTACGTTCGTCAGCGTCCCCAGACATCTAGGCGCAACTATAGGCGAGTCCATCTTCGAAAGTCTCACTGACGCAGAAAGAAAAGGCATTACGGAAGCGGCGAAAGCCATCTACGAAACCTATCGGTTGACGCTTGAAGCCTTAGAGTAGCCTGCGGGTAGGGAGAGGCTTTATAATCTTTTTTAGCCTTTGAGTTAAAGAATGGCAACTGAACCCGCATGATAAAACTAAGAATGGACGTGGACTACCCATATTCGTCGCGTTTTCAAAGCTTCCTAGCCACTGCCCTCGACCAGAAAACACCGCGGAAGGGTTACTTGAAGAACGCGAAAATTCTGGCGAAGATGATTAACGAGTCGCCTAAGGAGTTGAAGGCTTACTGGTTCTTCACGCCCTACACCATCCCCGACGCCGAGATGCTCGCCCTCCTAGACCCCGAGCGCCACGAGGTGGGGCTGCACGTTGCCCGCGACCCCTACGCCGAACTTGAGACGCTTGAGAAGGCGACTGGGCGCAAAGTTAACTACTATACCGTTCACGGGACGGCGCGGTTTGTTGCGCGGTTGATGTGGCGGCGTAAACTCAAAGAGAGAGTTGTGCCTATTCCCAAGGATTTCCCGCTCATTTTCCTCTACGCTTTTCCAACGTTGAATTTTGATTGGTTGTGCTACCATAACCCGCATCAGTGCCTGTCCATCGCGCAAGCCAGCGTTGAGAAAGGCGAGATTATTCATGTGCATCCAGAGTGGCTATTCCAGCGTGGCACCCTCAACCACCGTGGACCCTACTACGAACCCTTAAGGACGCTTCTGGAAACGGACGGCGACATGGCGGGTTTGGTGACCCGCAAGAAACTTTTCCTGAAGATGGCGAGTTTCTGGGGTGCCATCGATTACATGCAGAATCGTGTACCCAGCCGAGAGCTTCTGGAAAAACTTGGCGAACGGGGCATCGACATCTACAGTTTTGTTGAACGCGGCTGGTGCTGTCCCCTCTCTAACCCACCCAATAATTGGCGTAAAACCAAGGAAAACATCGCGCTGCTTCACTTGACGAGCTATGAGGAATGGTGGGAGAAGATTGGCAAGAAAACCCGCAATGTCGTGCGCAAAGCCGAGAAAAACGGTGTAACTACTTCCGTTGCGGAGGCTAACGTTGCATTGGCGGAGGGTGTGTGGAAGATCTACCGTGAAACGCCTATTCGGCAGGGCAGACCCTTTCCCCACTACACTACGTCCTTAGACTACCTTCGCAAGGCGCTGCCCTCGGCGCGTGATTGCACGTTCATTGGAGCTTACTACGATAAGGAACTCGTAGGGTTCATCCAGCTAGCTGAGGGTGACCGAACCGCCGCCATCGCCCAAATCCTCTCATACCAGCGGCACATGGACAAATCCGTCAACAACGCCCTCGTCGCCAAAGCAATCCAGGTCTGCGCGGAGAAGCACATCGAATGGGTCATGTATGGACGCATGGGCAACCATCCTTCCTTGGACAGTTTCAAGGAGAACAACTGCTTTGAAAGCTACCCGGTCACTCGATACTGTGTACCCTTGTCCATGAAGGGGCGCTTAGCCGTTGTGCTTGGACTCCACAAGGACCTCAAAGATACTGTGCCGCAGCGGCTCAAAGGACCCTTGTTCCCCGTCTACAACTGGGTAAGTCGAGCTAAAAGAAACGTCCGCTTACTCTTGCGGGGTAATTAATTTCGGTCTTCTCTTTGCTGTTCGTTCTGAAGTTGGGAACAGTAACACTAAAATCCGTTGGTCTATCTTACGTCACAGCATAGCTGAGGATTTCCGCTGGCAACCAAAGACATCAAACTCCAGTTCTCGGGGTACGCCATATTCGCGGCGAAACTAGTCAGCGTAGCCACAGGGTTCTTGTTTCAGTTCATGCTGGCAAGAGCCATAGACCTGAACAATCCCGCCACCAGCCTCCAATACGGCATTTACTTCAACATCAACGATGTCATCGGCTATTTCGTGATGATGGGCAGCGTTTTCCCCTTCTGGGCGATGCGGTACTTTGTGAGGGGCAAAGAAGGCGCAGTCAAAACTGGTTTAGCGTTGACGGCGATTCTCTCAGTTATATTCGCAACGCTTTACATTGGAATAATATCGCTCGTTCTCCCTGTCTTCAACGTTTCCAGCGTCTACTTGCCCATTTACCTCATCGCTGTATTTCAGGTTGTGGAGATGTACTTCTTTGGGGTGTTTGAAACGTGCCTTCAAGCTCAGAAGCCTCAAGCCATCGGGTACGGTTTGCTTATTCAGCAGGTTATCAAAATCTCGCTAGGGTACGTTTTGATTGTTACGTTGGCTCAGCCCCTTTTGGGTGCAGTTCTGGCAAACGTCATCAGTTTCGGTTTGCACCTGTTCTACTACGCTAACTTGCTTAGGCCCGAGATGAAGCAACGGATTCAATGGGGCTACGTTAAAGAGTGGCTGAAGGGAAGTGTGGCGACGATTTACAGCGTCGTGGGCACTCAGCTGGCTAACTTCATATACATTATGCTTTTTGCGTATGGCGGAGAGGACGCCCGAGGAATCTACGGCGGCGCCAACTTCATAGCGTACATAATTACGTTCTCAAGTTTCCTCTCGTTTGCACTTTACCCGAAGCTGTTGGCGGAGAGAAAATCCGAGGATATCACCACTTCCTTGAAGATGACTTTGATGTTTGCGTTGCCCATGACAGTGGGCGGCATAACTATGGCTTCGAGCTACATCTTGCTGCTCAGCGGNACTGGAACTAGTACTTCTCCGGGTCTCTACCAGCAGGGCTACATTGTGCTCGCTGTACTCGCGTTTGATGCTTTGATCACTGTTCTAGGTGGACTCTTTAGTTCGGTGGTTATGGGTTTCGAGAACGTGGATGTAAGCGGAAAAATCTCCGTGCGGCAACTGGTGAAGAGCAAACTGTTTGCGGCTTACACGTTGTCCTATGTTCAAGCGGCAATAACTATCCCCGTAACCTTCATTGTGCTAACGATGTTTGCCTCTGGACAGCCTTTGCTGGCGGCGTTATCTGTTAGCCTGATAAACACGTCTGTGCACTTGGTCACCTTCGCGTTTCTGTTCATTATTGCCCGGAAGTTGACGCCGATTAAGCTTCCTTGGCTAAGCATCGCTAAGTACCTCATAGCCTCAGCTGCCATGGGCACTGTGTTGTTTGTGGTGCCCCATCCAACTAAGATAACGACAACTCTTATCGAAACCGCCGTTGGTGGACTCATCTATGCAGGTATATTGCTGGCGATTGACCGTGAGGCAAGGGAAATTCCCCGAGGCGCAATAGGTATAGCGAAGTCGATGTTTAAACCCAAAAAGAAAGAGTGCGAATCAGCATCTTAAGCGGCTTAGAGCAGTAGCGCCGCGAGGAGGCTGTTGAGTTCTTCTTTGTTTTTGACGCCGCGGAAGATGGCTTTGCCGCTGGGGTACATCCTAAAAGACATGCCTTGAAAATTTAATTCGAAGATGATGCCCTGCAGGTTCTTGGTTATGGTGGCTTTTTTGAGGATGTTTGCAACGGCTTCATCCTTCTTCTCATACTTGAATATCACAATAACGTCACTTTCGGCACCGCAAGTACCTTCGATTCGGGCGACGTAATCTTGCACTGTTGTCATTGGAGTTGCTCGACCTCCTTGAGGACCTCCACGAAGCGGTCTACTTCTTCCCTTGTGTTGTAGAGGTAGAAGCTGGCGCGTGCTGAAGAAGGCAAACTGAAAACTTGGTGGAGGGGTTGGGCGCAGTGGAAACCGCTGCGAATCATGATACCGTAGTTGTCGAGGAACAGCGCCACATCGTGGGAGCTTAAGCCGTCGATGCCAAACGGCATGATGCCGCACTTCAGTTTGGGGTCTGTGGTTCCGTAGAGGCGAAGTTTGGTGCAGCAGGTGAGCATCTGCTTCATCGCGTACTCGGTTAATTCTTTCTCATGCCGGAAAATCTCCGCCATCCCCAGTCGCTGCAGGTACTTCACAGCCTCAGCTAGGGCGATGCCTCCTGCGATGTTAGGGGTTCCTGCCTCGAACTTCCAAGGGGGGTCATTCCAGCTAATGCCGCAGCGTTCACTCTGGGGGCTGAACTGGACTTCTCGGATCATTTCGCCGCCGCCCTGCCACGGATCCATTTTTTGGAGCAGCGCTTTTTTGCCGTAGAGGACGCCGATGCCGGTGGGTCCAAGCATCTTATGCCCCGAAAACGCCAGGAAATCCACGTCCAAATCCTGTACGTCCACAGGCAAGTGTGGCACCGACTGTGCACCGTCTACGAGCATCAATGCGCCGTGCTCATGTGCCAGCTTAGCCACCCGTTTAACATCGTTTATGACGCCGCTGACGTTGCTGACTTGGCTGAAGGCACAGAGTTTGGTGCGTTTGGTGAGTTTGCTTTCGAGGTCCTCGTAGTCTAAGGTGCCGTCGGCGTGGACTTTTGTGTACTTGATGGTGAACCCAGCCATTTTGCTGGTTATTTCCCACGGTACAATGTTGCTGTGGTGCTCCATCAGAGACACAAGCACTTCGTCGCCTGCCTTCAGGTTGCGCAAACCCCAGCTGTACGCTACGAGGTTAATGGCTTCCGTTGTACCCCGCACGTAAACTATCTCTGCAGAGTCTTTGGCGCCGATGAACTTGCCGATTTTTTCGCGGCTGCCTTCGTGGAGTTCCGTGGCTTCTTGACTTAATGTGTGGACTGCGCGGTGAACGTTGCCGTTGTGGTTCTCGTAGAAGTCACGTTCAGCGTCTAGGACTTGCCGTGGTTTTTGGGTGGTGGCGGCGTTGTCGAAGTAGATGAGGGGGTGACCGTTGACTTGGCGTTTAAGGATGGGGAAGTCATCGCGCAGCTTGGTGGGGTCTATGGAGATTTTTTCTCTTCCTCCACTTTCAACCGTTTCGCCAAGGTCTTGGCGAGTTCCTCTTCCTCCAGCGCTTGCTTCTCCTCGAATGTGTGTTCCGCGGGCAGCCAAGTGGGCGGGTTGCCTTTCTTCTCGAAGTACATTCGGATGGCGCGTTTCAATGCGCCGACGGCGAGGACGCCGCAGTGGAACTTGATGGCGGGCAATCCGCCGACTTCGTCAGTCACTTTCTTCCATGTAATGTCTTTCCATGCGGATTCAACTGTTAAGCCCTTAACCATTTCTGTAACTATGCTGCTGGTGGCTATGTTGGCGGCGCATCCGTAGCTTTCGAAGGTGGCTTTCTCGATGACATCTTTATCGGTGATTTTGAGGTAGAAGGTCACCATGTCTCCGCAGGCAGGGTTCCCTGCGACGGCTACGACGGTGGCGTCTTCCATTTTGCCGAGGTTCTTGGGGTTCCTGAATAGGTCTAAAACTTTAGGGTTGTACGGTAAAGGTATTCGGGACATGTTTAATCGACTCCTGTTGAGCCTACGATGCCTCTTATGCGTTCCACTGAGCTAGGCAATACATCCAACACGTGGTTTATGTCTTCTTCTGTGTGGTACCGCGTGACTTTCATGAGTATGCTGCCGTGGGCTTCACTGAAGTGCCTGCCGATAGCGACCAATACGTGGCTGGGTTGGAGCAACCTGCGGCTACACGCGCTGCCACTGCTCACGTAAACGCCTTTCAAACTGAGTTCGATGGTGAGGGCTTCGCCTTCGCATCGGCGGAAACTGATGTTCGCGTTGTCGGGGCTCCGCTTCGTGCCCTTCGTGCCGTTCAAAGTGATGTCAGTCATCTTGGCGAAGATGCCGTCCACCAGCTTATCTCGTATGCTGCGCATTTTGGCGACGTTAGCGTCAAAGTTGCCAAAAGCCATTTCGCTGGCTTTCGCGAAGCCCATGATGAGCGGCGTGTTCTCGATGCCTGGCCAAAGCTTCTGGGTGCCGATGGGTCCCTCCACGATGCGTTCCACGTTAACGCCTTCGCGAATGTACAGCGCCGCTGTGCCACGGGGTCCGAGGATTTTGAAGCTGCTCAATGTTGCCATGTCTACTTTGAGGTCTTGCACGTTGAAGGGGATTCTGCCGTAGGCATCGCAGGCGTCCGTGTGGAATAGGGCTTGGGGGTTGCGGTCCTTCACGATTGCTGCTGCTTCTTTGATGGGTTGGATGGTGCCGATTTCACTGTTCACCAAGTGAATGCTTACGAGCGCGGTTTCTTTATCCACCGCCTCCTTCAGCTTCTCCAGGTCCAGCACGCCTTCTTCCTTGCTCACGGGCACTTTCACGGTTGTGTAGCCTTGCTTCTTCATGAGGTCGGTGACGTTGAGGACGTTGATGGGTTCAATTTCGCTAATCACAACTTTCTTGCCCTTCGTCGGGTTCGCCGCCGCTGCACCCATCAAGGCGAGGTTGTTAGCTTCAGATTCGCCTGGGGTGAAGTTGATTTCCTCCAGGTTCTTGGCGCCGACTGATTGGGAGATTCTCAGGCTAGCTTCCATGATGGCGTTGAAGGCTTCCCAGCCTGGCTTATGGGTGAGGGTGGGGTTGCCGAAGGCTTTTTTGTTGAAGTAGGGCAGCATCGCGTCCAGCACTTCCTGGGGGAGGATGGTGCTGTTTTCGTTGTCGAGGTAAACCTCGTGTTTTATGCCTTCGTGGAGTTTGAGGAGTTCTCTGACGTTTTCAACCATACGGGTGGCTCCATAGTCAAGTCAAATAATAACAGGCTTATAGGCTAGTACTAGAAGTTCAAGTAAAAAAACCTAACCACGAAAGAAATTCTCCTGCAACTATTACGAAGGCTAAAGAAATGGAAAAAGGAGAATAGGGGTTCTGGGTGCCTTCAGCAGCTATCGCATTAATTTCTTGAACTGGTGCATTGTTGTTCCTAAACCCAGAAGTGCGATGAGCAGCAATATACCGAAGGCAGCTAGGATTGTGCTCCATTCAAATCCTGTTGACGATAGGGCACGCACTGCGTTTGCTGTGTAGCTAATAGGGTTGACGTTTGAGACGGTTTGCATCCAGTTTGGCAAGAAGGCAAGTGGCATGAATGCGGTGCTAATGAAGACAAGCGGAAAAGTTAGGAACATGCTTAAACCTGACACTGCCTCCGCACTTTTTGTTGCTAACCCAATTGATAGCGAAACTGCTGACCATGCCACTCCAAAGCAAGCCAAAGTCAAAAGAATCGTCAGGATGCCCGGCGCCCCTGTCACAATGTTGGCGCCCATCAGATATGCCAATGCNAGGATTATGGTTGTCTGAATGACTATTCGGAGGGCGTCGCTNAGAAGTCTTCCAAGCAGGATTGCTGGTCTGCTTACGGGCGTCACAAGGAGTTTAGAAAGGTACTCAGAGTCGTATTCTTCAACTATCGAAGCACCTGACTGCAAGGCAGTGCTAAAAGCCATCATCAAAACGATGCCCGCAACGGCAAATTGGAGATAACTCCCAGCAGGGAATTCTGGGACGTTCCCCAGAATATCGAACAACTGTGTGAATACTGCAAGGAAAATTAATGGCGTCAGAAGCGAGAAGAAAATCAGCACTGGAGAACGCAGGTACTTCTTCATGGCTCTTTCGAACATGAACCAAACATCATATAAGAAATCGTTTGCCATTTTTTCCACTCCTAATGGAAAGGTATCTTTCGCTTTCGCTGTGGTGATTTCGTGAAAGCGTAAACGGGCTTCTTTTGGAGTTCTTCCGGTCGGATGCGTCTGCCCGTGTGTTGCAGGAAAACATCATCAAGCGATGGCGATGAGAAGCTGACTGAGACCAGAGGAACCTTGTTTTGGTCAAAAGCTCTGACTACGTCAGGGATGATTTGCCCTGCATTCTGGGCAATTGCCGCTATCCCCTCGTCGGTGTCTATTACTTTGGTGATGCCACGGATTCCGCCTGCGATTTTTCTCGATTTCTCCTTTAAAGCACCATCTGCGTTTCCCTCTGCCAACTTGACGGCGATGGTGTCTCCTCCGATTTGCTTTTTTAGTTCTGCAGGTGAGCCGCTTATGATGAGTTGACCGTGGTCGATTATGGCGAGTTGCTGGCAGAGTTTGTCTGCCTCTTCCAAGTACTGTGTCGTTAGGAATATGGTGACGCCTTGGGTTTTGTTNAGTTCTTCAAGGTACTTCCATATTGCAGCCCGCGATTGAGGGTCAAGNCCTATTGTTGGCTCGTCCAAAAAGAGCAGTTTTGGCTTGTGCACTAAAGCGGAGGCTAAGTCGAGGCGCCTTTTCATTCCTGCTGAGTATTGGGCTGCCTTTTTGTTGGCTACTTCGGAGAGACCCACTAAATTGAGGAGTTCGTTAACGCGTTGCTCAAGCGCTGCACCGTGCATCCTTTGCAGATGTCCCTGAAGCATTAGGTTTTCTTTTCCTGTTAGGTCGTCATCGACGATAGTGTATTGGCTTTGGACGCCGATTATTCTGCGGATTTCTTTGGAATCCGTTTCGGCATCGTAACCTGCAANGCTTGCAAGCCCCGACGTCTTCTGCAGAAGGGTTGTGAGGATTTTGATGGTTGTAGTTTTTCCTGCGCCGTTAGGTCCAAGAAACCCGAAGAATTCTCCTTCTTTGACGGAAAAAGAAATGCCGTCCACGGCTCTTGTGCCGTCAGGATACACTTCCACAAGGTTTTCTACTCTGATTATATCTGACATTTGGTCACCACAGATACCGTTTGAGAAGGAGGACTAGGCGGATTAGTCTTCTAGCGGATATNTCCGCCTCATTTTCCGAAATCTTTATTCAGTTCCCCGACTCATTGAAGGGCATGCGACGGCTCACATTAGAATTCCTCAAGGAAGAAGTCGAGAAGCTGCATGGATCAATTCCTCTCCACCAGATGAAGACGTTTGAAATCCTCCAGTTCCTCAGACACGATGAGGAGGAATTCGCGGCAATCTGCAGAATAGAACCGCAAGATGAAGCCACTGTATTTGCCAACTTGACTTCTGAAGAAGGGCTNGACAGCGGCAGTTTGTCTGGAGCCCAGATTCTTGAGAAGGAAAAAANCGGTGCNTACATCGTTTTNGTCAAACATAGGCCAATTCCTGTTGACGCAAGCAGCGACTTGTTAAGAGGAGAGGGCGGCTACCTTGTTTCCACGGAAATCCGAGAAGACAAAATCAAGATGACTTACCTTGGAACAGGAAAACAGGTGAAAACTATCCTTGAGAAAATTCGTCAACACGGAATCCGCTACAAGATTTTGTCATTAACTGACGCAAAATTCTCCCTAAACTCGCCNCTCAACGGGTTGACTGAAAAACAGAGAAAAGTTTTGACCACCGCATACAAACTGGGCTACTATTGTCTGCCCAGAAAAATAAGCACGGAGCAGTTGGCGAAGAAGCTTAATTTGCATAAATCGGCTTTGGCGGCACATCGACGAAAGGCTGAATTGCGTTTGATTACTCAGGTGTTGAAAGAGCAAATTTAACTTGAATTGCTGTAACGTTTGCTGCGTCTTGGGTGAACGGTGCTGTTTTCGTTGTAGAGGCAGACTTCTCGTTTTGTCTGTTGAGTCAATAGCAGGGCTTCAATCTTGAAGGCTTCAAAATTGACGGTCTTCCATTGGTCTTCGGATTTGCTGGACTCAGTGCACTAACACTATAAACCCCACCCGCCTCATACAAACAAGAATTCAAACTTCGAACGGCGCGTTAAAGTGAAAATCGCAGAACTCCCCATCCCTGAACAGCTCAAGGAACTCATAATTGAAAGCGGAATCTCCGAGTTGTATCCTCCGCAGGAGGAAGCTATTCGAGCGGGAGCGCTCGACGGCAAAAACCTCGTGCTTGCCAGTCCCACCGCCAGCGGGAAAACGCTCATAGCGGAGCTCTGCTGCCTCAAACACATCCTGGAACGCCACGGCAAAGCCATCTACCTCGCGCCACTGCGTGCGTTGGCAAGCGAGAAGTTCGATGATTTCCAAAAGTATTCTGGTTTGAAGAAGGCGGATGGGAGCCGCGTGAGCGTGGGTATCAGCACGGGGGACTTTGACAGCAGCGACCCCTGGCTGGGCAAGTACGACATCATAATAACCACAAACGAGAAAGCCGACAGCCTACTGCGGCACCGCGCGAAGTGGATGGATGAAATCAGTCTGGTCGTCGCGGATGAGGTGCACATGCTCAACGAATCCGAACGCGGACCCACCCTAGAAGTGGTTTTAGCGCGGCTACTCCAAGTGAACCCCGCCATGCAAGTGCTCGCATTAAGCGCAACCATGGGCAACGTGGACGAAATTGCGACGTGGCTTAAAGCCCAATTCGTAATCACCGAGTGGCGACCCGTCACCCTCAAAGAAGGCGTGCTCCTTCACGACGAAATCCAGTTCAAAGACGGCGATGCACGAAAAATCACTCGCCTAACCCGAGACGACGCCGTCAACTTGGCTTTGAACACGATGAAGACGGGTGGGCAGGCACTCGTGTTTTCGTCTTCGCGGAAGAACGCGGTGGGGTTGGCGAAGAGGATCGCGGAGCAAACTGGCGCGGTGTTGTCGAAGCCTGCGAAGCGGATGCTGGAGCAGGAAGCTGAGCACATCTTGAACGCGGACGAAAAAACGCGGCTCAGCGAAACCCTCGCCGACTTGGTGCGCTGTGGCACGGCTTTTCACCATGCAGGGTTGGGTGGGGCGCACCGTAAAATAATTGAAGACCTCTTCCGACAGGGACGCGTTAAAGTCCTCACGGCTACGCCTACGTTGGCGTTTGGCGTGAACTTGCCCGCCAGAATCGTCATCATCCAGGACTACCGCCGTTACGAAGCAGGCTACGGATATTACCCCATCAGCGTGTTGGAGTACAAGCAGATGGCGGGACGCGCAGGCAGACCCCGATACGACAAAGTCGGCGAAAGCATCCTCATCGCGAAAACGGGCGACGAACAGGACTACCTCATGGAAAATTTTGTGACCGCCAAACCTGAACGTATCTGGAGTAGGTTGGCGGTGGAGAAAATCCTCCGTGGGCACGTCTTGGCGACGGTGGCGTCGGATTTCGCTCATTCGGAGAACGGCGTGTACGAGTTCTTCGGCAAAACCTTCTACGCTTACCAGTACGACGTGAAAGCTATCAAAACCGTCATAGCCAAAA
>JGI20214J51088_10002971_pt1 | contig 11221 bp, 9 predicted proteins | sample WetSurMetagenome_FD_51088 | JGI IMG/M metagenome (IMG submission 51088)
GGTTCCGTCGAGAACGAGCGTGTCGGTCGGCATCGGTCGAAATTGCCCGCAGATGCCGACCGGCACAAGCCCGTGTCACCTCACGAGCGTGATTCCGCTCGNGGGAGCGGCCCGGACACCGCCACCCACCACCAGTTCCGGATTGCCCGGGTCGGTCTGATAGGCCCAGTCCAGGATCAGGTAGTTCTGCCCGACGTACGTGACGCGCACCGCCCCGTACCGGGCGAAGGCGTCTCCGCCGCTCATCTCGAAGACATACCCCCAGCCCACCAGCGCGCTGATCGGGGCGGTGCTGTAGACCTGGTCCGGGGCCCAGTCGATGTCGGTCAGGTCGCCCACCGGGCCGGTGCCATACGCCTCGACGCCGGTGCCGACGCGAACCGGCCGGAAGCGAAGCCCGCCGAGCCCGTCCTGTTCCACGACGAAGTCGACATCGGTGGCGCTGCCCGAGCCGATCAGCCCGAGTTCGTTGCCATCCACGAGGCTGTTTCCGTTGAGGTCCTTCCAGAACCGGAACCCGCTCTGGGCCAGGTTCACCTGCGCGGCGTACACNATGACGTTGCGTGCGTCCGGACGCGGCGTGTCGGCCCGGATGGGCGACCAGAGGCTCTCCCACCCNTCCACGCTCTCCGACGAGACCGCGAAGCAGCGCGGCTGCCCGTTGGGCAGCGCTCCCGCAACGAATTCAGGAGCCACCGTGGTGCCCTCGAGGTACCACTCCGGCGCGCACACGTCGGTGTCGAGGTTGTAGGCCGAGCTGTAGATCCGGTACGCGGCGAACCGCGCCGGCGCGGCGTCGTGCGCGTTGTCGGCCCAGGCAAGGGCGATCGCGCCGTCGAGGCTGGTGCTGGTGAGCGTCGCGGGCGCCGGCAGCGTCAAGCGCTCGTCGACGGTGATGGTCGGGCTCGGAACGCTCTCGAAGCCGTTGAGGTCTTCCGCGGTGACGTAGTACTGCAGATCGGGGGGGCCGTTGTCGTGGAAGCTGTTCGAGGTGGTCGAGCCCCGGAGGCCGAAGGCGGCGGTGGTGGAACCGCGTGAATAGACGTGCCAAACAGCCAGGTTCGGGTTGCCGTCGTCGGGCCAGGANAGCAGCAACCCGGACGGCGCCGTCCCCGAGCCATGCGGCTCCACGGTGTAGTAAAGCGCCGCGGGTGGCAGCACCGCCCCCGGCGTCACGACATCGGTGGTGTAGGAGCTGCACCCCGCGAGCGTCAGCAGGGCGGCACCGGTCAGGACGGATCGCATGCGAATTCCCCAGAGAGAGATACGCGCCAAAACGCACGGTCCATGCCACCGGACGATGCCAGATAACATGTTGTCCTACATTGCTTTATGCTGTCGTCACCAAAGAGTCGATGTCCGCCGAATGGGACGATAACGAGNTTTCGCNTACTGGTGATAGTCCAACTTCATGGCCGGCAGGTCCGTCAGNGAGATGGAGAAGAACAGCGAGAAGTTGCCGTTGGGGTTCCGGACGAAGTTGAACCCGGCGCGCCACTCGTGGAGATCACGCTCCAGCCGCACGATCTGTGATTCGAACTTGCCGTCCGTGACATTGTACTGGGTCGACCAGCTCACGCCCCAGAGCGGGGTCGGCGAAAAACTGGTGCTGAAGCCGATGTTGGATTGCTTGGAGCCACCCGGGTCGGTCGTGGTGGCCCGCTGACGTTGCATGGTGTAGCTCACGTTCGCGGTGAACCGCCGGCCCAGCGGGGCGCTGCCGAGGTTGCCGCCGTAGATCGCTTCGGGGCCCGGCCTCACGTTCCGGTAGGTGTCGGCGACGTATCCCCGGAGGGGGGGCTCGGTTCCCGTCGCGCTGCCCGTCGGGTGGAGCCCGAAAAGCCGCAGGATCGGGGCGAACGTGGCCCCCGAGACTGCGAAGCTCATGTTGACCTGCTGCAGGAACAGATCGAACTGCGTCGTCGACAAACCGACGGGGCCGTTCCAGAGCGAATGCGTGATCGCCAGGTTGAACCCCGGCAAGAGGTCGCTCTGGAAGGAGTTCGTCAGCGACGGCGTGGTCCATCCGGTGTGTCCGGGCTGCTTGGCCTGCTCGAAATCGTACGTCACCGGGCTCGTCACGATGCTCAGGAGGCGGACCTTGGTGCCTTCGTCCGGGGTGGAGGTGTCCGCGCTGGCACGGACGCGCTTGCCCTCGATGTTCTGGCCGAGGCCGACCGACAGTCGCTGCAGCTGNGGACTGACCAGCGAAAGCGGGGNGACCCCCGCGTGGGTGGCCGCGGCGAAGGCCTCCGGAATCGCGGCCGACGGAGCGACCGTGTACGAGAACACGGGGGCGAAGCTGTGCCGGATCCGCTGCATGCCCCCGAACCCCGGGTAGAAGCCGAAGAAGGTGGGACTCGAGGTCAGGCTGACCGTGAAGCGCTTGGTCTGCGCGACGTATCCGCCGTTGGTCCAGAGGTTCCGGACCAGGTAGGGGTTCCCGGGATCGACNTTGCTGACCCCCAACGAGGGCTGGAGCTTCCACGACCCGCGCAGGAGCAGCGGCAGGTTGATNCCGGTGTCCCAGTCGAGGCCGGTNGAGTAGCTCCCCAGGTAGGTCTTGGCCACCGCCAGCGAATCGCCCGGATTGGCNGGATCGGNCACCCACGTCGTGTCCGTGAACTGCTGGTTGTTCTGGGCGTCGACGATGCGGACGGCGTTGCGCCAGTTGAACCCCCCGATCCGGAGCGGCGTCTCGAAGTTGAGTGTGCTGGTGTGCGAATCCCTCGTCAGCGAGAGCGAATCGATCGATCCGTCCGGCCGGAACACCACCGCGTTGCCGGCCGGGACGTTGCTCTCCCACTGCGTGATGAACGAGAGGCCCGGGGACCAGGTGACGCTGTTCCCGATGTTGAGCGGCTTCGGGCTCAGCGTGATGGCGGGCAACTGCATCGTCAGGCTGTTGTCCTGGATGCTCTGCCGCATGTTGGCGCCGAGGGTGAAGGTGCCCCAGTTGTAGCGGTGGGTGTAGTTGAGCGCGCTGGTGATCTGCTGGGTCGTGAGCAGCGGATCGACGGCGTGGGTCTTCACGATGCTGCTGTTCGTCAGGTAATTGAGCGACAGGTTGAGCGACGAATTGAGCGAGAAGATCTGGTGGTGGTCCCAGATGATGCCCGTCGAACGCCCGCCTCCCGACTCCCACTGCCGGCTGAGCCCGAACGAACCCGTGGTGAATCGGTCGAGCCACCGGTACTGGCCGAGAATCCCGAGCGTGCTGTATTGCTGGTCGAGCCAGTCGAACCGGGCCGTGAGGTCGAAGTAGTCACTGGCGGCCCAGTAGTAGCCGAGGTTGGTGATCTGGCGCTTGTAGGAGCTGGTGGGCCGGACCACGTCGCTGATGCCGATGCGCGGTATCAGGATTCCGGAATGTCGGCCGGGCCGCCCGTCCTGGAACACGAACGGGAGCCAGAGGACGGGCACGTCGCGCACGTACAGCACGGCCGGCCGGGCGACCATGACGGTGCCGTGGATCCATTTCACCTCGCCGGTGGAGAAATGGTAGTGCGGGTCGGGCAGGTCGCAGCTGGTGATCTCGCTCGAGCGGGCGTAGATCCGGCTCGAACTGGAGTCCTGCGCGATGCTCCCGCGCAGGTACCACTCGGTGCCGTCCTGCTCAAAACTCGTCAGGGCGTCAGTGACGACGCCCCGCTTGGTCCCGGTGTAGTACCGGAGGTCCTTCCCGACGAGCACGTTGCCATCGCTGAACATCCTGGGCGAACCGCGCGCCTCGAGCAGCCCGCCGGCGTCCAGGTAGTCGATCTCCTGCGCCTCGAGCGTGGACCCTTCCCGCTCGGTCCTGGCGTCCCCGTCGAGGAGAATCCGCTTCTCGGGGGCAAAGAGCGTGACCGAGTCGGCCCGGTAGCGGGTGACGCTGTACCCCGGCAGGCGGAGCAGCGCCTGCATCGTCGAGTCCGGGTCGGGGAACGGATAGAGCGGCGCCGATGGGAGCCCCAGCCGCCGCGCGGCGGCGGTGTCCACGGCCTTGCCCTGGGCGACCCTGGCGCGCGCCGCGGAGTCGCTGATCGGCACCCCGAGGCTGTCCACCGCCCGCGGCGCCCGCGGCTGGGCGGGCACCTGTGCGCCCGCGGGCGCGGCCCAGAGGACCAGCGCGACGAGGCCCGCCACCGCCGCCGCCGCGGCACGGCGGAGTCGCCGCCGGTGCATCACGACCGCCCCGAGAAACCCCACCTCGTACAGCAGCAGGATCGGCACGGTCATCATGAACATCGAGAGCACGTCGGTGCCTGGCGAGAGCAGCGCGCCGGCCGTGAAGGCCAGCACCACCTCGAGCCGGCGGAAGCGGTTGAGCGTGGCCGGCGTCACGAGACCGAACGCGGCCAGGATGGTGATCACCAGGGGGATTTCGAACGAGAGCCCCAGCCCGATGAGGATCTGGACCACGAAGCCGAAGTAGTTGTCGTACGTGATGTTGTTCTGGAACGCATCGCTCTGGAAGCTGAAGAGCACCCGCAGCGCCTGCGGCACGACGAACAGGTAGCCGAGCGTAGCGCCGACGATGAAGAGGAGCATCCCGATGAGCAGCGCCGGCACGAACGCCTTCCGCTCCTTCTCGTACAACGCCGGGGCCATGAACCCCCAGACCTGGTAGAGCAGGACCGGCGAGGCGAGGACCAACCCGATGACGAAGGAAAGCTTGAGGACGATCATCACCGGCTCGGTCGGGCTCAGCACGGTGAGCTTGCCGTTGGGCAGGTAGGGGGCGATCGGCTGCTTGATGAGGGTGACGAACTCGAAGCGCTGGACGATCCAGAGGCCGACGGCGAAGCCGGCGATGACCGCCCCCAGGGCCTTCAGGAGCCGCGAGCGCAATTCCTCGAGGTGGTCGAGGAAGGGCATCTCGCCGCGGGGGACGGCCATCGGTCGGGATCGGCGCCGGGCTACTGCCCGAGCGCCTTCATGCGGTCGCGGGCGAGCGCGGCCTCGTTGGACGCCGGATACTGCTTGATCAGCCGCTGATAGTAGCCCCGCGCCGCCGCAGTGTCCTTGCCGGTCTCGGCCATGGAGCCGAGCCGATACAGGGCGCTCGCCGCCCGCGCCGAGGTCGGATACCGATCCGCCACCTGCGTGTAGTAGGCGGCCGAAGAGTCCGGAGCCTCCTGGGAAAAGCTCTCGCCGATGAAGTAGAGCGCGTCCGGCGCCTCGGACGCGGTCGGATACTGCTGGAGGAACTGCCGGAAACCGGCCCGCGCCGTGGCGTTGCTCCCGCGCCGGAGTTGCTGCAGCGAGGCCTCGTACATCTGCACGGCGGACGGGCTGCTGGCGGCGGGCGCCGCCTCAGCCCCCGTCCCCAGCTGCTGCCCCCGGGCGTCGAGGTCCCCCCGCATCTCGCTCAGGCGGCGGGTGCTCTGCCCGGTCAGCTCCTGGACCTGCAGCAGGGATTTCTGGACCTCGTAGAACTGGCCCAGCAGCTCGCCCCGGAAGGCGAGCACGGCCCGGTTGACCGCGACCAGCGAGTCGTAGGTGCGCTGCTGGATGGAGAGGATCTGCGTCAGCTGCGCCCGCTGGATCGAATCCTGGCGGGTGTTCGCGTCCTGCATGGTGGTCAGCTGCTCCTCAAGCCGACGGACGTCGCTCCGGAGGGCACAGCCCCCCGAAGCGACCGCCGCCAGCGCGAGCAGCAGGGTGGAACGACGGATCACTTCGGCGCCATGAGGTTGCTGCCACCGGCCGTCGGCGTGAACTGGTCGTTCCGGTTCTCGGCCCACGCCGCCTCGTTGTCGGCGGGATTGACCGGGCGCTCTTCACCATAGGACACGATGGAGATCTGGCCCGCCGCCACGCCCTTGTTGGTGAGGTAGCGCTGCGCCGCCGCTGCGCGCCGATTCCCGAGGGCCAGGTTGTATTCCACCGAGCCACGGTTGTCGCAGTTGCCCGCGATCTGGATCTTGAGCCCTGGATTGGCGATCAGGATGGCGGCCTTCCGGTCGAGGTTGGCCAGGTCTTCCGGCTTGATGTCGGCCTTGTCGTAGTCAAAGTGGATCAGGGCCGACACTTCGGCCGACAGCTGCGCCTGCGCCTGGGCGGCGGCGCGCGCGGCCGCGTCCGCGGCGGCGCGGGCACGCGCCTCGGCGGCGTTGATCGAGTCCTGGCGCATCCGAGCCTTGATGGCCGTGCTGTCAATGGTGGCGGGCGCGGGCGCAGGCGCCGGCTGTTCCGCGGGCTTCTTGCCGCCGCAGGCGGCAGCGGCCACCAGGGCGAAAGCGAGCAATGAACGCGAATTCATCGTGACGACTCCAGTCAGGGGAGGGTGCTTATGGTGCGGTCCCGCCGAGCCGGCGAGACCAATGAGGGAGACGAGCTTCGCCGGATAGTGGAATCTGGCGGATGCGCCCGGTCTCCGTGTCGATGACCCACACCTGGTTCCGGCCGCTCCGGTCGGAGATGAACGCCAGGTGGCGGCCGTCGGGCGCCCACGTCGGGTCGGAGTTCCGCCCGCTGGACGTCAGCTGCTTGAACCGCCGGCTGCCGACGTCGAGGATGAACACCTGGTGCGCCCGGTCGATGTCGCGGTGGAAGGCGACCGCGGACCCGTCGGGCGACCACTCCGGCGCATTCGAGGGACCCGTGGCCCCATAGTCGAACGGGGCGAGCAACTCCTGGTCCGTGCCATCGGACGACATTGCGTAGATCTGCGGCGACCCGGCGCGGGTCGACACGAACGCCAGGCGCCGCCCGTCCGGCGCGTAGGTGGGCGAAAGGTTATCCGCGAAGCGCCCCACGGTCAACCGCCGAAGGCAGCATTTGTCGGCCACGTTGACCGCGTAGATGTCCGTGCCGCCCTGCTGGTCGGTCCGCGCGAACGCCAGCGTCCTGCCGTCGGGGGAAAACGCCGGCGTGAAGTTGAGCTGGGTTTCCGTTCCCGGGACGACCTGCCGCTCGCCGGTGCCTAGCCGCTGGATGACGATCGGCCCGGTGCCGTCGAGGAAGCGCGTGTAGGCGATGGACTGGCCGTCCGGCGACCAGGTCGGCGAGAGCACCGTCTCCGAGGCGGGGGGGACCACCGCCACGTCGGCGCCGTCGCTGTCCACCCGGTAGGCGCGCTTGTCCTGCAGGACCAGCAGGCGCGTGGCGGCGATGCCGGGCGTCCCGCTGATCCAGCGCACCACCTCGTCGGAGATCCGGTGCACCGCCATCCGGAACCCGGGCGCGGCCGGGTCCGGCAGCGTGAACGGTTGTTCCTGCCGCATCACGCCCGCCACGATGTCCTGCAGGCGGACGGTGACCCGGTTGCCGTCGGGCCGGATCTCGACCCCGTACGACGCGCCGAGCGTGCGGTAGAGGGGGTAGTTGACGGGGCCGGCGCCGCCGCCGGGGGCGTCTCCCGGCGAAAGTGCGAGGACTTCGAAGCGGTCGCTGTAATCCAGGTCACGCTGGACAATCGCGCGAACCGAGTCGGCGCCGGGCCCCGGCAGGACCACGAGCCGCGCCCGCGCGCCCGCGGTGTAGGTGATCCCGACCCGGACGCCCCGGTCGTTGGGCAGCGACGGATCCTGCGCCGAGACCGGCGCGGCGACCAACGCCAGCAGCCCGATGGCGAGCAGGCCCCTCACTGCCCCGCCCGGGGGGTGAAGAAGAAGCTCACGGGGAGCACGTCGGCCTCGTAGCCGTCGGGCAGCGGGCCGAAGGCCTTGGCGTTGCCCGCGGCCTCGATGGCGCCCTGGGCGCTCAGGTCGAAGCTGAAATTTCCCGAGGGTGTAATGAAGCGGATATCGCGCACACTGCCGTCCCGAAGAATGAAGAAGCTGACTTCGGCCCGCAGGCTCTGATTGCCGCCAGGACGATCCCAGCGGCGATAGACCTGGGCCACGATGTTCCGGAGGTACTCCGGGTAGGCGAACTGCAGTCCAGGCGTCTTGACGTTCACCGCGTCCGACCCCGTACTGGGCGTCTCGCCGGGGGCGGGCGCCACCGGCGACGAGACGCGCGCCGGGGCCGGTTCACGCTTGGTCGGCGTGGCGTCCGCCTTCGGGGCGGTCGCCTTGGGCTTCAGCGGCGCCTTGGCCGCGGGGGCCGCTGGCAGCTTGCTCGGCGCGGGCGCCGGCGGCCCGGCGTCGGGCTGCTCGACGGGTCGGGAGACGGCCTCGGGTGCGGGGCGGCTCCCCGGCGCGGGGAGCGGCGCGGCGACCAGCTCCACCGCGTAGACCGGAACCATCGGCACCCCTTCCTTCAGCCCCCCGAGGAGCAGGCTGAGCGCGAGCGCATGGATCAGCGCCGTGCCGGCGACACCCACGGCCACGTCCGGCGCGCGGCGGCGCGCCACCATCGACCGGCTCACCGGCTCGCGTTCTCCTCTTCCGCCACCAAGCCGACGTCCTTGATGCCGGAATTCCGGATGATGGCGAGCACCCGCACGACGTCGCCGTAGGGGACTCGCTGATCGGCGCGCAGGTAGACGCCGGTCGGCTTGCGGCTCTCGACCAGCGCCTTGAACGTCACCCGGAAATCGTTGTAGCTCACCCGGGTCTGGTCGATGAAGATCCGCCCCTCGCGATCGACCGACACCACCATGCCTTCGTTCGACGCGAGGGGCCGGGCCGCGGCGCGCGGCAACTGGACGTCCACGCCGCCGGTCATCATCGGCGCCGCGATCATGAAGATGATGAGCAGCACGAACGCCACGTCGACCAGCGACGTGACGTTGATGTCGGCGCTCAGGTTCAAGTCCCCGTCGTCGCTACCGCTGCCGAGGCTGCCGAGCCGGCCCACCTAGAGCATCCCCTCGCGGGCCATCGAGCCGATGAGTTCGTTGGCGAACCCCTCGAGTTCGCCGGCAAACACCCGCACCCGGTGCACGAAATAGTTGTAGGCCATCATCGCGGGGATGGCGGCCGCCAGGCCGGCGACGGTGGTGATCAGCGCCTCCGCCACGCCCGGAGCGACGGCGGCGATATTGCCCGACCCCTTGGAGGCGATGCCGATGAAGGCGTCCATCACGCCCAGCACGGTGCCCAGGAGGCCCAGCAGCGGGCTGACGGCGCCGATCGTGGCGAGCCAGGGGACCAGGTGCAGGGCCAGCTCGCGCTCGGCGGAGACCTCCTTGCCGAGGACCATCTTGAGGGCCTCGAGCTGGGTCATGGAGAGCGACGAGGGTTGGGTGGGCGCGCCCTCCCGCAAGGCGCCGGGCCGGAGCTCCCCGTAGAAGTGCATCCCCTCGCGGAAGAGCCGGTTGTAGGGCGAGGGAGGCTGCTTCATCAGGAGGGTGTACGCCTCCTGGAGGCGGGTGGTGCGCTCGAGCTCGGCGAAGAAGCGGTCCGCCTGCCGGCGGATGCGCCGGAACTGCCACCACTTGAGCCCGATGATGAACCAGGAGGCGATCGAGAAGAGCGCGGTGATCGCGAGGACGACCCGGGTTTCGCCGCTCGTCTGTTGCAGGAGCTCGAACGCCGAGCGGGGGACCGCGCCACCGACCTGCAGGAGCATTACGCCTCCGTCTTGAACCAGTCCATGAGCATTGCGAGGCCATCTTCGAAGGCCACCTCGGGCCGCCAGCCGAGCACCCGGTCCGCCTTCCGGACATCGAGCGCGCTCCGCAGGATTTCACCCGGGCGCGCGGCTTCCATCCTCAACTCCGGCCGGCGTCCCACGACCCGCCCGACCGCCTCCGCGAGTTCGAGCACCGACCGCTCGATGCCGGTCGCGATGTTGAACGCCCGCGTATCGTGGTCCTCGCCCACCGGCATGGCCACTGTGCTCGCCATCACATTGGCGCGAGCCACATCCTTGACGGAAACATAATCACGCGTCTGGCGTCCGTCGCCGAAAACCGAAAGCGGATTTCCCGCCAGCAGGCGCGACACGAAGATCGAGACCACCCCGGCCTCCGATTTCGGGTCCTGGCGCGGCCCGCAGACGTTCGCGTAGCGCAGGGCCACGCCCTCGAACCCGTGCAGGTCCCCCAGCGCGCGCAGGTAGTGCTCGCCCGCGAGCTTGCTCACCCCATACGGCGAGACCGGCCGCTTGGGCGCGGACTCCGGCGTGGGGATGGCGTCGGGGTTGCCGTAGACGACCCCCCCGCTGCTGGCGAAGACCACGCGGCGGACGCCGCCGCGCGCGGCACCGTCGAGCAGGTTCACGAACCCGGCGATGTTGATGTCCGCGTCGAGCGCGGGGCGCTCCACCGAGAGCCGCACGTCGATCTGGGCAGCGTGGTGGTTCAGGACCTCGAAGCGCCCGGTCGCGACCGCCTCCCGCGCGGCCTCCGAGCGGATGTCGGCGACGATCAGGGGCACGCCCTTGGGGACCTGCGCCGCCTTGCCGCGCGAGAGGTCGTCGAGGGCTGTGACGTCCCAGCCGGCCGCCTGGTACGCTTCTGCGATGTGGGAACCGATGAACCCGGCGCCGCCGGTGACGAGTACACGTCGAGCCATGTCCTGCCTCAGGGGAGAGGGAAAAACGAAGCACGCGGGACCGACCCGGGATTGGTGGGCGGCCCCGCGTGCTCGGGGTCTGGGATCACGCCGCCGATCAGCTCGGCAGTTTGGCGACCTGGCGGGCGTGGTTGCCCGGCCTGACATTCGACTGGTACACGTGGACGACGAGCCCGGTCGAGGTGTGATCGCCCACCCGGACGATCTGCAGCTTCGCCATGGGCTGGGCGATCGTCGCCGCCGCGTCGTAACGCTCCTCGGGCGTGCGCATGACCTCGAACACATCACCCGGGGCCACCCCGTCCTCCCGGCCCTTATTCAAGAAGAGCACGCTCTGCTGCTCGGTGAGGAAGTCGGCGGTCCGCGCCTGGATGACGTCGGCCTCGATGCCGTTGGCCACCGGAACCGCGCGCTGGTCTCCACCCGGGGTAAAGCGCTCCAGCGGCAGCGACACCTGGCCGATGTACACCCGGCTGAACATGTTGACGATTTCGGCGGTGGCCTGTGTCGGGCTCACGACGACCACCCGCGCGATGGCGGTGGGGTAGATGATGTCGCCGTAGCCCTGGTAGCTGCTGATCCGCGCGGCGAGGAGCAGGGAATCACCCACCTGGTAGGCGGCGCCCTTCGGCGGCGCGATGCCGACCTTGGTGAACTGGAGCGCCGTGGTCGGCGGACGGAGCGTGCCGATCTGCGGTGGCGTGACGTCGCCGAGCACCTGGCCATAGGCCAGCTTGCGGTTCTCGGTCAGGAATCCGGCGCTGTAGAACTCGCCCGGCCGGAGCGGCCGGTAGGTCTTCTCTGCATAGGAATTCAGGTTCTCTCGGAAC
>JGI20214J51088_10002972_pt1 | contig 11220 bp, 10 predicted proteins | sample WetSurMetagenome_FD_51088 | JGI IMG/M metagenome (IMG submission 51088)
GCACGATCGGGGAAGCCAAAAGTAGCGATCATTGCGGCCAGCAGGATTCGTAGAAAAGTCTGCGACATGATCCACCTCAATCGAAAGGGCTTGCCGTTTCCATAGATCCCGCTATGGTGTCGACTGCAATTTGAATGCAGCGCGCAGGGCTTTTGCTGACTTCACTATGGCTATTTTACCTTGATCGATCATCCCCCCCATTGCAAAGAAGCCGTGAATCATTCCATCATAACGAGTGAGTTGTACGCAGGTACCGGCGGCACGCATGCCCTCGGCATAGCGCTCACCCTCGTCTCGCAGCGGATCGAACTCCGCAGTGATCACCAGTGCCGATGGCAAACCCGCCAGGCTGCTTGCACGCAACGGGGACGCATATGGATGGTTACGGTCAGCATCGCTTCGAGCATAGTGATTCCAAAACCACCGCATGGCAGCCCTCGTCAGGAAATAGCCTTCGGCATTCTCACTGTACGATGGAGTGTCGCACGCGGCATCTATAACCGGGTAGATGAGGAGCTGAAATTGTATCGCCGGTTTACCGCAATCACGCGCGATCTGAGCAACAACAGCGGCGAGATTCCCCCCGGCGCTGTCTCCACATACGGCGATACGCGAAGGATCGCCGGCAAAACTCGACGCATTTATTGATACCCACCGAGTTGCATAATACGCGTCGTCGGCCGCAGCCGGAAAAGGATGTTCCGGAGCGAGTCGATAATCAACGGAGACAACAATGAATCCGGACGTATTGGCGAGGATTCGGCACAAACCATCGGATGATTCTAGGTCGCCTACCACCCACCCGCCGCCGTGGAAGTATACAAGCACGGGAAACGGCCCCATGCCGAATGGCACATAGATTCGGACGGGGAGGTCGCCGGCTGGCCCGAGCAGCGTCCGGTCTTCAACGCTCGCGACTCGTTCCGGGGGATCCTGCATTGCGGACAAAGACTCGGATGCCTGACGCGCTTCGTCGACCGATAGCTCGTTAATAGGCTTATCCCCCTTCTGAGCCATTTGATCGAGAATAGTCCGGGCTTGAGGATCAAGAGCCATAAAACCTCCAGAAACCATACCAGTTGGTAAAGGCCTTTATCGCAATTAATTTCTCCCTCAATACCGCCCATTGTCCAGTCGAAAGGGAACAGGAGAATATGTGTTGGCCATTTCTCGCTCTCCTCTTTGCAGTGTGCCGGGGCAAGTCACTCATTTTAAGGCTGGCTTTTATCAAGCAGTGGCACTAAGGATCTTTCTTGTTCTTTTGTCTAAAACCAACTGCTAGCCAATTGGCCGAAGGAATAAAGGATATGGGCATTCTGACCTTATGACAGCATTCATGCACGAGCTGAGCATCGTTGAATCGATTTTCAACCTCGCGCTTGGAAAAGCTTAGAAGGCCAATGCCTGTAAAATTGTCAGCATTGATCCGGTTGTTGGCGGTTACACCCCCGTGGTGGAAGACGCCATCTGACCCGGATGGTTCATGCAAAAGGTTCTCAAGCGTGGATTGCCGCATTCTAATTCTTTGAGAAGCGCGTTACACGGTCGAGTGGTTGGAATCAGCCAGTACTAGGCACACTCCTGACCAGTTGATTTTTAGCAAACCTGATGCTTTGATGAGATAATGCATTCGCGAAGCCGACTTGAATTCGCTTCGGATACAAGAAAGCAAACTCAGCTAACTAGGGGCGACTGTATTGAGCGTACCCTTGATGATTATTACGGAAAGAGAACCATGACACACTTTCTGCGAAGTTCTTCTTGGGGCCGCGCGGGGCTGGTATGCCTGTTGGCGGCAAGGGCGATTGCCGCCGCGGAGCCGGTTTGGCCGCAGTTTCGAGGGCCCGAAGCGAATCCAGTGAGCAACGAAGTGCGGCTTGTGGACAACTGGGGAAAGACGAAAAACATTGATTGGGTGGTTGAGGTTCCGGGGCGCGGATGGTCGTCGCCCATCGTTTCAGGCGAGAGAGTATTTGTTACAACGGCAATAACCGAAGGGGAATCCAAGCCGCCACAGATCGGGACGGAGTATAGCAACGAGTATGCCGCGGAGATCTGGGCATATTGCGCGGCATGCGTATGCTTTACCATCACCGCACAATCAACCGTAAACTCTTCGAGAAATACCACAAGAGGTACTCTCCATTCGGGTCGGTTGTCAGCATCTACCTGTGGGCGATCTCGGCAGGTCGGATAGAGAGTATGAAGAATAGATTGCGGATTTCTGGGTGAAGGGAATTTGCCCGAAATTGTGGGGGCGGGTTAGCGGGGCTTTCCTCGGCCCCGCTCGCCGCACGGAATGCACCTAATGCTATACAACTGGGGCTGATAGAATGCACACATCGATTGACCATACGAAACTAATTGAATTTCTGCGGTCGGAAATTGACCGCAGGCACCCGCATAAGAAGCCACCCTATTACTTTTCTAAACACGTGAAAGAAGGAAACCCGACAAGGATGGGGCTGTTTGATTTTCTTAATGATCCCGTTGTCGCGGAGAGCTTGAAGGCACTTTGTTCTGAGATTAATGCTGATTGGAACGCCTCAAAAATTACAGAAGTCCTCATGTCTATGATATTTCCGAGAATAACGGATCAACACAAAGTGGCGAATGCCGAACCTGCATCAGTCCTGAAGGATAGGTGTGTTCAGCTAGGCTCGATGATTGACGATTATTTGAGTTCCCATACGAAATAGCGGTTATGGCCAACCGCTGATCCTATCTTCCTCGACCGTCCCAACGGCCGCTCCAGCCGCCCGTGCCCCAATCACCTCTGCCCCAGCCTCGAAACCGTGAGCCATCGACGGTGCTGCCTTCCCGATACTCAAACATCTGCTCACTTCCATTCGGGCCGCGGGCAAAAATTCGGAGTGTCTTCACCTGGTTCGGGTCAGGATCGGTGCGGAAGGTGTCGTTCTCGATGCGAATCGAGCGGTCCCGCCGGGCAAGTTCCTTCAGGCGCTCGGTCACGTCGACGTGTCTGCGCGTCGTACCATATTGAGCGCTCAGGATGACGTACTCGCCGGTGTCGCGGTTGGACTGTGCATCCAGACTTCCTGGCACAAATGCCATCTTCATTAATAAAATCAGAGTAATACCGAGCGGAATCCGAAACATGAAAACCTCCCTATCCGGCTCCAGCTGTTCCCTGAACCGGAGGAATCTTCTTGCACCCTAATAGCGGCCCTAACCCGTGCGTACCAGCTGATGATGATGGGCCTAGGTTCTACATCAATTATATCTTATAACTTGCCCGAGGGTTCATTTTGAAATAACAGATTTCCGGCAGCGGATAAGAGGGATAGGAACCCTTTTCCAGGGATAGAGCTGCTTCCGGGATTCCGATAATTGCCGCTTATGCAGCAGATTACCGGCGTTTGATACCCGTAGCATCAACAGCCCGGGTATCAGGCTGATAGCAGATGCCGGCATAATCAGGGTCTTGCCAACCCTGCCAAACAACTTCTGTTCTAAGGAAGCTCGCAGGGTTGCGATGCCTGCCCCTGGCTTAGGGAAACCAGATCCAAAGGATGCTCTTGCCCGATCCGTTGGTAATCGGATATGTCAAAGGCCGGTTAAAGTTAAGCAATGGATTTACGGTCATACGGTTGGTCCACGGCGGCCAATTGAACCCTATCCCTCCCCAAATCGTGCTGCTTCCCGGCCAGACTGCTGGTTTATCCGGATCATTGGCCGCACACACAGGGTCCTCCGAGTAAGTAGAGGTCACTTCGACGCCGGTCGGCCGGGGAAAAAAGCAATCGAGAGCGAGTTCCGGTCGACCGGATCAATGGAACTGCTACTCTCATAGGGGGAATATTTTTTATCATATTGGTTGGTGATCGTGAAGGGGCCGCAGCCGGCGAATGGCGCGTAGCGAAGCGTATGGGACGCAGTCCACTTCACTTCTGCTTGCCGCGCCAGAGCATTAGGGTCGGTTCTCTGGGAGGGCAACAAGGGACCCAGGCAAAAACGGGCGGGCACCTCTTGGGTACTGCCGATCACGGGTGCGGGTCCTATGAACATTGCTCTCGATCAAACAGCGCCTCAGATTCTCAATGCCGCTGGCCCGTCACTGTATTTCTTTTTCTTTGCCAGTTGTGTGGGACGCCACCTTTGCTACAGCATCGATCTTGTGAGAGGTCCGGTTGAGCTCTTTTGTGATTCCAAGAAGGAGAATTTTCCCCATCGCTTCATGAATTTGCGCCTTATAGGAAACTGACTCCGCCCCGAGATATCTATCTAGAGCAGCATTGAAATCGGTAGATTCGTTAATGAAACGACGCAATAGAAAGCAACCGGCTTCAATATTCCGTTCCGGATCGAAAATATCCGCCGGTTCGCTAAATATTCCTTCCTGGACCAGCAGCCGTTGATTCGCCTCCGGATTGATTTGCATCAAACCCTTGGCATTTCGCTTGCTCAATGCAAACGGGTAAAACTGGGATTCGGTTCCAGCAATTGCCATCACCAGAATCGGAGACAGATCATACTTTTCAGAATACTTGATTGCTGAGTCTACAATTTCTCGTGAGAGTCGGGGATACATTCGTTGGCCATTCTTGACAACAAATTCCTGAAACACACCGGCGTTCAAGGTGCTGTGTCGAGACACAGCCGATACATCGGCCGGGCTTGACGGTACCGCCGCCGATATCGCCTGCGGGATTGTTTTAGATGCCGGCAATCCCAAAATCGCCGTGATAACTAGGAGTGTGCCTAGTCCACATTTGTTAATGGTCGCGATGATGCCAGGATTCAGACGTGCTTTTATTCTGCTGCAGTCTAATAGTTTGAACTCTTGCATGGTCGTTTCCCCTGAAGATTCACAACCGACGGTTTCTTCCTTCTCCCTTTAATGTCGTCAACTAGCGGCCCATGCCCCTGCATGAGTAAAGTTCCATGTGGAGAATGCTGGTTTATTGGCCGTCTCATAAGACCCAGGTCGAACTTACTGCTATTCCGACCCATAAGCAATTCGCTATTATACGTAAAAACAAGAGCGTAATTTTACTCACGTCTTACCTCCAAAAACTTGCTTTGAGTTGGTTTTAGTTGGTTACAGCGAGCTTCTCGCGGGCACAGTTTGGGACACACCTTGGGTATTTTAGGGGGATTTCAGAATTTCTTTGGAGGATATCGAAAGCCTTGAAATGCTTGTTAGGTGTGGCTTTGTCCTGGTGCCGGGGGGCGGAATTGCATCGTCAATACATGGATTTTCAGGTCTGTTACACTCCTCTCTAAATCATTGATAAGTAATCACAACCCGCGATGCTGGCAAAGTTACTAGCGGAGTGCATGATATTTGTAACGGTTTCGACCATTCTCGTACTCTGCTTTAGGCTCAGCCGGGTTAGGAATTTTCGAGCACAATGCCTTCGATGACGTTAGCGACGTCCTCGCAGCGGTCGACCGCGGTCTCCACGCCCTCGTATATCTCGCGCCACTTGAGGACCTCGATGGCGTTACTCTCTTCCTTGAAGAGGCGGCCAACAGCCTTGTCACGCAAGGCGTCACAGTCATTCTCGAGCTTGTTGATCTCGATGGTGGACTTGAGGATCACATCGGCGTGCTTCATATTGTGCATGTGGACAACAGCGGTTTGCATTTCGATGGTCGCGTGCAGGAGCACCTTGGCCATCTCGATCAAATCGGGTCGTGGTCGTTCGACATTGAAGTGCAACATACGCCGCGCGGCACCGTCGATGAAGTCGATCACATCGTCCATGCACGAGATCAGCGCATGGATCTGATCGCGATCGAGAGGCGTGATGAAGCTCTTATGCAGAAGGGCGAAAACACGGTGCGAGACCTCATCGGCCAGATTTTCGATGCCATGGATCTGGGCTACCTTTGTCGGGATGTCTTCGTAATGCTCAAGCAGGTCGATCAGCTTCTTGGCAGCCTCAACACAATGGCCGGCGTGCTCGTCGAACATTAGGGCAAAGAAATCTTTCTTGGGGAGCAAAAAACCGAGCATGTTCACCTCCGGGTCGGAATGCGATATCTATTATCGATCGCAGCTGATCCGAGGAAATCCACATTGAACTAATAGGTATATCCCGAAGGAGTGGTGAAAGTAAGGACAATGTTGGCGGATGAATCCTGGACGGCATAGGTGCCCGTCGTGACCGACAAGGCGAATGCGCCCGTGGAGCGGTTGCTTCCGGCTGAGTTAATGGAGACTATCTGAATGACAACGAGTTAGCTTGACGCGCATGCCCGAAGGGGGCTGACAGCGCCACAGGAAATGCCTTACTTGAGCCTCAAGCGGTCCTGGCCTCATATCATCGTAGAGCGGAAAAGAATCTCAGGATTACATCATTATTGACAGCGCGGAGATACCGTCGGAAAATTGGGTCGATGCATTTTCCAAGGCAGCAGGACTCTCCATTCAGAATCAGGTCCCTCACTTTTTATAATCGATTCCGCAGACCCAAGTTCAAAGCCACTGAGCCCAGATGGAAATTGCCCGCTCCAATCTTGTCTATCGCCGCACTTCGGCAAATGGAGCCCGTATCAGGGATTGTGGTAAGATAATTAAGAAATCAATAGGTTCTTCTGGGGAATGATGAGAAGCCTGGACAGAAATAAATCTCGATCAATCCTCGTTGCCCCGCGCATCCTAATCTGTCTTCTTCTGATGCCTGGAATTGGAGTTTCGCAGGAAGGACCAAAGGTTCAGCCGGCGACCGGCGCGCAAGTCAAACTGGTTGTCGATATGAGCGTTGATGAACTGAGACAAAACTATCCTTCCGAGTTCTCCGATCTCGTATTCGACTCAAATCAGGACGGGTTAGCCGCATTGCTGAAAAATGCCGGCAGGAACGTGGAGGATTTCTTTCGAGATTTATCCAATACTTCCTCGAAGGAACAGGTCTTTCTGCAGATCCTCGACAGCAGTGAAAAACCTGAGGCTTCTTCCAGGCGGGAGTTTTATTATCTTATCTCTCAATCAGGATCTGCCTGGAAAGAAGACAGGGTGGATATGGAAGGACAGCCCGCCAGCTTGAACAATGGCAGGGGTTTTGTCCTTACATCCGGATTTGCTCTCCTCTGCGTCTATTTTCATTTTAGTCATCAGCCCGGATCGCGATTTCGTTACCTGGGCCGTGACGATAACGGAAATGGAGCCTACGTTATAGCGTTCACTCAGAAGCCCGGGCCGGGGAATTACCTGGTCGACTATATCGATCCCTCGACCCATATCCAAACCCATTACCTCCTCCAGGGGTTCGTCTGGCTGCAGCCGGACCGCTATCAAATCAGGCGTATACAAACCAGCATCATTGTTCCCGCGGGGGCGTTGAGGGATCTGACGACCCGAGTCGATTATCAGGAGTTCCAATTTGAAGGGGCACCCCATTCGCTCTGGTTGCCTTGTGCGGCGACCGTCAATCTAAAGGTGGGGAGCAATATATATCGTAATAAGCACCAGTATTCCGACTACAAATTGTTTGATGTTCAAAGTAATTACGCTATCGCTAAACCCGGCACGGTCAACTCCGGATCATCCGAGCCTGAGCAATAATTGGAGGCTCCAAATGTCACCCGCAACCCGATGATGGGCCTTGTGCCTGAAGACTCCAAACAAAAAGTCATGACTTAGAAACGCTCTGGAGGGACTTGTCGGGCGAAAAACTTAGCTCGGCATTGGTATCTATTGGATGCAGAAGTTCATCTAGGTCGAAGAATTCAAGGGCATTGTCGGGCGGGGGGATGCAGCGGCGAGCATTCAATGGCGACCCTCAACGGATCACGATGAGCGGAATGAGCGAAAGCAACGCGCGCCGGGAGCCGAATACCGTACCCCCTGCCGGATAACCACTCCAAGGTCGAACACGCGGTACCCGAGAATGGCGTAGGTCGCCGCAATTGGGAAGCCACAGCCAAAGTCTCCGGAGCGATCTGTTGCCTCACAAACGTCGGGGCTCTAAGATTTCTTTTTGATTGTTGTCCGGCAGTGCTCAGTTTGGCGGAGCGTAGTACCCCTTTTTTGCGCGAATCGACAGCTTGGGAAATCCCTGGGGGGCTTCCAGTTTTATTGCAATCTGCCGCCATTTGCCGTCGTGTTCGCTGTTGCTCGGAACATACCCCAACAGGTACTGGGTGCGCAATTCCGTGTGGATAAGATCGATGTAATAGTCCAGACCCGAAGAGCCGTCCGGGAAAAAGACTCTGCCGCCGGTGACGCTGACCAACTGCTGGAGCAAACCTCCACCATATCCTTCCGGCCCCGCCAGGCCGATGGCGTATATCTGGACTCCGGACTCCTTGCTGAATTCCTTGACCTCGCTCACCTTGTACCGGCTGCTGTTGTCCTCACCATCGGTAATGAGGATCAGCGCCCTCTTTTCATTTTTGCCTTTTTTGATCTGGTCCAATGCCATGTACACGGCGTCGTACAGCGCGGTTGTTCCGCCGCTCTTCTGAAGGGCAATCCCATTCTGGACGTTACCGCTGTCTTCCGTAAATGCCTCAACCAGGCGGACGGTTCTGTTGAAAGTGACCAGGAAATATTCATCGTCAGGAATGCGCGATTCCAGGAAAGGGAGGAAGTCCTTTTTCGCAATCCGTATATTCCGGCGGTGTCCCATGCTGCCGCTGATATCGAAGATCAGACCCACACTGATTGGAGCGGACTCCTGGCTGAAATGGGTAATCCTCTGTTCTATGTTGTCCTCGTAAATCCTGAAATGCTCTTTTTCCAGACCGGTGACATAACGGTTCAGCGGATCCGTGACTGCGACTTTCACAAACACCGTAACCACGTCGGCACGGAATAATGGAATCTTTGGTTCATTGTTCTGGCCCGACAAGAAGGACAGCGGGCACACCAGCACAAAAACATTCAGCCAGATGCATGTTCGCCTGCGTGCCGTGATCCGCATTTCGCCCCGGTCAGAGGTTTATGTTAATTCTAGTATATTTGATGCGGTCTCTAGAGGAAATGCTCATTATTTGGAGTACGGTGGGGTGCCACCGTTTTCAAAGCGGCAGCTCGTTGCCGCACTCCGAAAGGGGGAAAGGGCGTTAAGACTATCGTCCGCTCTCAACGGTTTTTGAGCGGCTTCATTTATCCTCGAAATGCGGATAAGTAGAATAATGGCTTTCTCCGAGGGATGAAGCTGCTTCCAGGAATTCTCGGTATTGCCGGGATTTCGATGATTGCCGCTTATGTAAACGTTCAGGAATTCATTCGAATTTTCAAAGGCATTTTATGCAGATTAAAAGGGAAAACGCGTGGAATTTGAACACATTTCCGTTTTTCAACCGGCTGTGACCGGCGATAGGATTGGGATGTGGATCAAAAATTGAAAGGGTTGCCCAAGACTGCGACGGGACACTAGCGACCCGTAACATTCAGGTTGCAAATACAGGGGAGAGCCATTCCTTGTCACTTTGCGCCTTTGAGGTTATGGGGCTTCCATAACCTCAAAGGCGCAAAGACTCGAAGAAAAACAAAAAAGGCAAACCGCAACTCCAGTGTTTCTGCGATTGACGAGGCTGATAGTTAATGATAAAAGCTCCGGCCACCCCCTCGAAGCCGGATACGAGNAAGGAATGTAGACTTGAGGGGGCATAGGAATGAAGATTCCGGTTGTTGACAGTGTTTGACGGATAGCGCCAGGTGAGGCCATGCAAATTCAAATCAGGGAGCACGTTGCGCGGGGGTGGATCCGGCGGCCCGAAACCGTCATAATCGCGGCTACTTTGACCTGCCTGATCGCTTTTTGGATTTCCATACGCCTACCTCATAAGGACGGGCAACTCATTGGTTCAGATGGAATCCTTTATTATCTCTATCTGCCCTCGGTGCTTCTCGACGGCGATTTGGATCTCAGCAATAACTACTTTGATCTGACCGGCTCAGCAGGATCGGATAAAAACGCCAAAAACTATATCGCGATAGGTCCAACCGTTTTTTGGGCGCCGTTTTTTCTTCTGGCGCATGTGTTGGCGCTGGCGCTTAACGTCTTTGGAGTTGGAATTTCAACCCATGGATGCGGATACTTCCACCAGGCGTTCGTACTCTCGGGAAATATCCTCTATGGCGGGCTGGCAATGTGGTTCAGTTACCGCTTCGTGCGCAGGTTGTTGCCGGAACGCAGTGCGCTGTACGGTGTGATCCTCACGATCTTCGGGGGCAACCTTGTCTATTACATCACTGCGGAACCGTCCATGTCCCACACTTTGTCGGCATTCCTTTCGGCAGTTCTATTCGACACGCTGGTGCACCGACGGGGACGCTACGATGCGGGCACCGCAGCCATATACGGTCTGATCGGCGGATTGATGGCGCTGGTGCGGGCGCAGGACGGCCTCATGCTGGCAGCGCCGCTGCTGTTGCAGTTATGGGACCTGATCACCACCCCCGCCGCGGCAAGACCGACTTATCCGGCAATCACATGGGCGCGGAATTTACTGATCGCGGGAATCGTCTCTCTCATCATGATTGTTCCCCAATTATTTGTGGTGAATGACTCCTACGGCAGCATCATCCGGGGCGGCTATCTCAAGGGCACGTTCAACTGGTTTTCTCCGAAACTCCTGCCGGTGCTGTTTTCCGCACACAGGGGATTGTTCGTTTGGCATCCCATATTCCTAGTCGCCATAGCCGGGCTATGGTATACGGCGCAACGGGACCGAGGGACAGCGGCAATGGGCTTGTTTGGATTTACCAGCCAATGGTATGTCATCGCCGCCTGGTTTTGCTGGTACCAGGGGGACGCGTTCGGTGGGCGCATATTCCTTGTTTGCACCCCCATTTTTGCGCTCGGTCTGGCCGAAGTGATCCACCGAAGCAGCGAACTCAGATTGCGGATTGTTACGCTGCCTGCGGGAGCGCTTCTACTCTTCCTGAATTTTCTGCTGTTTGTTGAATACCGGTTCGACCTTGTTTATCGCAATACCCCGCCGAACTGGTATGATCTGACCCTGGGGCGAATCACTTTTTTGCTGGAAAGAATGTAATTTGACCAACCATCCTATATCCACGCATTGGGTAAAACAGACCATTGCCGCGTTTATGGCAAGCGCAGAAGAAAACCATCTCGCCGATTTCCACGGCCAGGAGATTTATGATACCGCCATCGTCGGCATTGTAGACGGCGATGACCCGCTGTTCGAGCGCTTCAAAGAGGCAGTAAGCGAACACCACCTGGTTCCGCGTCAGGTCCTGGCTCATTCCTTCCCGGATCAGCCTGCTCCAGAATC
>JGI20214J51088_10002973_pt1 | contig 11217 bp, 4 predicted proteins | sample WetSurMetagenome_FD_51088 | JGI IMG/M metagenome (IMG submission 51088)
TCGCCCATGCCCGGCGAAGCGGAAAGTTTGAGACGAGGTGAGCGCCATGTCAGACCTCATCATCGTTCTCAATGCCGGTTCGTCCAGCCTCAAGTTCACAATCTACTCCGCTCACGGCGAAAAACCGGCTGTCCTTTATGACGGCCAGGTCGAGGGCATTGGCACGGAACCCCGCTTCAAAGTGAAAGACGGCGCGGGGAAGGTCGTTGAAGATAAAAAATGGCCTCCCGGCTCGTCCCTTGACCACGAAGGGGCAATCGATGCCCTCTTCGCCTGGGGCAGGGGAGTGCTCAACAGTTCGGACCGGATTGTGGCCGTGGGGCACCGCGTCGTGCACGGCGGCCTGAAGTACACGAAGCCCACCGTCGTCAATGATCACATCCTGGACGACCTGGAAAAATTCGTGCCCCTGGCGCCGCTTCATCAGCCCCACAACCTGGCCCCCATCAGGGCCATTGCAAAGAGAAACCCCGGCATGCCCCAGGTGGCCTGCTTCGACACCTCCTTTCACACCAGCATACCCAACCTGGCCCAGGCCTTTGCCCTGCCGCGCAAGTATACCGAACGGGGGGTCCGCCGCTACGGATTCCACGGCCTGTCCTACGAATACATCTCCACCGTTCTGCCCGGGTTTGACCCGGAGGCGGCAAAAGGAAAAACAGTCGTTGCACACCTCGGAAACGGCGCCAGCCTGTGCGCCATGAAGGGCTTGAAGAGCACGGCCTGCACGCTGGGGTTCACCGCCGTCGAAGGCCTGATGATGGGCACGCGATGCGGAACCCTCGACCCGGGGGTGATGCTCTACCTCATGGACGAGTGCGGCATGAACACGCGGGACCTCGAGAATCTCATCTATAAAGAATCGGGACTGCTGGGCGTCTCGGGGATCTCGAGCGACATGAGGACGCTCCTGGAAAGCGAGGACCCGCGTGCCGCCGAAGCAGTGGAGTTGTTCGTCTACCGCATCACCCGGGAGTTGGGATCGCTTGCCGCTGCCCTCGGGGGGCTCGATGCGCTGGTCTTCACCGGCGGGATCGGAGAGAACGCAGCCTCGATCCGCGAGCGGGTGTGCCGCGCCGCGCTGTGGCTCGGGCTGGAATTCGACGAAAAGGCAAACGCGGGGGGAGCTTCACGCGTCAGCCAGGAGGGAAGCCGGGTGCGAGCCTGGGTGATTCCCACGGACGAAGAACTCATGATCGCCCTGCACACGCGCCAGGCGATCTCCGGTCGAGTGCCCTGACGGGCGTAGACGAAGACCGAAAAAACGGATCACGGGTAAGGGGAAGGGTAGGGGTATCCGTTCTCTGTCCGTCGATCTGAACGGACTGTCTTGGCAGGATTCTTGCCTGTCTATCATGTTTTGAAATCAGTCGTCGGATGTGCTAAGTACTTCACCCTGGAACAGGAAAAGCAAGGGCATTATTCCGTCTCGACATTTCACAAGGCTGACATCATCAGGAGGTTGACGTTCATGCAGATCGCACGGGCAGTGTGTCGTATGGGGTTTACGCAGCGTATTCACTACCTGTGCAGGCTGCACCGCATGACGGCCATCCTGTTGCTTGTCCTTCTCGGCATGGCGGCAGGCTGCTCGAAGGGGCCCGAGGAGAAGTCTCAGACGCGGAGCGCCGAGGTTACCGTCATCACCGTGGAGGCAAAGGACGTGCCGGTCAGCGCCGAGTACGTCGCACAGACGCAGAGCTCGCGGCTGGTCAATATCCAGGCACGGGTCTCCGGCTTTCTTGATAAGCGAGTCTACACCGAAGGGGCGATGGTCAAAGAGGGCGAGACCCTGTTCCTGATGGACCAGAAACCGTTCAAGGTGCAGCTGGACCAGTACCAGGCGGCGCTGGCGAGACAGGTTGCGGCCATGGAGACGGCAAAGGCGAACCTGGCGCGGGTCAAACCGCTCGTGGAACTGGATGCCCTGTCCAAAAAAGACCTCGACGATGCCGTGGGNCAGTCCCAGAGTTCAGAGGCGGCCGTCGATCAGGCGAAGGCCCAGGTCGAGACGGCAAAACTCAATCTCTCCTACACCGTGATCACCTCGCCGGTGACAGGCATCACCAGCTTCGCACAGCAGACCGAGGGCACGTACATCAGCCAGCAGAACAGCCTGCTCACCACGGTAGCGGTGCTCTCGCCCATATGGGTCAATTTCAGCCTTTCGGAAAACGAGATGCAGACGGCCCGCGAGCAGGAAAGAAAGGGGCAACTGCGCATGCCCAAGGATCACAACTTCGTGGTGGAGGTGATCCTCGTCGACGGGTCGCTCTACCCGTACACCGGCCGGATCACCTTTGCCGACTCCTCCTTCAACCCGCAGACCGGTACCTTCCTGATCCGGGCAAGCGTGGACAACCCCAAGGGGGTCCTGCTGCCCAACCAGTACGTGCGGGTGCGGCTGAAAGGCGCCATCCGGCCGAAGGCGATTCTCGTCCCGCAGCGCGCGATCCAGCAGGGCTCGAAGGGCCATTTCGTCTGGGTGGAAAAGGACGGCAAGGCGGAAGCCCGGCCTGTTGTGGTCGGGAACTGGAACGGCGACGAATGGTTCGTCTTCGAGGGGCTGAACACCGGCGAACGGGTCGTTGTGGACGGCGCCCTCACGCTGAGCCCCGGCATGGCCGTGACGATCAAGCAGGCGTCCACGGTACCCGGGAACCCTCCCGCCGGCGAAACGAAGAAGCCTCCCGCCGCGGCGGGCGAGAAGAAAAGCGGCCCGTAACGGCGGAGGTGACACTGCATGCTTTCACGGTTCTTCATTGAACACCCGATTTTCGCCACGGTCGTCTCCCTCGTGATTGTCATCGCCGGGTGTGTTTCGATGGTGCTCCTGCCCATCGAGCAATACCCCACGATCACCCCCGTCCAGGTCACCGTGTCTGCGACATACCCGGGCGCCGACTCGCTGACGGTTGCCGAATCCGTCGCGGCGCCCATCGAGGCGCAGATCAACGGCGTCGACAACATGCTCTACCTGGAATCGACGAGCTCCTCCAACGGGCAGCTGCAGCTGACCGTCTACTTCAGCCTCAACACGGACCCGGACATCGCGCAGGTGCAGGTGCAGAACCGCGTCAACCTCGCCCTGCCTCAGCTGCCGGCGGCCGTGACCCAGCAGGGCGTCTCGGTGCAGAAGAAGTCGTCCTCCATCATGATGCTCATCGCCATCTATGACAAGAATCAGCGCTACAGTGCGAACTATATCGCCAACTATGCCAACGTCTATGTCCTCGACGGGATCAAGCGGGTCCCCGGCGCCGGGCAGTCGCAAATCATGGGCGTGCCCGACCAGGCGATGAGGATCTGGATGAACCCGGACCGGATGGCATCGCTCGGGATCACCACGAGCGACATCCAGCAGGCGGTGGCCAGCCAGAACCAGCTCTTCGGCGCAGGCCAGATCGGCCAGCAGCCCACGGCAGGCCCTGTGCAGCTGACGTTCCCCGTCGTCACCCAGCGCCCGTTCAAGGACCCGGCGCAGTACGACAACATCATCCTTCGGGCCAGCCAGGACGGGAGCGCCATTGTCCGCGTGAAAGACGTTGCACGGGCTGAAGTCGGGCTTTTGCAGTACATCGTCGACAGCAAGCTCAACGGCATTCCTGCGACGTTCCTCGCCGTATACCAGCAGCCGGGCGCAAACGGCCTGCAGGTGTCGGCGGCGGTCCGCAAGGCCCTGGAAGAAATGAAATCCCGCTTTCCCGAGGGGATCGACTACGTGGTCTCTCTCGACACGAACGATTTCGTGCGAATATCGATCGACGAGGTGAAAAAGACACTGCTCGAGGCGGTGCTGCTGGTCGTGCTCGTGGTCTATCTCTTCCTGCAGAATTTCCGCGCCACCGTCATCTGCTCCGTCGCGATCTTTGTAGCACTGATCGGGACTTTCGCGGGCATGATCGCCCTCGGGTTCTCCATCAACCTCCTGACCCTCTTCGGCCTGATATTAGCCATCGGCATCGTTGTGGACGATGCCATCGTGGTCGTGGAAAACGTGGAGAGGAACATGTCCCAGTTTCACCTGTCGCCAAGGGAGGCGACCGTCCGGGCGATGGGGGAGGTCACGAGCCCGGTCATCGCGACGGTGCTCGTCATGTCCTCGGTGTTCGTCTCGGCTGCCTTCCTGCCCGGGACGACGGGGCAGCTCTACAAGCAGTTCGCCATCACCATCGCCATCTCGGTGGCCATATCGGGTTTCGTGGCTCTCACGCTGACGCCGGCCATGTGCGGGGTCCTGCTCCGGCACACCAAACCCCCCGAGCGGGGCTTCTTTGCCAAGTTCAACCGCTGGTTCGCCAGCTTCACCGATGCCTTCGGGCGCGCGGTGCTGCTCGTGATCCGGCGAATGACNGTCGCCTTCGTGCTCCTGGCCATGATGGTCTATGCCATCGTGCACTTGTTCCTGGTGCTTCCCACGAGNTTCGTGCCGAACGAGGACCAGGGGTACGTGATGAGCGCCATCATCATGCCCGATGCTGCAAGTCTCAATCGCACCGAGGATGTGGCGGATCAGGTGGACAGAGTTTTCTCGAAAATCCCGGGCGTGGAAAACCGGACAGAGATCACGGGCTACAGTCTTCTCGACGGCGGATTCAAAACCAATGCGGGGACGTTCTTCACGACACTGAAGCCCTTCGAAGAGCGCTACGGCTCGACGCAGAAGGCACGGGAGGAGAATGCGCGCGCCGTGCTCATGGAGCTCCACAAGGAGGCCCAGGGCATCCAGCAGGGGCTTGTCATTCCCATCGCACCGCCGGCCATCCCGGGCATCGGAACAACAGGGGGCTTCGAGTTCTGGATCCAGGACACCGGCGGTGGCGAGCCTGCAAACCTCGAATCGGTCACGCAACAGTTCCTCGCCAAGGCCCGGTCGCGGGCCGAGCTGAGCGGTCTGAACAGCACCTTCCGCGCCAGCACCCAGCAATTGCGGGCCAATGTCAACCGCGACAAGACAACACTGCTCGGCGTTTCGGTGCAGGACGTCTACAGCGCCATCCAGGCCCAGTTCGGGTCCATGACCGTGAGCCAGTTCAACGACTACAGCCGCGTGTGGTGGGTGGTCCTCCAGTCCGACCCGAAATACCGGCAAAAGCCCGATGACATCACGCGGCTCTACACCCGGACCAGCAAAGGCCAGATGGTGCCCCTCTCCGCAGTCGTCGACACACAGTGGGTGACGGGTCCCGATCTGCTGCCTCATTTCAATGGCTTTCCCGCCTCCAAGGTGAACGGGAATGCGGCATCGGGGTACAGTTCGGGCGATGCGATCGCGGCCATGGAAGCGGTTGCAAAGGAAGTGCTGCCGCCCGGCTACACCTTCGCATGGTCCGGCCTCGCCTACGAGGAGAAAAAGGCGGGCGGCACATCGGCCGTTGCCTTCGCATTCGGCCTGCTCTTCGTGTTCCTCATCCTTGCCGCGCAATACGAGTCGTGGACACTGCCGGGAGCGGTCATGACGGCCGTACCCTTCGGAATTTTCGGGGCTCTCACGTTCAACTGGCTTCGCGGGCTCGAGAACGACGTCTACTTCCAGATCGGGCTCCTNGTCCTGATCGGCCTCGGTGCGAAGAACGCCCTGCTGCGGGTCACCTTCGCGGTGGAGCTGCGCAAGCAGGGCAAGTCGATCATGGAGGCCACGGTGCTGGCCGGTGAAATGCGGCTGCGCCCCATCATCATGACCTCGCTTGCATTCATCTTCGGCGTGCTGCCGCTTGCGCTGGCTGTCGGAGCCGGGGCGAATGCCCGGCACTCGATCGGGACCGGCATCATCGGCGGCATGATCGGTGAGACGACGCTGGCCATGCTCTACGTGCCGCTGTTCTTCTACCTGTTCGATCAGCTCACGGAGAAGTTGGCAGAGAGAAAGAAGGCAAAGGCTGGAGCGAAAGAGGGTGAAGGGGGAAAGGGCCCGCCCGACGGGCAAATCACACAAAATGAATCGGGAGGGGAACAGACATGAAGCGCTTCATCCCGATCCTGCTGATTTCCATTCTGCTTGCCGGGTGCGCCGTGGGGCCCGACTACAAGCGCCCCGAGATATCGACGCCCGCCACGTACATGTATGAAGTAAAAACTGCAGCCGATACGGCCAACACCGAGTGGTGGCATCAGTTCGAGGACCCGGTACTGGACAAGCTGATCGATGAAGCGCTTGTCAACAACAAGAGCGTCAAGATCGCAGCCGCCAAGGTCGAGCAGGCCTCCGGGCTGCTCGTCCAGACCCGCTCGCCGATTTTCCCCCAGATCAATTACAGCGGCGCCGGAGAGCAGCAGCGCCTGACGGAGCTCAGCGCGACGCCCCTGTCCCCGGCGATCCCCAATCCGCAGACGGCCTACCAGGTCCTTGCCGGGGCGAGCTGGGAGATCGATCTCTGGGGCCGCATCCGAAGGCTGACCGAGTCTGCCCAGGCGAACCTGCTGGCCACCGAGTATGCGAAGCGGGGGGTGGTCCTCTCGCTTGTCGCATCCGTTGCGAGCTCGTATCTGCAGCTGCGCGGACTGGATGAACAGCTCAGGATCTCGCAGCGGACACTGGCGGCCTATGCCGAGACGGTGAGGATCTTCGAACTGCAGCACCAGTACGGTGTCGTGTCGAAAATGAATGTGGAGCAGGCGCGCTCCCAATACGAGACGGCGGCTTCGTCGATACCCGGAATCGAGTCTCAGATTGCGCAGACGCAAAACGCGCTCTGCATCCTGCTCGGGCGCAACCCGGGGCCTGTCGAGCGCGGCAAGTCGATCACGGAGCTCACGATGCCCGCGGTGCCGGAAGGCGTGCCGTCCCAGGTGCTGGAACGCCGACCCGACATCCTGCAGGCCGAGCAGCAGCTCGTTGCCGCCAACGCCCAGATCGGTGCGGCCCGTGCATTGTATTTCCCGACGATCACGCTCACCGGTAATTACGGGGCCGCAAGCTCGGATCTGTCCAATCTGTTCAACGGACCGGCCAGGGTGTGGAGCTACGGGGGCTCCATCACGGGGCCGATCTTCGCGGGCGGTGCGATCTGGGGCCAGGTCTTCCAGGCCGAAGCCGGGCAGAAAGCGGCGCTGTTCAACTATCAGGCCGTCATCCAGAGCGCGTTTGGCGATGTGGAGAACTCGCTGATTGCGAGCCAGAAGCTGAGCGAGCAGAGCCGGGCCCAGGAGCGTCTCGTTCGCGCAAACCAGGAATATTCGCGACTTGCCCAACTGCAGTATAAAGGCGGCTACGTGCCGTATTCCACGGTGCTGCAGGCCGATCAGCAGCTGTTCCCTTCCGAGCTGACCCTCGCGCAGACGCGGGCTGCCGTCTTCTCATCGCTGGTCGCCATCTACCAGGCCATGGGCGGCGGGTGGGTGCTGGAAGCGGACAAGTTGACTGCGTCGGCTGACGCCAAAGACGGCCAGGCTCAAAAGACGCCGGGCCGATAAGCAGGGCGATAACATCTGACTTTCAATGAAAGACTTGAATTGGCAATCGTGGGAAGGAAAATAGAAAGTTGCTTTTTCGACTCCTGTGTTCGCATCATCAGTCAAACTCGATCCTGTAGTAGAGGTTTGCGCCTGTCTGCGCTCCTGCCTTGCTCTCCACCTCCCAGCTCTTGGAAAGAGTGTATCTCAGGGTTACGTAATATTCATCGCTGAACAGGGAACGACCATAGCTCACGTACAGTTTGGGCTGCAGATACTTGCCCACCGTAACAATCGACTGGGTCACGCCCCCGACGGTTTTGGATTTCATATCCACCGTGTCCGGGCCCAATTGACGTCTCAGCTGGCTTAATGACGATTCCGAGCCGCCCCCCGAGAGAAGGGCCTCTGCAGCCCCTGCGAGCAAGGCTGATTTTGATCCGTCACCACTCGCGGGTACACCGAGCACGATGTAGCTCAGGATATCGGCGTCGGGCATGGCAGGCTCTGAATAGAGTCTCACCAGGGGCGCAAGCGGGGTTCCCGTGACGATAACCCCCGCCTTCACTTCCCTGATCTTCGCCAGGGTCTGCCCGGCCTGGTCCGTCCTTTCATCAATTGTGCGCAGGGCCAGCACATCGAGGGTCGGCTTGTCCGCCGGTCCGCCGTCAAATACAACACGCCCGCGGGTGATGACCAGACGTACGCTTCTCGTCGTGTACACACCATCCTTGAGTCGGATCTCCCCTTTTGCCTTGATGGCATCCAGGGACGCGGCAGTGAGCAGCACGTCTCCTTCCAGCTTTGCATCCACTCCCGCGGCCTTGATGGATGCACGGTCTCCCAGGATAATCCGGATCTGCGCATCGAGAGGGAAAGAACGGCCGCCGCTTTTTGCACTGCTCTCACCGACCTTCACCACATCCCTGCTGGGCCGCGCCACCGCCTTTGTCTCGGTTCCCGTGATGAGCAGCTCGGGGATCGTGATGCTGCCTCGGACCTGAAGGTTTTTCGGAGCGCCCTTGAAGGTAAGACTCGGGCTGGCCAGCATCTCCATTTCGGGCAGGTGCACGACCTGGAATCTCTCGCCCGAGAGATTCATATCGATGCGATCGATGCCCCTGTCCTTGAGCCACAAGGTACCGGTCCCCTCGAGCCGCCCGGGGCCGGAGTGTGCTCCAAAGGACGTGATGTGCACGGCCTGGTCCTCGAATTGAGCGTCCAGGGTCACATCGCTCAGCTGGACGCCCGTGGCGGGCAGGTAGGCGCCTGCACGATCGACTTTCAGGGTGCCGTGAATTTTCGGCGCTGTCCACGTTCCGTCAACAGAGCCATTCAGCGCGAGCCGTCCGCGGCTTTCCTGTATCAGTCCCGGAAAGATGGCGCTCAAGAGGCCCTTCTCCTGCAGATCGGCGCGAACTGCCATTTGCACAGGCCTTTCCGCGTCCAGAACAACAGGGAGCCTGGCTTCAATGGGAAGGAGAAACTCGGCTTTGAGAGAGCCGTGGTTGGTGAGCAGAAGTTCGAGATCACCGCTCAGCGTCTTTTCCTTCAAGACCCAGCGAAGCTGCGCTTTTTCCGTCTGCGCGGAGACAATGCCCTTTTTGTCTGACAGGGAAAAGGTGCCTTGCGAAAGACTCAACTCGCCGGAGGCGTCCAGGCGCGAACCGGGGAGCAGTCTGCCTGCGGCCGTATACGAAACGGTTCCCGTCACGGAAAGAGGCTGAGGGAGCCATGGCTTGATAAGGGCGGCATCCACATGATCTGCGGAAAAACGGAACTCGCCCCTGTCCGGAAGTCCAGGCCGGGCCGGATCCGGCGATGTAACCCGCGCATTGATCCGACCGGCACGGCCGAGGTCCGCCTTGGCCTGTCCCGTGAGACCGCTTTCGTTCCATTCGAGTGTCCACGCTGACTCCTTCGCATCTATTGCAAGCGATCCTCGGGCAAGGCTCCCCGTAAGTCGCACCTCAGAAGAAACCGTTGTCTTGTTTTTATCCCGAAAATCCGCCCGGATGTGGCCGTCCGTCTGTCCGCGCACCTGCCACTCCGGCGTGAGGAAGGCGAGCCGAGCGAGATTCACCTTCTGCCATTTCGCCAGGAAAGCGCCCCGCACCGGGTCGAGGGACAGGTCCATGGAAAACTCGAGTGTCTCTTCCCTTGTGCCGGTGATCTGCACTGGACTGACGCTCATCTTTTCCGCGGACACCACGAGGGAAGCCGGGGCCCGGAGTCCCCATGAACCCAGGGAGTCGCTCCCTCTCAGGGTCTCCAGGGTTCCTTTCCATACCGCTTTTGCATAACTGCCCCGCAGGGCGGCCTCTGCCCTGCCTTCACGCGACTCGAGCAGGACCTGGACCGTGTGATCTCCCAGCTTGCCCGTGCTCTTCACTTGAACAGTGCTGATCTGCACGGGCCCATAAACAACCCCTTTCAGCAAGGCCTTCCCCTCGAGGCTCCGGGGATCTCCCTTTCCCATCTCCGCATCCGCCACAACGGACGTGATCTGTACGCCGGAAACAACAAGCTTATTGCCTCGAAGGCTCATTGCACCCGCGAGCTGCTCCTTTTCCCGGCGGGCCCACCCGGACGCAGAGAGCCGTCCTGCGCTTCCGGGCATGAGCGCGGAGAGATCGCTCACCTGCACGCCCCAGTTCAAGCGCTCCGCAAGAGCACCGGCTGCCTTTGCTTCAAAGCCGGCACCCTTGAGGGAGAGCCTGTTGATGCGGAGCATCCCGGACTGCCAGCGCGCATCGAGGGCACCGGTGAGGGCCCGATCGCGGAGGCGGCTTTCCAGGAGTTCGCCCTTGACCCATGCCTCCAGTGATCCTGCCTTCGGCCAACGGGCGGTTCCCTCCACATTCAGGTTGATCCTGCCCGTCAGCTCCGGCCTGATCTGTGCGGGGTTGAGATTCCTGGCATGAAGTAATCCTTTAACAGACACGCCTTTGTCCCACGATCCGCTGAGCTTTCCTTCAAGCGTGCCCTCCAGATATCGGCCCGTCATGCGGGTCACCTGCACGCCCTCGAGGTTCCCTGAAAATTGACCGGACAGGAGGGCGGACTTCCACGCCTGCCCTTCGTTTTGAAGGGTGAATTTTCCCGCGTAACGGTTGGGACCGCCTTGTATTTCGAGCGTGCCCGTGAGGGAGAGCGGAAGGAGCGCTGGGACAGCTTCCCCGTCGGCGAACCGGAACGAAGCGCTGGTGAGGATGTCGGCTGTCGAGACGTCCACCTGGCCCTCGGTGCTGACAAAGNCNCTCCCGCTTGCGTCCTTTACCTGGAGGTTCCGAAACAGCAAGGCCTTCCGGCTCAGTCCGATCTCGCCTTCCACCTGCGCCTGCACGTTCGCACCCGACGAAGCATTCAAAAGTATTTTTCCTGAAACCTGCTCNGGATCNTTCCCGGAGGCGAGATCCGCAGTAAAGGAGAGGGCGTCGCATTTCGCAACAGCCTTATCCAACTTGATGGAAACGTCCGCATGAAGGGAGGGGAATAAAAAACCGGCCTCCGCAGTACCCTCTGCCTGAGCGTCCGGCAAACGGAGCACGAAATCTCTCAATATCAAAATGGACCCGCGGGACCAGATCANNTCGCCCCGGCCCTCATGGATCGTTACGGGATCCTTGCCGGGTTTACGATAGGACACATCTTCGATGTGAAACTTCCCGATGCTGCCTCGCACAGCTGCGAGCAGGCGAGGGGCCCGGGGCCACTCGAGGTCATAGGGCGGGCCGCCCTCCGGACTGTTGTCGATAATCGTGACATGGCGGACGGACATCTCCTCCAACGACACCGACCCTGTCAAGAGAGACAGGGGCTGCA
>JGI20214J51088_10002974_pt1 | contig 11217 bp, 9 predicted proteins | sample WetSurMetagenome_FD_51088 | JGI IMG/M metagenome (IMG submission 51088)
GAGCCGGGGTGTAAGCTAGAAGACTTCGGTCGACTAGCTCAGCCTGCGGCCACCAATCGCCTGAGATGTCGAGTCAATGTAGTATCTGAGCGATATTTGGTAGAAACGCATCTTTCGGTGTAAAGTGTGAAGTGAAGTGTTTGGCCTATGCATGGTAACTCATATTGCTGAGAAAACTTGTGATTTTGCTTGTGTTATGTTTGTTGATTTGTATTTGTGGACCGCTAGCAAAAATTTAAGAATTTACTTTGTGATAAACTTATATTAAACAATGGATGGCCCTATTCTCATACTTCCCATAAAGAAGCATCTAAATTAAAAAATCTTACGTAAACATAACATGTTAGTTAACGCCTGCTACACTTTATTCTTATTCATAGGGTCTATTTGGAATTATTTCTGAGTAAAAGTTATATCGGTAAAACGCAGCTAACAGTTTTATGCCTTCCAAAACAAAAGCGCCCCTCTGCCCAACATGCTTCGTAGAAATGAAACCGAATTGCAACAGCCAAAACATGATAATCTACCACCAATGTCCCCAATGTGGAACTCTTATCCTGTTCACTCACTCAGGGCACTAATTACTTTTAACATATAGATTCTTTAGCAGATTTTCTATCAAAACTCATTTGTAAAAACTTAAACTTAGACAGGAAATAGGCAAGCACAAAAATTATGGAAGATATTCAATTTTTCCAAAATAAGAAATGAAGAGNTCTATTTACAAAAAAATAAAGCATATTTTAGTTTTCTATTGGCTTTTCCANNATAGTAATTGAACCGTTCTTACCAAGTCGTAGTTGTTTTTCACCTTTAAACATGGCTACATGTGCATTCTTAATTTCAATGTAGTCGCCCGTGTGGACGGAGTTTATTTGTTGGTCCCAAAGGCAAAGCAGGATTTTCCCTGTATCATCACTAATTGAAGCGTTTGAAACGATCGCGTTGTCTCGAAATTGGGTGTGAACTTTGGCTGGTTCAGCAGTATGAGTAACTTCGGCTGTAACATTTATTTTTTTCATGCCGACGCGAAGATTTTCTATTTTGTAATGTGAGGGAGCTGGGTTTTGACGGGCTATTTCTTTTCGGACTTTGTTTGTTCCCATCGAGTGGTCGAATGAAACATCTGTTCTCGCTAGGGTTTCCTCTGGTACACGAAACTGCGCTACCACTTTAGTGTCTTTTGTTATTAGGAATATGGCTTGGTTAGTCACGTTTCCACGGTATTCTACAGTTAAATCAGCGACAGCCATAGATTTGCCTTGTTCTTTTGCCTCTATTAAGGCTTGGAAGAGCTCAGTTGGGTAAACTTCATGCTGTGTAGCTATGAATGCAAGTTGGTCTTCAAGAGTGGGCTTTTTTGGTTTCATACTCTATTTTATTCTCCTTTAATTTATCGAATAATCTTGGAAACAGCAAACTAGTTAGCCCTAAAATTTACTTTTTCTAGATTAATTTCGGCAATTTACTAGTAATGCCACTTTAGCTATATAGGTGTAACTATGAAATAACGCAATCTTCACAAAAAACTTGACTATTTGTGTTGATTGACAAAAGTATCTGTAGGTGTCCAAAAAACACAAAAAGTAGGTCCACATAATATCTATATAACACTTATTTTTGGAGCAAAACAATGACTGAAAACCTCAAAGACTTGACCAAAGTTAACTTAAAAAACCTTGACAAAATTTTCTACCCCAAAANTGATATAACCAAAGGTCAAATCGTTGAATACTACATTCGAATGGCTCCGAAAATCCTTCCCATAATTGCGGATAGGCCGTTGGTCTTAACAAGATATCCCGATGGCGTCGAGGGAAACAAAGTGAGCTTCTTTGAGAAGAATGCTCCTGAAGGTACGCCTAAATGGGTCAAAACGAAGAAAATCTATTCTTCAACATCCAAAAGGGATGTCTACTACATTGTTTGCAATGACTTAGATACGCTTATTTGGCTGGCAAACTTGGCTGCATTGGAAATACATATGCCCTTCTCAAAAGTTGACGATTTAGATAAGCCTGACTTGCTGTTCTTTGATGTTGATCCTGAACCACCTGCAACATTAAGCGACGCTGCTGAAGCATCGCTTTTACTTAAAGATAAACTGCGCGATTTAGGTTTCACACCTTATGTTAAGACTTCTGGCAAAAAAGGTTTGCATGTCGTAATTCCAATCGTTCCCGAACATAATTTTGAAAAAGCGAGGGCCTTTGTTCATGAAGTAGGCGTAGAGCTGGCGAAAGAAAGCGACATGATTGTATCGGAGTTCAAGGATACTAAGAAGCCTGGAAAGGTTTTTGCCGATTACTTGCAGAATTCGCCTTTGCGCACAATGGTTATTCCATATAGTTTGCGTCCAACGCCTGACGCCACCGTTTCAACTCCTCTTGAGTGGAGTGAAGTGAAGAAAGGAATAAACCCTTCCGACTATACTATTTTTAATGTAGCTAAACGGAATAGTAATCCGTGGAAAGATATTTTTGAGAAAAAGTGCAAACTGGAGATTTAAGTTATGAAACAAGAAAACGTTGAAGAAACCTCTTCAGAAAAAACCAGTGCCTCTGCTCCAAGCAGGTCCATTTGGTCAGGAAACATAACCATCGGCTTAGTGAACGTGCCTGTAAAATTGTTCTCGATGATTTACGATAGAGGCATAACCTTTCATTTCCTACATAAAACAGATGGTCAACCCTTGAAATACGTTAAAATGTGCACCAAGGACGACAAGATAGTGCCGTGGAATGAGGTTGTCCGCGGTTACGAAGTTGCCAAAAACGAGTACATAACCTTTGATCAAAAAGAGCTCAATGAAGCCAAACCCGAATCCGACAAGCGCATCCGGATCAGCAAATTCGTCGACTACTTCTCAGTGGACCCCGTCTACTTTGACAGAACATACGCTTTGCTTCCTGACAAGAGCAAAGACGCCTACGGGTTGTTGTTAAAAGCTTTAGAAAAAACAAACAAAGCGGGCGCTGGTCGAATAACGTTGAGAACCAAAGAATACCCTGCCCTGCTTCACACTTATAAAGGAGCATTGGTCCTGACAACTCTTCGTTACGCGTATGACGTAGTGGACCCCACAGATTTTGAACCACTCCACAAACTTGAAAACCCACAAAAAACCGAATTAGACCTTGCAGTAAAAATTGTAACCGACCTATCAGGAGAATTCGACATTGCAGAATTCGAAGACACCTATATGAAAAGAATCCAAGAACTCGTAAATCAAAAGATAAAAGGCGAAAAAATCCACATCGAGAAACCTCCAGAAGTCGAAGCCAAAGGCCTCATGGTTGCCCTGCGGGAAACCCTCAAACAGTTGGAAACTAAATGAGCCGCCGCATCTATCTTCCTATGCTTGCAAAGGTAGCGGAAGAGGCTTTTTCTGATAAGGACTGGATTTTCGAGATTAAGTGGGATGGGTTTCGATCCATCGCCTACATTGAGAACCAGTTTAGTTTAAAGAGCCGAAACGAGAAGGAACTGAAACAAAACTTTCCCGAGCTGCAAGAACTAAACAAACTAGCCTCGAACATAGTCGTTGACGGCGAAATCATAGTGATGCGCGAAGGCAAACCCGACTTCCAATCGCTGCTGGAGCGGGGGCAAGCTGTTTCTTCACTGGAAATCGACCGCCAGATTGTGCGTGCACCTGCAGTCTACATAGTCTTTGACATATTGGAGAAAGATGGAAAATCACTCGTTAAACTGCCGTTGATGGAGCGTAAGGCAATCCTCAGTAATTCTTTGAAGGAAGGCTCAAACGTACTTTTGTGCGATTTTATATACGAAAAAGGTGAATCTTACTTCAAATTGGCATTGGAAAAGGGTCTGGAGGGGATTGTCGCGAAGAGGAAAGATAGTCAGTATGAGGAAGGCTTGCGGACTGGTAGTTGGTTAAAGATAAAGAAACTCAAAACCTGTGACTGCATAATTTTTGGGTACACCCGGGGGGCAGCAGTTAGGGAAAAAACTTTTGGCGCTTTACTACTTGGCGTTTACGATAAAGAAGGTAAACCTGTTTACTTAGGCAAGGTTGGCACAGGTTTTTCTCAACAGATGATTGGCGTTTTGGCTAACAAATTTGAGAAAATAAAAACTAATGCTGCCCCGTTTAAACCTGAAGCTGGTGACGTGGTGACTTGGCTTGAACCAAAACTCGTCTGCGAAGTGGCGTATCAGGTGCTAACAAGAGATATGCGATTGCGAATGGCACGTTTTAAACGATTAAGAGACGACAAACCGCCAGAACAATGTACGCTTGATCAAATAACAGAAAACAAGAAAATGGAAGCTGCCCCTGAGCAAAAAAACAATGCCCAGAATGTCATAGACCAAAAACTTTCAGAGTATGATTCCAAACGGCACTTCGAAAAAACTCCCGAACCAAAAGGTGCACCAGAAAATAAGGGTCAAAAACTCATCTTTGTTATCCAAGAACATCATGCAAGACGGCTCCACTACGACTTTAGGTTGGAAAAAGATGGTGTTCTAAAGAGTTGGGCAGTTCCAAAAGGGATGCCTGAGATAGGTCAAAAGGTTTTGGCGGTGGAAACCGAAGACCACCCCAACGACTACGCAAGCTTCGAGGGTGAAATCCCCAAAGGGCAGTATGGTGCTGGTACAGTGAAAATCTGGGACAGAGGACACTACGAAACCAAATTTTGGGCAGACGACAAAATCGAGGTTATCCTGGATGGTCAACTCCTTAAAGGACGCTACGTTTTAGTGCGGCTCAAGAAGGCTGGAGATAACGATTGGTTGCTTTTAAAGGGAAAAGAATAGCATGCAAAACCTCCATTTGGGCACGATTGGCTGGAGTTACAGCTTCTGGAAAGGCAACTTTTACCCTAAAAAGACAGGTTCAAAAGATTACTTAGCAAATTATGCTTCCCATTTCAACACTGTAGAAGTTGACAGCACCTTCTACCGAATCCCTACCGATTCAACAGTAACTAACTGGAAACAACAAACCCCACAAAACTTTTTGTTCTCTCTCAAATTTCCTCAGGTCATCACCCACATCAGAATGCTCAAGAATTGCGAATATGAAACTGATGTTTTTCTAAGAACAGTAAACCTGCTTGGGGAAAAACTCGGAGCCTTACTTTTGCAATTTCCCCCAAACTTCGATGCTGAGCACTTGACTGATTTAGAGGCTTACTTAGAGAAACTGCCCAAAGAGAATCGGTATGTAGTTGAGGTTAGGAACAAGAGCTGGCTAAACCCAACGTTTTACACCCTTTTAAGAGCTAACCGAGTTGCTTTAGCTTGGTCAGACAGCTCTCTTATGAATCAAATTAGTGAAGTTACTGCGGATTTCTTGTACATCCGTTGGGAGGGGGACCGCCAAAAAGTAAATGGAACATTAGGAAAAATAGAGGCGGACAGGGAGGGAGATTTGAAATTGGAGGCAGCCAAAATCAAGCCAATCATAGAAAAACAAAAAGAGGTTTTTGGGTACTTTGCAAAATACTACTCAGGGTATCCACCCTCAGATATTGCTAACTTGCAAAGCTTGGTAAACAGCAAATAGCCCGTTCCATGGGTCCTCATGGTCATTTAGTTATGAAACGCTGATGAGGTTTGTCGGAATACCTATGAATTGTAGTCAATATTGGATCATAAACGGGCTCATCAGATGTTGAAAATCAATGCAGATAGCATAAGGCGGAAAAAACAGCTAAATAACCAACCAAAAGGATATATGAACAACCAGGTGACACAAAAATGGATACCGAAAAGTTGTTTGAATTAGCCAAACCGTATTTGGAAAAGAACGATTTCGGCGTAGCCCACACCAAACGAGTTTTCGAAGTTGCAAAACAATACTTCCCAGTCAAACCCGAACAACAAGAACTTACCTATACTGCCATAATTTTTCATGACATCGGTGGAAGCTCCATAAAAAATCAATACGAAAAAGGGCCTCAAATAGCAACTCAGCTACTAAAAAAAATCGGATGCCCTGACTCATTTATTAAACAAGTCTGTGAAATAATCAGTACCCACCATGACCATCCTGACAACCCTTCAGAGCCTTTCCGTAGTCTCTACGATTCTGATAAATTAGTAATGTTCTCTCAAGCTGAATATCCATGTTATAATGCTCTCAAAGGTTTTGACTGGGACAACATAATAAATCTAATTTATTCAAAAAAAGGACGCGAAATAGCAAAGAAGCAGTTGGTGCAGAGAAAAAAGGAACAGAAAAGGGGTAAAAACCATGTTTTTTAAACAAATCCAACAGCATGGAGACAACTTCTCATATATCATAGCCGACGAAGGCACCAAGGAAGCAGCAGTAGTTGATTCAAGCTATAATGCCGACGAAATAATTAGAATCATAAAAAACCAGAATCTGCAATTAAAATACGTCATAAACACACATGGGCACTCTGATCATACGGCTGGCAACACTGAATTGACAATAATCTTTGGAGCCAAAATAGTCGCGCATAAAAAATCTATATTGCACCCTGACCTTTCTGTCGATGAAGGCGACGAGCTGAACGTTGGAAAAATATTCATTAAAATTATCTACACTCCTGGCCATACCACAGATGGCATATGCTTATTCGTTGATCACCAGAAACTTTTGACAGGAGATACGCTATTTGTAGGCGAATGCGGTAGAACCGATTTTCCTGGGGGCAACTCCAAGAGCATGTATGATAGCCTATTCAACAAACTTCGAAAGTTAGATGATGAAGTTGAGGTCTATCCGGGGCATGACTATGGAGCAAAAGCTTCATCCACGATTGGTGAAGAAAAAAAATCAAACTATACGCTGCAGCCCAGAAGTCTTAACGATTTCATCGAATTCATGAATCAACCATGAGTTATTTACATTTATTTTTCTTCTTGAAATCAAACCAACAATTGACAAAACCAAAACAATGACCAAAATGATTGCTAATATTTCAGGATGAATCAAAATTTCAAATATTAAAACTAAAAACTGAACCACAGAATTATTCCCAAGAGTTTGAGGGCTTGAATTTTCATATGACACAGGCAAACCTCGGTATTCAATTGTTGAGGGCAACATTATCGAGCTTTCGTTTAACCAATCATTAATTGGGTAAAAGAGGGTAGAATTTGTTTCCCAGGCAAAAAGAGTAGCAACTCCATATACATCTAAAGTCGAAATGGACTCAGGCGAGGAACCCATTGTGTATGCCGAATACATCAAGTCTCCAGTGTAATTGCTGTGCCCTAAACCTAAACTATGTCCTAATTCGTGAAGGGCAATATTCTGCATATCCACTTCATTCAAGGGTTGTTCATGATTTGAGTGTGTTGCCAAAATGGTTGTTGAATTTAATATGACGCTTTCAGCGTTTGGAAAAATTTGTGATAAACCTACTTCATCTGACGTATTGCTCAGCGGCAACTCAGTCCACGTGATATAGATATCAAAACCTATTTCTAATTTGTTTGAAATCGTCGGCTGGATGCGTAGATTAGACAAATATGAAAAATCTGAGTAATTTGTTGCAAACGCGGTTATGGCATCATTCCATTGGCCGATGGCACGAAGGGAAGTGCTAAGGTAGTTAGGGTTCCACCAAGACTTATTATCTGGAGTTACAACAAGTGCATTTAAAGTTGAATGATTCCAAACAAAGCCTTGCAGTTGCAAAGAATATTGGTCTTTTTGGCTTTGAGCGTTGCTATCACTAACAAAACAAAGCAAAAAAACAAAACATAGAACCCACAAAAATATAAAAAATCTGTGCATTTAACTCCTAATAATGGAAATAGGTATGTTCCCTTTAAGTATTTTTGTAAGACTCAATACAACAAAATATTTTGTGCACACGAAAAACTATTCATCTAAACCCTTAAACTTATTGAGTTTAAGAGAATTAGGACAAAGCTATTTTGGGTTAATTTTTTTGGGGCAGAGCTTAAGTTAGAGAGTTTTGTGAAAAGTGAAGCTTGTTGTCTGGTTTTTCTTTTGGCCTGATAATTCTGTCGATCTGCCTTTGTCAGCAGAAAGCAAATAAGGATCTCGCAAACGCAAAAGGCAAAATGCTGGCTGATTCAAGCTGTATTTAGGGAAAACTGTGCAAAAGAAGAAGACTCGCAGCAAAATTTTGAGTAAGCTTGTTTTGAGTTGGATTCGCCGTTTGGGGTTTGGATTGGTTGCAGGTGCAGGTCTAAATTGGTTGAAATGGGTCAAAAAGGGTAATTTTTCTTCTTCCAACATCAAGAAAGGTTGCTTGGGTCCAAATAGCCGATATATTGTTTAAGGCTTGTATTCGGTGTGTAAGGTTGAAGATTTATGGTTATTATTTTTTTTGTTAAGAAAAATCATTGGAAAACGCAGCGTCGGTCCATCTTATAGCAAAAGATTAAAGATCAGTATAAAACACTCACTTTGTTTTAGGAAAAAATAGTTGTTTTTTTTAGAAAAAACAAACAGGTTGTGAAGTTCAGTTTGCCTTCTGGATCGCTATGGAGGGTTTTATGATCTTGTAGTTGACGTTAACTCCAAAGATGTTCTTCTCTGTTTAGTTTTCTACTGTTTCGTGAATGATTTCTGGGAGGTGGTGGTGTCGCTCTTTACTTGGGCTCTTTTATGATCTTATTCAGTGTAGGGTAGTTGCATTTTCGGTCTTTATAGACTTTTTTCTTTGGGCCTTGTCAAGTATAGATAGCATTTCTCTAGCGCGGTAATCAGTTTCAAGGTTATAACTCTACAGCGCAAGCTAGTTATTTGGTTATCATCGTCTTTTTTTGTGTGGTAGGTTGCAAAACATATTTCCCCTCACAGAACAGTTGATCAATAGCTCAACGAAGAAAAAGCTCAAAGGACTTTGGTCCATAGCCTATTTTAAATAGGCAAATTCAGGTTCGCTTCATTTCAGTTATAGTAATAAAGTCGAGGTTATTCAGATACTTTTTTATTCCTCCGTATCTAAACAAGGTCCTAAAAACTTACTCTGAACCTATAGGAAAAACAAAACTTAAAGGTTTAGAACGCATATGTGAGACTGTAATGAGAAATAGATTTATCTCCTCTAGCGAAGCTCGATTATCCAGATTTAAGTTTGCCCTCTATAACAAAAAAAATATGGCGCAATCAGAGATAAATAATGCAATCCGCTCGCGTGTCATAATCTTATCCGTTATAAGAATAAAGCAGGTTGCATATGCATGATACTTTTTGATATAATTTCTATAATTCTTCTTGCGATACTTCTTTTTTGGACAATTTACAATGGATCAATAATATTTGTGGGAGTAAGAAATCGACGTAAACAACTGTCATCGAAGTCGAATAACATAAATATTGAATTTCCAAAGTTTTCCATCATAGTGCCTACTAGAAATGAAGAAAGTGTAATTCGACGTTGCTTAGATGGAATCTTCAAAATGGATTATCCGAAAGACAAAATACAAGTAATAGTTGTCGATGGAAAATCTGAGGATAATACCCTTGAAATATGTTCAGAATTTTCTGCTAATTACCCTGAAAACTTCAAAGTTATCTCCGAGAAAACCGTAAAAGGCAAGCCTGCAGCTCTCAACCTTGCTTTACCTTACATTACAGGGGAAATAGTGTGTGTTTTTGACGCAGATAGCTTTCCCGAAAAAGAAGTACTTATAAAAACTGCTTCATACTTCAACGATAAAAAACTCATTGCTCTTCAAGGCAGAACAACCTCATTAAACGAAAAATGCAACGCCCTTACAAGAGTTATAGCGGCGGAAGAGAGAGCTTGGTTTCAGATGTTACTTAACGGAAGGGAAAAACTCCAATTGTTTGTCCCTCTCACTGGAAGCTGCCAGTTCGTTCGAACTAACGTGCTTGAAGAATTAGAAGGGTGGGACGAAAATTCTTTGACGGAAGACGTTGAATTAGCTCTTCGGCTTGTCGAAAAGAAACATTTAATAAAATACGCACCTGACGTTTGCTCTGGGCAAGAAACTCCGAGCAGTTTAGGGAACCTTGTTAAACAAAGGGTTCGTTGGTACCGGGGATACATGGAAACAGCAATAAAATATGGACGTCTCCTCGATACACTAAACAAAAGAACAATCGATGCCGAGATTTCGATGGCGGGGCCATTCATGATGGTGGTGTCGCTTCTAAGTTACATAAACTGGTTCTTTGTTGCATTATTCCTTTCCCAAAGCAACCCAATTATAAACTTCACGGGGTTAGTAATAGCTTTAACAGCCGGTTCACTAATTTCAATTGGAGTGGGTTTAGCGGCATCTGAAAAACCCATAAAACCACAAAACATTCTCTGGATACCTTTCATTTACNTTTACTGGTTGATGCAGATGTTCATTGCAGGGTGGGCATTTCTAAAACTTCTGTTTAGGCGGAAAAGAGTTTGGACAAAAACTGCAAAAAAAGGATCAATTGAACAATACAAACTCCTCTAAACAATATATTTTCCTTATCGAAGTCTCATAAATTTACGAAGACAAAAAATGGGCTGTTTTATCAAAAGTTCGCCTAAACAATTATTAGCTAAATGAAACATCGTTATGATTTAACGCTTTATTACCATAATTTTAAATCATTCAAATTCATTAAAAGCTAACAAATATGTGGCCGAAGACCTTGTCGGTTAAGTGGAGCGGGAAAACATAGTTAACACATCGTCCCAAGAAGGAATTTCGCAATGAATTTTAAAGTAGCGAAAAGGAGAATTATTAATCCGCTCACTGCTATTAAACGTGTTTTTCCCAAGGGTTCATTTGATCATAAAGGCAAAAAGAAGATTATTAGGTTAAATTCAACAAAAGTTGGCATGAAAGAAACCTCTGTTCTGGCTATTGCGCTTATCGTGATAATGGTAGTTTCTGTCTTCGCATTGTTATCGTTTGCAACTCCAAGCAAACCAATTATTGTTCAGCCTGTGGTTAATGATCCAACGGCTAAACCGGATCCGAGCCAACAAGATCCAAGTCCAACTCAGACCCATAGCCCATCTAAAGTCCAAGATGTAAATACTATCTTCAGAAACATAATTTCGAGCGTAACAGACCCCATTATTTCAACTAANCCCCCAGGTCTCATAGAATTAAACCCAAACCTTACCGCCACAGTTTGGAAAACAGTGGCAGCAAATGCATGGCAATACTTCCAAGTTGGTAACGGTGTTGATAGAACTACTGGTCTTCCTAAAGCAAGTTTGGCCTTTCCTTATTTCACTGATTGGGATTTGGGCGTTTACCTTCAAGCAATTA
>JGI20214J51088_10002975_pt1 | contig 11212 bp, 7 predicted proteins | sample WetSurMetagenome_FD_51088 | JGI IMG/M metagenome (IMG submission 51088)
GTGCTGTCACTGCAGACTGAAAGAACCGACTCAAACATCCTCTGATTGCGGTATGGTGTCTCCATGAATATCTGTGCATAGCCTTCACGGGCATTTTTTTCGAGTTCCCTGAGCCTTGATGCCCTGTCGGACGGTTTAACGGGAAGGTATCCGTTGAAACAGAAACTCTGACCGTTCAGCCCTGATGAAATTAATGCAAGCAATATCGATGAGGGTCCTGCCAAAGGAATTACCCTTATACGTTTCCGATGTGCAATAGTAATCAGCTTAGCTCCGGGGTCAGCTATTCCTGGAAGTCCTGCCTCACTCATAATCCCCATGTCAGATCCTTTCAGAACAGGTTCAATATATTCTCCGATCTCCGATTCGTTTGTGTGTTCGTTAAGTTCATTGAAAACTGTATCATTTATCGGAAAATCCTTATCTATGAGCCTGAGGTACCTCCTGGCGCTTCTTATATCCTCGACCGTGAACAATCTTAATGACCTGGTAATTTCAAGTACCTTTTCCGGAATAACCTTGCGGTAGTCCTCATCTCCCAACGTTACAGGAATCATATAAATTTTTCCGGCTGCCATAGTCAGAGTATAAACAGTAAATTTAGTAATTATGGTTGGGTACGTATTATGTAACCATAAAATATGTATTACCTGTTGAAAGTTAAGGAATTTTGATTTAGGTTTACTCCGAAAATATTCCGAAGTGAAAATTACATTTCTGGGTACCGGCACCTCCCAGGGTGTACCGGTTATTGCATGTGATTGTGAAACCTGTCATTCAGGTGATGTTCATGATAAGCGTCTAAGGACATCCATTCTTATTGAAAAGGATGGAACCAACGTTGTCATTGATGCCGGACCCGATTTTCGCCAGCAGATGTTAAGGGAAAATGTGAGACGTCTGGATGCAATAATNCTGACGCATGAGCACAAGGACCATATTGCCGGTATGGATGATGTCAGGGCATTTAATTATAAAAGTCAGGATGCCATTGACATATATGCAGAAGAAAGGGTTCAGAAAGCTGTCAGGAAAGAGTATTCGTATGTATTTGCAGAGTACCAGTATCCGGGAATTCCAAAGATGAGACTTAATCCGATCAATGAATATGGATTTGAGATAAACGGTATAGCATTAATGCCATTAAGAGTATTTCACTACAGGCTTCCTGTCTATGGATTCAGGACAGGGAATTTTGCCTACATAACCGATGCCAACTATATCCCTGAAGAGACTAAAGAAAAACTTTTCGGGATTAAATATTTAGTTATAAATGCTTTAAGAAAAGAGAAACATATTTCTCATTTCAGCCTTAGGGAAGCTGTTGATCTTGTAAGGGAAATCTCCCCAAGAAAGGCATTCATAACACATATTAGTCATCAGATGGGATTGCATGAAGAGGTTTGTTCAAACCTGCCATCCGGAATAATGCTTGCTTATGATGGTCTGAGCTTTGTTTGTGATGAGTGACTAATACTGGACCTTTCTCTTATAGCTTTTTGACAGTTTCTTCTGATAATCATTTGAAAAGTAATACCTGTTTCTGCCAAGTTGCTTTGTATTGTTTTTTGAAGCTTTAATCCTTTTTTCATANTAAGGATTCTTTTTTGAGGAAGCACAACCTGTAATCAAGAATATAGAAATAAGAAGCAGGAACAGCAGTTTCGATATCTTTTTNAGGGGTGCCATATTTTGCATTATATCCTTAATACTTTATAAAACAGTTTTTTTAGTCTCCTGTAAATTCTAAATTGCATAAAAATTTTAATTGCAATTCTAAAAAGCTGTTAAATGATCCTCAATAGATTTCTTATCCGGATTGTTGTTTTTTTTGTTTTTCTGATTCCCGTAAATTTAAGTTCGCAGTCACTTTCCAAAGTTCATCTATCTGTTCAGAACGGCCTTTCTGCCGACAGTATGACTTTATCTGACAATACGAATTTTCTCTATAAACGTAAAAAACCGGTTTTAAGTTTCCATCTTGATGAAAAAATATTAACCACAGCCGATGTTCCTGCTGTAAGATCAGGAAATAACTTTGAACTTGAGTTTGATAAAAAGGTCAGGCTTGTTCTTGTAGATGTTGGATCAGCAGGCCCGGACTGGCAATGCAGTTTGGAATTTGAAAATATCTCCGGGGATACTGTTTCAATAAGTAATGTCATTCCGTTTGATTCGGATAATGAATCGGTGAATATTACAGGAAGTGGCCCATGGGACCTTGCCCGCGCCTGGCTGTTTCGTCCGGGTTACCGTCCTGTCAGAGTAATACTGCCTGATAATGCCTGGGAAATGGGTTATACCTCTTTTAAGTCAGAGGGNGGAATTTCAGTCTGTGCTATAACAAGGCGCCAGCAAACAGTGGGGGGGCAGAAGCAGCGGTATCAGACCCTGCTTCCTCCCAAAGCAAAAGTCTATTATAATATGTATGCCGGTATATTCAGGGGGGAATGGCAAAACGGACTGCGGTATATGTTCAGGGACAGATATTTGTATGATCTTGAAAAATTTGACAATTCACTTTATGAACGGGCCGATCTTGCCTGGATCAAAGAAAGCTACATTATCATTCTCCAGATGGCCTGGGACAGGGAGTTTTTTGACAGGACAACAGCAAAATATACCTTCCCTGACCTGATCAGAAAGGGAAATGAACTATTTGAAAACATTGATGTCTGGGGTATATGGCCGACCTGGCCGCGCCTGGGCCTCGACGAACGGAATCAATGGGATCTTTACAGGGACCTTCCTGGCGGAACTTCACAGCTGAAAAGTTTCGGCCGCCTGGCGAGACTTAACAATACAAAGTTCTTTATAGCCTATAATCCATGGGATAACAGCACCAGAAAAGAGGATCATTTAAGGGGTATGGCCCAGCTGATAAAAGAAACTGAAGCTGACGGGGTAGTTCTTGATACCCAGGGAGGTTCAAGCCATAAACTACAGGCGGCGGCCGATAGTGTCCGCAAAGGGGTCATTATGTTTTCTGAAGGGATGGCTGTAGTAAAAGATATGCCCGGGATCATTTCAGGAAGGGTTCATAATGCGATTTATTTCAGCCCTGAACTCAACCTCAACAAGCTTATAAAACCCGATTTTTCAATTTTCAGGGTTTGCGATGTCGGGGAGGATATAATTCACCGTGAGATAGCAATAGCATTCTTCAACGGATATGGAACTGAACTGAATATGTTCCGTCCCGGAGGAAGGGATGACAATTACAGGGAGGATCTGGAATTTCTTGCCAGGACAACCTTTATCCTCAGGCAGAATAATGACGCTTTTCTGGATAAGGATTGGACACCTTTGATTGACACCAGGACCGATAGTGTTTTTGTTAACCAATGGACATCTGGTACAAAGACAGTTTTTACAATACTTAATATGAAGTCAGAGGGAATGGAAGGCAGACTTTTCAAGATAAAAAATGACAGCCGGAAGCACTATGTTTCGTTATGGAATCACGAAAACATTGTTCCCATAGTGGAAAATGGAACTACTTATGCTTCAGTAAGTGTTGAAGGCTGGCCGGTTTCCTGGTCCGGAACAAGGAAAGAAGGGTCAGTCGATTGTATCGCTGAACTGCCTGTTCTGTTACGATCTGAACTTAAAGGAGATTCAATTTTCTTAAAAGCTCATGAAAAGAACAAAATAATTTTATGGAAGGGAAATCCTTCATATAAAACTATTTCCCGGGAATTCAATCTTTCAAAGGATTCAATTGTCAGAATAAAAGATATTTTTGGATACTATGAAGGGAAAATAGTTGTTCAGCTGTTGAGCAACAATCATCTCCTTGATGAGGATATCCATTTCTTTAAAGGAGGTAAGCCATGGCTTATCAGCTCGGTGGTCCACACTGTAAGGGCTACGGGTATTGCCCCNGATATGGNGCTTATCCCCGGAACTGAATTCACCTTTGATGTGAGCACAGCGGAGGACTTTATTCCGTATCCTGAAGTCAGCGGGATTACCACAAAGGTGGACAGCTTTCTTATTGACAAGTACCCTGTCACAAATGCCCAATATTATGAGTTTCTTCAGAGTTCAGGTTACAGGACAACCGATACAGCAAGATATTTAAGACACTGGGAAAGGGGCATTTACAAACAGGGTCAGGAAAGATACCCGGTTGTTTTTCTTAGCTNCGAGGATATGAAAGCTTATTCCAGATGGGCAGGTAAACGACTCCCCACACAGACTGAATGGCAGCTTGCGGCACAGGGTACCGATAAGCGAAAATGGCCCTGGGGAAATGAATTTCATGGAACCCTCTGCAATAATGCATTTGGAAAAANAACACCGGTCGATGCATTCAGCAAAGGCATGAGCCCTTACGGGGTTATTGACCTTGTNGGAAATGTATGGCAGATGACAAATGATCAGTACTTTAACGGGTCGTATTATTTCAATGTAATAAGGGGTGGAAGTTACTACAAGCCCGACTCAAGCTGGTGGTATATTCAGGGAGGGCCTCAGCCGCTTGATAAAACCCAGATAATGCTGATGGTTTCGCAGGGTTATGACCGGAATGCAACAGTGGGGTTCAGATGTGTTAAGGATATAGATGGTCGGAATTTCAGAGGCAAAAGATAGTTTATACCTTCAGTTTCTTCTCAATCTCATTTATCTGATTCCTGAAATGCTTATCTGTGTCGATAAGGTTGTTGACGGTTTTGCATGCATGAAGGACAGTTGCATGATCCTTACCTCCGATATGTGAGCCGATGCTGGCTAATGAGGCTTTAGTGAGGCTTTTCGAAAAATACATTGATACCTGGCGGGCTTGTACGATCTCTCTTTTTCTGGTTTTTCCCTGGATCATTTCGATAGGTATCTTGTAATAGTCGCAGACAATTTTCTGAATATATTCAATTGTGATCTCACGTCGTGAAGTGCTGACAAGCTTTTCGACCATCTGGTGTGCAAGGTCAAGTGTGATCTCTTTCCTGTTAAGTGTCGATTGCGCATACAGCGAAATCAGTACAGCTTCAAGTTCCCGAATATTGTTTGAAATGTTTGCTGCAAGATATTCGAATATTTCATCAGGCAGTTCAATTCCGTCATTGTATGCTTTCTTTTTGAGAATCGCCAGCCTTGTTTCATAATCAGGTCTCTGAAGATCGGCCTGTAAGCCCCATTTGAACCTCGACAGAAGCCGTTGTTCCATACCCTGAAGTTCGACAGGCGGCCTGTCGCATGTAAGGATCAGCTGTTTCCCCGATTGATGAATATGATTGAAAATATGGAAGAAGGTGTCCTGGGTCTTTTCCTTTCCTGCAAATTCATGGACATCATCAAGGATCAGGACATCGATCATCTGGTAGAAATGCAGGAAATCATTTTTATTATTGTTCCTGACAGACTCCACAAACTGTGTCTGGAATTTATTTGCATTTACGTACAGGACTACCTTATCGGGATGTTTTTCCTTGACAAGTATACCGATTGCCTGTGCAAGGTGTGTTTTCCCGAGCCCTGAATCACCATAGATCATAAGAGGATTGAATGCTGTTCCTCCGGGGTTATTGCCGACCGCGATACCGGCTGACCGGGCAAGCCTGTTGCATTCTCCCTCAACATAGTTATTGAAATTATAATCAGGATTAAGCTTTGGATCAAAATGGACCTTCTTAATTCCCGGGATAACAAACGGATTTTTTATTGAGGGTTGCGTTACGTCGAATGGAACCTGAACGGGCTTGTTGTGAAGATCTGCCTTGTTGCGGGACGGATATCTGACCGTATATGGCTTCCCATCAGAGTAATTGGAGTTTTCAAGAACCACGTTATATTCAAGCTTTGCATCAGCACCAATTTCCCGCCTTAGAGTCTTCCGGAGGATATCAATATATTGTTCTTCGAGGTATTCATAAAAAAAAGGACTTGGAACCTGTATGGTCAAAACATTGTTTTCAAGCTTTAAAGGAATTATTGGCTCAAACCATGTCTTGAAACTGACGGAAGGAATTATGTCTTTAATTATCTGCAGACAACTATTCCAAACATCATTGTGCGATTTGTTCATGAAAAAATTATTGTTAGTAGTCTTAAGGTTTCCAGTCTTGCTGATTCAGACAGCAATATTTGTAAAAAAAAAACTTAAAAAAAAAATTTTTTTTGCTTGGTTATATCAAAAAAACTATATGTTTTTAATCATCAGCAACTTATAAAAAAAAATATTTTTTCATTTTTTAAATCACTGAGTATCAAATCTTTGCAACTCTAGTAATCAGTTTGTCAGTGTAGGACAATTTATTATGAAATTCTGATCAGAAATTAACAAAGATTTAAATAAATGAGGACTATTTTGCCAACAATTAATTTATCTATTTTAAGATCAAGATAATCTGATTTTTATAATAATCCTATTCTTCCGGAGTATTTTTTTTGCCAAAAAGCGAAAAGTGAACATACCTTTTTGGATTAGCCTTCATATCGAGTAAAAGAAGGTTCAGACTCCCGAGGCTGTTTGAGAGATTAGTATACAGCGAATCATTCGTAATCAGTTTTCCGGCAGTTCCCTGTCCGTCATTAAGGTTCCCTATTAAAACNGATGCTTTTTCGAGGCTTGTCTTAAGATTGTTCACTGAACTGTAGATATCAACGGCAGCGAGGGTGTCGGCTATATTCTCAAGACTGCTGAATGTTGAGGTGAGCTTGCCTGAATTTTCTGCCAGCATCAGGGTGAATTTATTTATATTTTCGAGAGTGGCCTTAAGTTCAGCTTCATCAATGCTTTTTACTGTGTTGCTCAGACTTGCTACTCCCGATTTTAAATTTGTCCTGAACCGGGGATCCATTATATCATTAAGTGAGCTTATCACAGTATCAATTGCAGAGATCAGACCAGATAACTTTTCTTTCATCGGGCCAAGCTCATTTTCAACTTTTGTGATAATCGATTCGGCAAGTCTGCCTGGGATTGTGTCCCTGTTCGAATAGGTTCCTGGTCCTTTGCCATATACAAGCTGAATCTTCATACCGGCAAGCAGCGAAGCTGTTGTTATTTCAGCATATGTATTTACCGGAAATCTGAATCCCTTGTCAACTGACAGGGTTACTAGAAGCCTGCCGCTTTGAGGATCAATAAATTTTATTGCCTGGACAACCCCGACCCTGTAGCCGTTTACCTCGATGGGACTTGATTCCTCCAGACCGCCGACATTATCGTAAACTACATAGTACTGAGCTGTTTTGCTGAACAGATCCTTTCCTTTGAGAAAATTATATACCCATATAAATACAAGGAGTGTGATTAAAGCTGTGAAACCAATCTTGACTTCATTCGAGATTTTTTTCATTTAAAGTTTGTTTTGTTTTATTTTGAGTTCAGGGCATCCTGTAAAGGTACTATTTTATTATTTTTAACCGCGATCACAAAAGCATCCGGATAAATGGCCTCGATTTTATTCCGATATTCAGCGGCCTGCTGGTAACTGGAAAAACTTCCTGTGGCATACCTGAAAAGATTCTGAGAGGAGAGTTCAACAACATCTTTAAATCCTTTAAAATTATCAGGAGTAAGACTCTTTTTAACAGCTGAGGTTGCAATCTGGATCATATATCTGAGTTCGTCAACCACCGGGACTCTATCGGAGACAGAGGAATCAGGTGTCGAAACCTGCTCCTTTTCTTTTGAGGTTGAAATATTGGTCTTCTTGTCAATTTCATTGATGTAATCACGTATAGCCCTGTAAATTGCTGAAGCTATATAATCCTGTCCTTCTTTGGATACAAGGTATTTTTCCTCGTCAGGATTTGTTATGAACCCGGTTTCAACAAGAACACTTGGCATGGTTGTCATATAAAGAACCCAGAACCCGGCTTGTTTAACTCCGCGGTCTATCCTTCCTGCCCTGTTTTTCAGTTGACTCTGGATGGTTGAAGCCAGCAAAGTACTCTGCTGGCGGAAAGTATTTTGCATTACTGTGAACATAATATATGATTCGGGTGACTTTGGATCAAACCCCTCATATTTGGTCGAGAAATCATCTTCAAGAAGTATAACTTCATTCTCTTTCATGGCAACCTCAAGATTTTGGTCATTCTGCGCCGGCCCCATTATCCAGGTTTCTGATCCTTTGATAGTGCTTTTACTTATCCAGTTCGAGTGAATCGATATGAACAAATCAGCATTGTTTTTATTTGCAAATTCGGGCCGGTCCCTCAGCTCCATAAATTCATCAGTCTTCCTTGTGTACAGGACGCTGACATTTTCTACATTCTGTTCCAGATACTCCCCGGTTTTAAGTGCAATTGCAAGATTGATGTTCTTCTCCCTGCTGATTTTTCCGACGGCTCCGGGATCCTTTCCTCCGTGTCCTGCATCGATCACAATTATCCATGTCTTTTCTGATGCATTTTCAGCCTTCATGCCTGAAATCAGCAGCGACATAAATATAACAGCAATCAATTTTATCATGCGGATATTATTGGTACGCTCTTTGTCGTTTATAATCTCTGAACTCATGCCGGGTTCATGTTTTTTTAATTAGTTTTGCGCCTGATATCCGGACGTCACACAAAAACTGTACAAAAATAGTATTAAAGTTGTATTTTTTTAAACAAAAGCGGTTACTTGTTGTGTTCCTTGTGATGGTCCATTTTTTTTCATTGTTTTCCCAGGAAGGAAGATCTGTAGCCGACACAAACCTGGTAAGACAGGATACCCTGACTTCAGACACACTCCTGAAGAAGATTAAAAAGATCTCTCCCGAAGCCATAGATAAACAGGTAATATATAAATCGGCCGGTACAAAAAAAAATGACCTCGTCAATAAAAGAGTCTATCTGATTGATAAAGCAGAGGTAACTTATGACGACATTGAAATCAAAGCTGATTCGATTGTCTTTGATATGATGGGGAACACAGTTTTTGCAACCGGAAGAACTGATACAACAGGTAAAGTAACCGGCAAGCCGGTTTTTAAACAGGGAACTCAGGAAATAGAATCCGACTCTCTGTTTTACAACTTCGTGACAAGAAAAGCTGTTGCTTATAAGATTGTCACAAAGCAGGAAGAGGGATTACTAAGAAGCCAGGTTACAAAGCTACTTGAAGACGGAACTTCAAATATTGCAAAAAGTACCTATTCAACTTGTGATGCGGAACAACCGCATTTCTATATTAGCCTGCCAAAGGCAAAAATTTACCCTGGGAAAAAGATAATCTCCGGACCGGGAAACCTTGTGCTTGAAGGGATCCCACTTCCGGTGGCTCTGCCCTTCGGTTTTTTTCCGATCCAGACAAAAAAGGCCGCGTCAGGGATCCTGATACCAAGAGTAGGACAGGAACAGGAGAGAGGATATAATCTGACTGAAGGCGGTTATTATTTTGCAATAAGCGATTATTTTGATCTGGCTCTAAGGGGTAATATATATTCAAACGGAACCTGGATGCTTACCGCCACGACAAACTATTCAAAAAGATACAAATTCGACGGTCAGCTCTCATTCAGCTATGCGAATAACATTTCGGGACACAAAGGTTTAAAGGATTACAGCAAGGTAACAAACTACAAAATCGGGTGGACTTATAATCAGAATGCGAAAGCGCATCCGGGGTCCAGGTTCTCTGCAAACGTAAATATGAGCTCCAGCGGTTATGACAAGACAAACTCCTATGATGTCAGAGAGCATGTGACATCTCAGAGGCAGTCAGGTGTAAGTTATTCAAAAACATGGACAGGAACACCTTTCAACTTTTCCGCCAGTATGAATCATAAGCAGAATGTTCAGAAGAAAAGTGTGGATCTGAATCTGCCAAAAATAAGTTTTAACGTCGGAAGGATTTATCCTTTCAGGGGAAAGAATTCAACAGGTTCAAATAAATGGTACAAAGATCTTCAATTTCAGTACTCTGCATCCCTCGACAATCAGATTGCAACTTATGACAGCCTGTTGTTTACAAGGAGCGTCTGGAAAAATATGAAGAATGGCTTTAAGCACGAAGCTCCGTTAAGCATACAGTTCCGCCCTTTCAAGAACTTTTCAATATCCCCGCAGGTTACTTATTCAGGTGTTCTGTATACCGAGAGAATTGAAAAGTACTGGGATCCTGAATATGTTGATCCTGCGACAAATAAGAAAACGCCGGTAGTCACCAGAACCCAGAAAGGCTCCTTTTACGGACAATCCATAAATCCTTCAGTCAGTGCAAGTTTTAATCCACAGTTATTTGGTACATTTAATTTTAAACCCGAATCAAGGGTTCAGTCGATCCGGCACGTAGTAAGACCATCTGTCAGTTTCAACTATACTCCTTTTCTGAAAGGCCTTAATAGCGATCTTTACCGGAGGGTACAGAAAGATTCCCTGGGTAATTACGCAGAATACTCCATTTTTGATGGCAATATTTACGGAACTCCATCATTGGCAAGACGAAGCAGCAGTCTGGCTTTTAATCTGACGAACATACTCGAGGCAAAAGTATTCGAGAAAAATGATACATCGGGTAAACCTAAGAAGATCAAGCTCATTGATAATTTTGGTATATCAACATCCTATGATATTTTTGCAGATTCAATGAAATGGGCACCGATCTCAATGGGACTCAGAACAACACTTTTTGACAATATAGGCGTTTCGGCCACCAGCAATTTTTCGCTATATGGATTGGACAAAAACGGCAGTTCAACCGGAACATTTGCTTATGCCCAGAACAAAAAGCTAATGAGGATGACTAACTTTTCGGTAAGCCTCGACTTTGACCTTGGCAGGCTTATAACAGGAGATAAAGAAAAACAAGGTCAGNGTTCTGCCCAGGGTGCTTCCCGAACTTTAANCCAGGGAGAGCAGGGTGAGGGAGTAGCTGGTTTTCAACCCGGCCAGAACCAGGAAAGCGCTTTGTATGATGAATACGGATATTATATTTTTGATGTACCGTGGTCGATGAGAGTCAGTTATAACATCAACTACATCAAACCGGCTTTTAAATCAGTCCTGACTCAGACACTCTCAGCAAACGGCACTGTAACCCTTACAAAGAAAACTGCAATTACATACACCACTGGGTATGATTTCACTCAAAAGCAGATCACAATGACCCAGATAGGTATCTCCCGCGATCTTCATTGCTGGACGATGAGTTTTAACTGGATCCCGAATGGTACTATGAAAATGTGGAATTTTACTTTAAGGGTCAAGGCCGCTGTCCTTTCCGACCTGAAATATGAAAGACGCAAAGATTACCATGACCAGTATTAGCCCC
>JGI20214J51088_10002976_pt1 | contig 11212 bp, 12 predicted proteins | sample WetSurMetagenome_FD_51088 | JGI IMG/M metagenome (IMG submission 51088)
AGAAAAATATGTTTTTACATCACCAAAAGGGTTTCAACTTCGTGAGCGTAAAATGTTGGCAGCTTGTAAGCTGATCGCAACAAATGCTGGAATATTGACCAATGCTTATTTGCATAAATTCAGCATACGTAAGCAACGATGCTCATTCACAACGGTGTTAAAATTCAAAACATAAAAGAGTTGTAGGACATTGGTCCGTTTCAGAAACCGAAAGATATGCACATAATAATTCTGATCATTTACACCGCGATGTTTCGGAATTAGATAACCTGTTACAACAATAAACTTTTCAATATTCCACTTCTAAAGCCATCGGAAACGATGGCATTTTTTTACCTAGTAAAATTAGTTGTTAGTAGCAAGAAGGTACCAAAAAGGTACCATGTTAGGGTCTGGGAGGGGGTATTTGGGGGTATCAGAGAGAATAAAAAATGCGAAAACTGCTTAAAATCGCAATCTTCGCACATTAAAAATTAGCTGCGGAGAGACAGGGATTCGAACCCCGGAAGGACTTGCATCCTTAACGGTTTTCAAGACCGCCGCATTCAACCACTCTGCCATCTCTCCATAAATGTAATCCGTAAAGAACAAATTTGAATGGCAAATATAATCATACTGGTTGTTTCTACAAATTGATTTTTGCTATCTTATAACATAAAATTATTCAGTTTTAATATGGATTTGAAAGATTTAACACCCTTTTTTCAATTACTCGTCAAAGAAAGTGCGGTTATAATAAAAAACCACTATCGGGCTTCAATAATTGTGGAAAGTAAATCTGACCTTTCCCCGGTTACAATTGCTGATAAGTTTGCAGAAGAAAAAATGCGCGAGTTGATTAATAAGGAATTTCCAACGCATGGAATTATTGGTGAAGAATTTGGTAGTTATAATCCTGATGCTGAATATGTTTGGGTTCTAGATCCTATAGACGGAACAAAAAGTTTTATCTCAGGAGCTTTAAGTTTTGGAACATTGATCGCTTTGTTGAAAAACGGAAATCCTATAATTGGAGTAATTAATCATCCAATTCTTAATGAATTTTTAATTGGTAATAATGCAACTTGTTTGTTGAATAATAACAGGGTGATGTTTAGAGCCTGTAACAAGATTTCAGAATCAACATTGCTTACTACTGATCATCTCAACATCAGCAAGTATCAAAATAAAAATGGATTTGATAATCTCATTTCAAAAGTTAAGTTGTACAGAAATTGGGGTGATTGCTATGGCTATTATCTTTTAGCAACTGGATATGCGGATATTATGATTGATCCGGTTATGAGTATGTGGGATTCTATGGCATTAATTCCTATCATAAATGGAGCGGGAGGGATGATAACCGATTACCACGGAAATGATGCTATTAACGGAAGTAGTATTGTTGCCTCAAATCCAGCTATCCATAATGATGTAATAAAAATTTTAAACAATAAAGATTAATTACANCATCATTGCATAAATTAATATTGTAATGATTGATGAAACTAAACAAGTAACTTTTAATTTTTTAAATCTGAAGATTACGATTAGTGATAATATCCATAAAAGTGTAATCAGCAAATAACTTACAGGGAATAATTTATTTATTGCCGGTACGATTGAATTCATATATCCAAACTTATATGTAAGATAAAGTGGATTAACCAATGCAGTTAATGTTAAAAATACAATAACAATAAGAACACCCAATTTTTTACTTTTTTCTGAATTATTAAAATATTCCAGTCCGGTTCTAACAGCCAGTAATAAGCCAAGATATAACAAAAGAAATTGCATTACATTTAATGTTGCAGGAATTTTTCCATAAAAGGTCAAATCAACTTTCTGATTATCTGGCAAAAGATATATTTTGTCTTTGTAATTTAATTCAACAAAATAGCTAATGGTTTGGAGAGGTTTTGCGGATTTGAACTTTCCTTGAAATGATAAATCAGATTTGTTTAACTCTGATGAAGACCAAATTGTATCTGATTTATTCTTCCAAAATAAATTTCCTGAAACACCATCAATATCTGTTCTGATAATAACACTAAAATCTTCCTCACCATAATGTACTTTTTCAAATCTGTAAGAAACTTTCTGCCCTTCGATTCCAAATGTTCCCGTAACAGGATAATTTTCATCTAAAAGGTTTGACAAATAAATTGTTAAAAAAGAAATTACAAAGGAGGATATCCAAAGGATAATGTTATTTTTTTTCATTGGTTAAATTATACTATTTCGAAAATTAAATCTATAAAGAAATATTTTATGCGGGAAGATATAAACAAAAAAGCCCCGAAAAATCGGGGCTAAACGAGATAATTTTTATTAAAGCGATGTACCTATTTTGAATCTTAAATTCACAAATATCTTCGTAAATCCAAAACCGCCGTCATCCAATCTAGATAAACTTGCAGATGGACCGATTGCAAAAGCACTGAATCCCCATCCTTCCATAATCTTTTGAACTAAAAGATTTATGTTGTATTGAGGTTCACGATATTTGCTGCCAGGCATTCCATCAAAGGCTAAATCAAATGTACTTCCGGCAAGCGATGCCTCTCTTAAAGCAAATCCAAAATGCCATTCGTCAAGAAATTGTGAAACGTAAACTCTGCCTCTTGTTGAGCCAAGAATGGAAACCGGATATCTGAATTCCCAATTGAGGTAAGATTGCTCATCATCTATAATTCTTGCCTGATATTTTATAGTTGAATCTGGGTTTAAAACCGTTGTACCTTCATTTACATTAAGATATCTATTACGTCTTTCCACACCAATTCTAGAAGTAGCTTTGAAATATCCGAATTCAAAAAAGTTGCCGAATGGAACAACATAATTTATCTGGAAGCCTTCACTAAAAATTATATTATTATGATTCTGGGTTTTAACAGCTTCAATCATTGCATCAATATGACTGAAGATTCCGGCTTTGACACCAAGAATATGAAAATTAACCTCCATCATATTTGTTTCAAGCGCACCCGAATATGCAGTACCAACCCCTAATGACAATCCGACATCCTGCTTTAATGATAATCCAAGTCTTTCACCACCCTGGAGCTGGAAGAATGGATTTATATAACCAAGAGTTGGAGAAATCTGCATTTTTGTTGGCGGCTGTGCTACTTTACTGATCCTTATTTTTTGAAATACTCTTGTGAAAACACTTCCATAATTAATATCTTCTTCAAGATTAAGTTTGAAAGGATAAGTAATAATTCTTGCCCTAAGTTCCGGTGGGACTGCAAGAAATGGATACAAAACACTTTTGATTGAAATAGTTTGATTGTTAGCATCTCTTAAATCGACTACTATCTCTGCTTTGGGATCAGGAGGATCTATGAATAGTGCAGTTTGAATATTGATGAACAAACTATCATCCAATGGTTCCATCTGATAATATCTAATTTGTTCTTCTTCTTCCTGGGCAAAGATAGAATTAAATCCTAAAAGGAGTACTGCAGTTAGGAATACAACAATTTGTTTAGACGCTGTCATTTTTTTTATGCCTGAATAATTAATTAGAAAACTCTGTAAAGAAGAAAGAGTCACCCACTTGCACTCTATCTTTTGATCTCTCATCAACAACTGTAAAGAAGAAATTAACTTTATATCTTCCGTCAGATTCTCGTAAACTTCCATTCTTATCAAGCCAATCATCAAAAGCGTTCTCTGTTGATGCGATTTTTAAAGAAACGTTATAAACCAAATTTCCATTGCTATCTTTAGTTGGCCCTGTAACAGATATTGGCCCAGCCCAGCTTGTTTTAAGCTGATCAGGCCTTTGATCAAGAATTGTTACTTTAAAAACTGTGATGCGCTGCAAATCTTTTACATAAATATCAGATGAATTCATCTTTGTGGTTACACGTTCAATTTTTACTTCCGGGATTTTGTTAGGCAGAACTTTAATTCTTTCTTCCTGCGAACCAAATTTTATAACTACCTCTGTTTGATCTGTAAGATCGAATCGTTTTTCTTGTCCGGCAGGAACAACAGCAATAGGATTATTCATGTTGTTGGGATCATATATTGTCGCCGGAACAGTACCAGTATTTCGTGCTATATTCCAGGTATGCTGGATATATGTTTGTTTAATAGAAATAGGTGATTGTGATAAAGTTTGTTCTTCAACTATTTCTTCTTTTGGTTCTTCCTTAGGTGGCGGAACATAGTCCTTAATAGCTTCCAATCTTTTGTTAAGAGATGCTAATTGTTCCCTCATCTGTTCATTTTCAACCACTACGTTTGGGTCTATCTTAATAGAAAAATCTATTCCAAGTGCATATAAGGAATCTAATACCGCCATAAGTGAATCCCTTACAGCTTTGTTCACAGTATCTTCCTCTAATGCAACTCTTCTTAAATCAAGATCTGCACCTTTAAGAGCAAGCACCGTAATCACAAAAATGTACAGCACTTGATATATAACGAATTTACTGTCTCTGTTTTTGTTTATCATTTTAAAATCTTTTTATTTCTTTAATACGATTGCTTCTAAATGCTTCAACCCAGTTAAAGTTTTTTCATCACCTAAGGATTGTGAAGCCTGATTTATTGCATTTGCAAGACCGTTTAATTCAATAATCTTCTGTGAACTAACTCCTTCAATCTGATTTATTTTTTCTGCAAGTGCACTAATTGATGTAAAGTTCTTATTCATAATCTCACTAAGTTTTGCTGATTGTTCAACAAGAAGCTTAAACTTTTCAACATCAGCCAGAGATAATTCTGTGCCTACACCGTTCCCAGATACATTTTGATTTAGTTGCTTTAGAATATTTTTAGAATTTTCTAATTGTATTCTTGAGAAATATTTTTCACGGATATCAGAAACGTGATTAACCACTGATTGAAATTCAACACCAAGCTGATCCATAACGGGCTCAAATAATTTTCCGAGCGCAAGAACGATTAGTGCTTTTACCTCAAATGGTACGGATAATCCTAAAAATATTTCCTCACCAAGTTTTATACTTATTAGCAAAATTGCTGCACCAATCAATGGAAGGGCTGTTGCTAAACTATCAATAACACTTGTATATGAATTAATTATTCTATCAATTGTGCCGCTTGCTGGTGTTCTTATAATTTCTAATTTAAGTTTATTGTATGCAAGAAATGCCAACAGTACAAAAATTGCATAGACTGCCAAAGGTAACCACCAAAATCTGAATGGTACAATATCCCCAGTTACAGGCTGCCAGGAAGGGAAAAGTGATTTTGCAAGGTCTATTGTTATGTTACCTAATAGTGGTACTTCTGAAAGGTCTAAATAAAAAGTTATAATTAATGCTACAAATGAAATCATAGCAGGTTTAAGTATTACCGTAAACTTAATATTCCTTACCGCAGAACGAGTATATTCTTCCAGTTCCAACTCTAATTCATTATTTGCCACATCCGGATTTAAAAGATTTTTTGAACTCATCTCTTTTGATTTTATTGTTGAATTTGACATCAGTCTCCTCAAATAAATTTTCTTAATTAAACTCTTTTACAAAGTTTTTTTATTATCCATTTAATACTAACTAACTATAACAGTTCTCGATAAACTCAATTATCATACCAATACTCCTTATGTTGTTGTTTTAATTCCTCGATTTGATCTTAAACAGTTTATTTTACTAATAAGGTAATGATTGTTTTTTTTAGCAAATATTAAACTATTTATTATTGTGTTACTATCTTAAGTTTAAAAATATTGAATTACCAGATAAATATTCATCCTTTGTGAAAAAATATTTTTAGAATAAGTATAACTATAGTTAATAGGTTAAAAATTCTTTACAGCTCCGTAATAATTACATGAAGTATCTTTTCTTTACTTTATCTCCCGCCAAAGATCAAATAACATTCATTTTCTTTTTATCTTTAGTGAAACGTTATTAAATACTATTAAATTGTTGCTTGATTGATTAAGATGGAAAATTATTATCCAAGATTGCTTGAAATTAATGCAAGGATCTGGTTAAGAAGATTCGGCAGAGGTTTTACACTATCTTCAATTCCCGAAGAACAGATAAAACAATGGAAAGAAAAGGGGATTGATATGATCTGGTTAATGGGTGTGTGGGATAACAATAAAGCTGTAATAAATGAATATTGTTTTGAGCCCGAATTAGTTGCAGCATATAATAGTGTCCTTAAAGATTGGAAGACAGAAGATGTAATTGGCTCTCCGTATTCCATTGATAAGTATGAAATCAATACTTTGATTGGCACCAAGGATGATATACTGGTTTTCAGAAGAAAATTAAATGATGCCGGAATAAAACTTATACTTGATTTCGTTTGTAATCACTTCAGTGCAAAATCTTCACTAATCTGGACCAATAAAGAAATTTTTCTTTTGGCTGATGAATACATCTTTAAAAACGATCCGTATACATTTTATAAATCACCGGCAAACGATAAAGAATATCTTGCTCATGGACGTGATCCACTTTTCCCACCTTGGAAAGATACAGTACAAATTAATTTTTATAACCGGGAAGCAAGAGACTTTTTAATAAATGTCCTGCTCAATCTTACCGAATTGTGCGATGGTGTTAGATGTGATATGGCAATGCTTCCGCTTAACAATATTTTTTTTAACACCTGGATTGGTGTATTAAAGAAGTATGGATTTGAAAAACCAGAAAAGGAATTTTGGGAAGAAGCTATCCTGGCAGTAAAAAATAAGACACAGGATTTTATTTTTATAGCAGAAACTTATTGGGATCTCGAGTGGCAATTGCAAAAGCTTGGATTTGATTTTACATACGATAAAAAATTAACTGACCGGCTTGTTGCTGGTGATATTCGTGGAATCAAAGATCATCTTAATGCAGAGAAATCATACCAGGATAAATCCGTTAGATTTTTGGAAAATCATGATGAGGATCGTGCAATTGTAAAACTCGGACGCGAAAAATCTATGGCTGCCGCAGTTATAACCAGTACAATACCTGGTATTGCCTTTTACTTTGACGGACAATGCGAGGGTAAAAAAATAAAATTGCCTGTACAGCTTGGCAGAGAACCGGAAGAAAAACAGGATGAAAAAATTAAAGAGTTTTATCGCAACCTCCTTAAAATTACAAAAGCAGATATTTTTAGAATCGGCAGTTGGAAAATGCTTGAAGCTTCACCTGTTGCTGGCAATGATTCCAGTTACGAAAATTTACTTGCTTGGGAGTGGCGGCTGGACAACGAATTAAGAATTGTGGTTGTAAATTATAGTAATTTAACCTCACGCTGCAGATTAAAATTTGATCTTAACTCTACGGGTGATGAAGTAGTTTTATCGGATATTTTAAACAATACAAATTATAAGCGCTCTCTAAAGGAAATTTCTGAAAAGGGATTATTTGTTGAACTAAAATCGTTTAACAGTCACATTTTTTCTTTCAGCGGAGAGAAATCGCAACAAAGACTGCATTAACGGAACTAGGTTTTTGAGGAAGAAATTTCTACCCGATAATATTTTTTATTTTTAGGTCTTCATTCTTTAAGTTAACGAATCCAAAAAATATTTTAGGCATCATACAGATTGAATTATGGCAAAAAATTTTAATACAGCTCGTGAACGAAAGATCGGTAAACAGGTTATTGAGAAAAAACCACGTATCGATCCAAAATTAAAGAATACAATATGGACAGTCATAACAATTATCGTTTTGCTGGTATTTTTTATTATAAACAATACACGAACTGAACCGGAGGAAGGTCCGTATCCACCAAACTATACCCCTGCACAAGTTAATACTAATAATTAAGTCATATAAAAAAGGAAAAAGCCAATATGATTAAAGTAGTTTTGAGCCTTGTACTCGCATTAAGCGTTTATACTTTTAGTGGTGATAGAAATGAAAACAAAAACACAGTTACCAGTACAGATAATGTAATCGTAAAACTTGATGGAGATAAAGCTCCGGATTTTTCATTAAAATCTGTTGATGGTAAAACAGTTAAGTTGTCTGATTATAAAGGTAAAGTTGTTATTATTGATTTTTGGGCAACCTGGTGCGGACCATGCAGAAGAGGAATACCTGATTTAGTTTCAATCCAAAAGGAATTTAAAAATGATATTGTGATTATTGGTATTTCGTTAGATGCGGAAAAAACAATAAAAGATGTTCCGGGATTTGTAAAAAGTTACGAAATAAATTATCCAATAGTTTATGGTGATGAAAAAGTTGTTATGGCTTATGGTGGAATACAATCTATTCCCACCGCATTTGTAGTTGATAAAAAAGGAAATGTTGTGGACAGGCACATTGGTCTTGTTTCTAAAGACACTTATGTAAATAAGATTAAAGAGCTGCTGAAATAGATTACATATTTAGTCATTGCGAGTCTTCGACGAAGCAATCGGTTGTAAAGATTTTAAAGGTGAGTTCACTTCTTATTTTTTGGGATGACGTTCATTTATTACAATCATTTAAAATAAAAAATCCTTATTCAGAAAATGAATAAGGATTTTTTTTGATTCGTTTCGTATTACAAAAAAAATTATAAACCAGCTCTTAAAAATCTTGGTTCTTCCAAAGTAAGCATAATAGAAATTCGATGAGAATCATCGAGTCGTTCAATAGCAGATTCATTAAACCTTGCAAAAGAATAATCGATATTGAGCTTTGGAAGTTTTACACCTGCACCAATTGTAAATTGCTTTACATCGTTATAGCCACCTCTAACATAAATCAAATTCTGAAACGTATATTCCAGACCAGCGTGCATATCAAAACTAACCGGACCCAAATTAAAATTAGATGCAAATTGTCTGTTCTCAAACCTGATGTCAAAATCGAGTGCAGGCATAATATAACCGCCAAGAAATTCCACAACTTTATAAGCTCCTCCAACTTTTAAAGTAGGAGATACGAGCTCAGTTCTGCCGGTATTCCAGGCAACCAAAGTAGTAGTAGCATCCTGCAGATTTGCTCCAAGATATAAATTTTCCATAGGGATATAATAAGCGCCCACATCAAAACCAATTCCTGTTGCACCAAACTCAGCCAAATCTCTTCTTATAATTTTTGCATTAACACCCCAATAAAAATCTTCGGATTGTCTTTTTGCAAAAGTTAAATAAAATGCCCAATCCTGGTTACTGAATTCAGTAATTCTTGAATAATCAAGTCTGTCATCGTTTATATCAATTATGCCATCACCATTTGCATCTACAAGTGCATTTCGTGTATCAGGAATTCCATCAACACCTAATCTCATAACACTTAATCCAAAACTCATATCTTCCTGAAATGGAATAGCAACTGCACCGTAATCATAATTAACCAGGTTGCCAAACTGCTCGGAGTGCATTAAGGAAAGCTGTGGATAATTGAGATTTGCAAGTCCTGCCGGATTATAGTAACCCGATGTAACATCATTGGCAACAGCAACAAAAGCACCGCCCATTCCAAGCGCTCTGCCGCCAACACCAAGTGCCATAAACTCACCCGCATATTTTGCAATTACTGTTTGTGCATTCACAGATGAACAAAGAATTAGAAGAGTTACAATTAGAAAAGCTGATTTTTTGAACATAAATTATTTCTCCTGTTAGCAAAGGATATAAACTTGGTTGAGAAAATTGAGAATTTGAGATATAAAGTCAAGGCTAAATTAATTAGAAAATTAAGATCGATTTATATTGTTAATGAAAATTAAATTATTCGATTGTAAACGCATTACTCACTATTTCATCAGTCCAGTTTTGTCCTTGATTAAAACTATAAGGAATCCTAAGCCTAAATGTACCGCTTTCATGAAGGAAAACATCGTCTCCCCGAACTTCAAGATAACTTATTGTTAAGTCGATTCCCGGACAAAGTGCAAGACAAGGTAATCCCAAATTACTATGTTCGACCCATACACCATTTTCATTCTTATCAATATAATATGCAATAGAAGTACAACAGCTTGCAAGATGAGCTGTTACTGAATTATAATTTTTTACAGTAAAACGGATAGTATCATTATTAGCATAACTGGATTTACCAGTCTGTACAGTTAATTTTTGTTTTGTATCATTTGGATCTGATGAACAACTGTATATGTTAAATATCAGAACTAACAGAATAACCACAAAGTGTTTTATTGGATTTTTCATAATCTCATCTCCTTATCAATCAACTTGAACTTAGAACATAGATAAGGAAATATCAAAGCAATTATAAATCACCCGAAATTTTTACTCCTTTTCATACTAAATTATAATTCTATCCACTCAACGATATTTAAAATTTGTATTTTTGGATTAAAGATGACTTTTCCTTCAACATTACCCCATAATTTATTTAACGCAGTTAAGGATGCTTCTGCATTTTTTAAATCGTCAAATTCTAAATCTATAATAACATAATTCGAATCATTCGTTAATTGAAAGATTCGGTAACGGCGAACTCCGGACTGCTTACGATTAATTGGATCACTATCAAATACTTTTTTCCACCCTTCAAAACTTGCGATTTTATGTTCAATCCTAAGAATTGTCATTTTAACCTCCTATTAAATAATTAGCAATATACGGGCATTTCAAAATACCAAAAAATGTTTTTGTTAATAAAATTTTTAAGAACATTTACAATTTGTAACAACGGATTGAACAATATTTCTATATCCTCTTGACTTTGTAATTATTAAAGATGTTATATACGACATTACCAACCACTATGATGTTCATCAGAATAATCAATCTCATCCTCAAATGGAATTGTAAAAATGTTATTATACATTTTAATGTTTGATGAATTTTCGATTCTTATTCCTCTCCCCTTATTTCCAATAATTTTTCTATAGTAATTTTCCACTGAATCTCTGAACTGTTCGTAATTGAGTATGATAATTTTATCTTTTGGTAAAATTATCTCAATAGAGTCTTTTTCAAAGTCACTTCCAGCAGTTTGTTTTATTTCAACCTCTATATTTTCAGTTTTACTATCTGGATAAACTAATGATAGAAATATTTTAGAAAACATATAATCATCATCGCTCCCCAATTCTTGCATATTTTGAATACACCGCTTGTATTTTATTTTTACTTTTTGCATAGTCATCCTTAAATGATTGAGTATATAACTAATACTTATAAGGAAATGTCTTCACTTGCTTATTTAACATTTCCTGATTTTATTTATTACAAAGATTACTTCACCTTCCCCTGCGCTGCAACAGCGGCAGCGGCTTTTTTAATTTCCTCCTCGTCGCCAAGGTAATAGTGTTTTATTGGCTTTAA
>JGI20214J51088_10002977_pt1 | contig 11210 bp, 7 predicted proteins | sample WetSurMetagenome_FD_51088 | JGI IMG/M metagenome (IMG submission 51088)
GCAGGAGCACATTGGGTTGACTGTCCATGGCGTACAGTCAATAATATAAATCATACCGGATTTCCTGAGCCAGTGCCGTTTACAGGTGATAAACGAATTTTTATGGCCGAATATTTTTATAATGAAAATGATTCTGTGCGCCGTGCGTTGCATCGTCAATATATACGTCAATGTTTGAATAATTTTGCAGATAATCAGAATGTGGTGCAACTGATTGGGGCGGAATTTACCGGTCCTTTACATTTTGTCCAATTTTGGATTGATGTAATTGCTGAATGGGAACACGAGACAGGCAAGCATCCGCTAATTGCATTGAGTACGACAAAGGATGTTCAAGATGCTATTTTGGCAGATCCTGTTAGATCTAAAGTTGTAGACATTATTGATATTCGCTATTGGCACTATAAAACCGATGGATTATATGCACCTCCGGGAGGTAAAAATATGTCTCCTCGCCAATTTGCGCGTAAAATGAAAGTCGGTAAAATTGGATATTTCGAAGCTTATCGTGCTGTAAATGAATATCAAATTAAATATTCTGATAAAGCTGTAACGTTCTTTGCACAGAATTATCCATCATTAGGGTGGGCTATATTTATGGCTGGAGGTTCTTGTCCGGTGCTTCCTGTGACAGATCCTCAATTTTTAAGTGATGCGGCTGGTATGAAAATTATAGACACTGGAACAAATTCCTATCAAGAAATGGGAAAAATTGATAATGGATATATCATTTATTCCCATTTATTGCAAAGAATTGTTCTTTCTCATCTATCCGGTAAATGCCAGATTGTACGTATAAATCCATCTTCCGGAGAGATGAAATACGTTGCAAAATCACTTGAAATAAGGGATAAATACGAATTAAAGACTGAAACAGGTGATGCGGTTTATTGGATTCATCGTTTGTAGTCTCCGATAATTTTGTAGAAACAGATATTATGTTCTTCAGCATAATACCTGTTTTTATTGTCTATATACCAAATTTTGCATTTCTCTTCATTCTCTGATCTTTACCTTTGTGCTGTAAACATTCCGTTTACATGAGATTATTAATAAATAATACCATGGAGCACATTTCACATTTATACGACACGTATGTTAATTGTTTGTTCAACTTCGGGTGTAAGTTCACGAGTGATCGTGAAATGCTGAAGGACTGTATTCAAGATGTTTTCGTAAAGCTTTATACAAAGCGTGACGAATTGGGAGAGATAGATAACATAAAGTCTTATCTCCTTATTTCTTTGAAAAACAGAATCTATGATGAATTTCGCCGTAATGTATTTATTTCTGATACAGCGGTAGAGGAAATTTCTGCACAGCCTGTTACACAGAATGTAGAGGAGAAATATTTGGTAAAAGAGAATATGCAGATTGAGAATAACATGATCAAGCATTTGTTTTTACAACTGTCTCCACGTCAACGTGAAGCTCTTACACTCTATTATATTGAAGAACGTAAATACGAAGATATTTGTGTGATTATGGGAATGAATTATCAATCGGTTCGCAATCTTATGCATCGTAGTTTACTTCGTCTTCGTGAATTGGCAGTTTGATTTTTTTTTAAATATGGGTACAGATTAAGCATTACTTCGTCATGTTTAAAACCGGTCCTATTTTGAAAAAGAAAATTAATGCTAGTAATAAAATAAGTGATTTGAACCCTCATCAATGTCATGATGTGGTTGAGCCCTTAACAGATATTGAAAAGGCAGAATTGAAAAAACGAATATGTAAGTGTATTACTGAGATAAGGCAACAAAAAAAGAAGACGTGATCTGTTTGATTCATCTTCTTTTTCTGTTTAAACTATTTTGATTTATAGAGTTCTCGCTAACGTTTGTGCTTTTCTTTTTTTACAAATTTTCTCAATAGCGGGATTTCTTTCAATGGGAAATCATGCTTTTCTACATATGTTAGGAAGATGAGCAATAGAACCGTATGGAAGAGAAATCGTAATGCAAAATTTTTGATTGGCGCAAATTGATTGACCGTTAGGTTGATTCCATAAAGTATGATTGTTAATAAAGTGTATTTGCCGATGCCTATTAAGTCGTAATTAATGGGATATTTTTTTTGACCAACAAAGAAGGATAGCACTGTAACCAAAAGATATCCCGCTAATCCTGCCCAAGCACAAGCCATATATCCATACGTTGGAACAAATATGGCATTAAGCGCAATGATTGACATACGTTGGAACAAATATGGCATTAAGCGCAATGATTGACACACAGCCGATGCAACTGAAGTAAGCGCCCCAACGTGTCTCATCGATCAACTTGTACCAGAAAGAAAGATTAAAATAAATGCCGGTTAATATTGATGCAGCCATTACTATAGGTACGCACTTGAGCCCTTCCCAATAACCTCGAGCCACTACATGCTTGAGTATATCCAAATACAATATAATGATAAGAAAAGCGATGAGTGAGAAAATAATAAAAAATTTCATCGCACGTGCATAGATGTTTTTGTTGTTTTCATCTTTTGTTTTACCGAACACAAATGGTTCGTAGGCGTAACGAAACGCTTGTGTAAACATAGCCATGATCAATGCGATTTTACTGGCAGCGCCGTAAATACCCAACTGCACCTTGGCTGCGATTTTATCTGTAAAGAAGAAAGGAAACATTATTTTATCAACTGTTTGATTCAAAATGCCACTGATGCCCAAAATGAGCATTGGCAGTGAATAATTCATCATTTTTTTCCACAGTCGTTTGTCAAAAGAATACTTGAATCCAAATATTTCGTGGGTAAAGAATAACAATTGTCCACTGGTACAAATTAAATTAGCAACAAAAGCATAACCTGCGCCATAGTTAGGATTGTAAAACCAAGAGACGGTTTCAGGTGCATGATGCATTAACCACGGGCAACCAATGTAGAAGAAAAGGTTTATTAAAATGTTGGGAATAATGAATAAAAGTTTGATAGCCGCAAATTTGATGGGGCGCTTTTGGTAGCGTAAATAGGCAAAAGGNATGCATTGAAAAGCATCTAATGCTACTACGATAGACATGATCATTACATAGTCGGTATGGCCTGCATAACCCAACGCTTGNCTGATAGGATTTAAGAGTACTGCTACAAAAAAAATGAATAATAAGGATGTGGCACCTACTGATAGAAGTGTAGTAGTATAAACGACCTGTGGATTTTCTTCTTTTTTGTTGGCAAAGCGGAAAAAACCTGTTTCCATACCGTAAGTAAGAATAATCAATAAGAGTGCTGTGATGGCATAGATATTGGTAATAACACCATATCCTCCGGATGATACGGAAAGCTTTGCCGTATAAAGAGGCACGAGCAAATAATTGAGAAAACGTCCGATAATACTACTTGCACCGTAAATTACAGTTTCTTTAGCTAAAGACTTTAATCCAGCCATATATAAATTAATTTAGTTATTCAAATAAATCATTTTGCGGATTGAATTGTGCTTTGCCTAAGTGTTTATAAGCTAAAGCTGTGATTTCGCGTCCGCGTGGTGTTCTCTTGAGAAAGCCTTCTTTAATTAAAAAAGGTTCGTAGACTTCCTCTATGGTGCCAGCATCTTCGCCCAATGCGGTAGCTATGGTGGTAAGTCCCACCGGACCGCCACCGAATTTATCAATAATGGTGCAGAGTATTTTATTGTCTATTTCGTCTAGGCCATATTGGTCGATATTGAGAGATTCTAATGCAAATTGGGCAATCTCCATTTCAATTTCGCCACTCCCTTTGACTTGTGCAAAGTCGCGCACACGGCGAAGTAGTGCATTGGCAATACGTGGCGTTCCACGACTGCGACGTGCAATTTCGGCCGCAGCATCATCGGTGATCGGAACTTTAAGTATTGATGATGAACGCTTTATGATTTGTTGCAATACCGGATTGTCATAATATTCCAGATGTAAGTTGATGCCGAACCGAGCTCGTAAAGGTGCGGTGAGCAATCCGCTGCGAGTAGTGGCACCCACTAATGTAAACGGATTCAAATCGATCTGGATACTACGGGCAGAAGGACCTTTGTCAATCATTATATCAATGCGATAATCTTCCATCGCACTATAAAGATATTCTTCCACTACGGGCGACAAACGATGGATCTCATCAATAAAAAGTACGTCGTTGGTTTCCAGCCCGGTAAGTACACCTGCCAAATCACCAGGCTTGTCGAGTACAGGTCCCGAAGTAATTTTGAACCCTACTCCTAATTCATTAGCAATAATATTCGACAAAGTAGTTTTACCTAAGCCCGGAGGTCCGTGCAAAAGGACATGATCAAGAGCTTCTCCACGAAGCTTAGCAGCTTTCACGAAGATGCCCAGATTATCTACGACTTTATCTTGGCCGCGAAAATCTTCAAAGTGGAGCGGACGGAGCGCATTTTCAAATTCTTTATCCGTATTAACCAGCGTCTGTTCGCGTATATCAAAATCTTCTTCCATATCCTATTTGACAGTTTGCGAGGCAAAGTTACGAAAAAGAAGCATCTAAATTTCTATTTTCGAAGATAAAGCAAGATATTTTTGTTATCATAACATTGAATTTTGATAGAATTAGTGCTATCGCGATTTAAATGAATGGGAATGAGTGTTTTAATCTTATATTAAAAGATGTAGAAACACCCGGGTGATTGTACCCAAAAGACCCGGGTCTTTGTGATAAAAAAAGTGTTGCAAAATAAAAAAACACTCGATTGAAATTATTTGCTTAATTGTACAATTATAAAAACGGATAGGCTCGCTCCTCTTAATTAGGAGAGATTAGCTGGTAGTCATTTAGTTTGTTGCTTTATTTTATTTCCGGAAGTAACAGCATTGCCTTATTTTCAGCTGCTTCCATGATTTCTCTTTCGCCCGGACCTTTATCATTTATCCCTACTAAATGGAGTATCCCGTGGATAATTACGCGATGAAGTTCTTTCTCGTAACTGGCATGAAATTCTTCGGCATTACTTCTTACTGTATCCAAACTGATGAATATATCGCCGGAGATGATGTCTTTATTATCATAATCGAACGTAATGATGTCGGTGTAGTAATCATGTTTGAGGTATTGTTTGTTTACTTCCAATATCTTAGCATCACTGCAAAAAATATAAGCTATTTCACCTACTTTTTTATTGTAACTTTGTGTTACTTGTTTTATCCAAGTGGTTGTTTCTCTTTTTTTGATAGAAGGCATTTGGATGTCTTCCGATTGATAACTGATTGCCATATTGTTTTTAGTTTATTATCCAAAGAATAAATAACAGAGAAATATTGCGGCGATAGTTCCCGAAAAGTCTGCTATCAGTCCGCAGGTTACTGCGTGGCGTGTTTTGCGGATGCCCACACTACCGAAGTAAACCGCTAGAATATAAAATGTAGTGTCTGTAGAACCTTGCATCATACACGCCAGTCTTCCTACAAAACTATCTGCGCCATATGTTTTCATGGCATCTACCATTAGTCCGCGTGATCCGCTTCCGCTCAATGGCTTCATAAATGCTGTAGGCAAAGCCCCTACAAAGTCGGTGTTAATGCCCATTGAATGTAAAGTAATAGTAATACCTTGTATTAGCAGATTCATTGCGCCCGAAGCACGAAATACGCCTACTGCTACAAGGATTGCAACTAAATACGGAATGATTCTAACCGCGGTACTAAATCCTTCTTTCGCTCCTTCTACGAAAGCGTCGTAAACATTTATTTTTTTACGGAATCCGTTAAGGATGAAAGCAATGATGACTAAAAATAGAAATACGTTGGATATCAAAGTAGACCAAATATTGATGGATTTTCGATCCATAAACGAGAAGAGAACGGTTATGCTTACCACAAAAGTGATGATGCCACCCAGAAAGAGCAACATCGTACGGTTTAATAGATTGATATGCTGATAAGCACTTACCGTAATGATACCGATAAGGGTAGCTATGACCGTGGTGATGAGAATAGGGATAAATACGTCGGTAGGTAGTGCAGCTCCTTGTTGAGCACGGTAAACCATTATACTGATAGGAATGACGACAAGTCCTGAAGTGTTGAGCACCAAAAACATAATCATTGGGTTGCTGGCGGTATCTTTTTTTGGATTGATGGATTGCAATTCTTCCATTGCTTTCAGCCCCAAGGGAGTTGCAGCATTGTCAAGTCCCAGCATATTCGCGGCAAGATTCATAAAAATGGCACCTGCGGCGGGATGACCTTTAGGTATGTCGGGGAAGAGTTTTGAAAATACAGGGCTAAGCCAACGCGAAAGAGCGTTGATGAGTCCGCTATTTTCTCCGATTTTCATGATACCGAGCCAAAGCGATAACACACCGGTTAAGCCGAGTGAAATCTCAAAAGCTGTCTTTGAAGAGTCAAAAGTGGCATTGATAATGTTGGTGAACACTTGCATGTCGCCCATAAAAACAAGACGAAAACATGCCACGATGAGCGCGACAAAGAAAAATCCTATCCAGATATAATTTAGTACCATGCTGCTATTTTTCTGATAATTTGATGCAAAAGTAGAAATAAAATTGCACTCTTTGTATTTATCTCTTCTAAAAAACGACAAAATGTATCATATTTCCGCAGAATGTTTTTTTTTGTGCACAAAAAAAGCTATATTTGTTTGCAAAATCATAAAGTGAATGTGTTTTAATGGAAAAGATAATATGATAATCAAAAGAAAATTATGGTGGATATACCTGCTGATCTTGTTCTGCTTTTTATTTGGTCAGAACTTACAATCACAACAGATGGCTCCACTTTCTGCCAATGAGCGAATATTTGAAGAGAGCTTGAACTATTTTCAAGGGAAGGATTATGCAATGGCTCAGGCTAGTTTGCAACGTTATGAGATAAAAGATAAATTTTCTCTCCGAGCAGAAGATAAGGTTTATATGCTGGCATGTTGCTCGTATGAGTTAGGTGATGTGCAAAGATATAAATATCTTCAGCAATTTTTGATCGAATATCCTTCATCATTGTATGCGGATAGAGTGAGAGCGTTGATGGCATCGGTACTTTTTTTTGATAAAAAATTTACGGGAACTACTGCTATTGATTGTGCCGCCGTTGCTTTCGAGCAGATCAATTTGTCAAACTTGTTGCCTACTGATCGAGAAGATATGCTTTACCGGGCAGGTGTTTCGGAACTTAAATCAGAAAAAGCAGATAAATATCAAAAAGCAGAACAATATTTTACAGAACTTAAAAATGCGAATGGCGGTTATCAGGAGGATGCGGTTTATTATCTTTCTTATCTGGATTATCACAAAAAGCTTTATCAACAGGCTGCCAATGGTTTTGAAGTGATAAAGAATGATCGACATTATGGGGAATTGTCTTATTTTTATCTGGCTGACTGTCAATTGAAATTGAAACACTATGACCGTGTGGAGCAACTTGCTAATGAGTTCTTTAACAAATATCCTGTTGTTGATGAGACCAATGAGATGAAGCGTATCTTAGGTGAATCATATTATCAAACCGGTCGATATGTCGATGCGGCTAATGCACTACAGGAATATGTCCAACTGACGGCAAATCCTGATCGCAATGTTTTGGATGAATTGGCTATGTCTTATTACCAATCGAAAGTCTATTCTAAGGCCATTACGGTTTGGGATAGGGTAACTACCATAGAAGATGCTTTGAGCCAGTCTGCTTTTTATCATTCAGGTTTGGCTTATTTGCAAATGTTTGATAAAAATAATGCCCGCATGGCTTTTGAACAGGCGGCTCATCTTAATTTTGATAAACAGATCCGAGAGGAGGCTTCTTATAATTATGCTGTGGCAGTATGGGAGACTTCTTATTCCGCTTTCGGCCAGTCGGTAACGGCTTTCGAAAATTTCCTTAACGAATTTCCTAATTCTGTTTACGCGGATAGGATCAGCGAGTATTTGGTGGAAATTTATATGACTACTAAAAGTTATCAAACAGCTCTTGCTTCGATAAACCGTATTAAAAAACCGGGGAAGCAAATCTTTACAGCCAAACAGAATATTTTATTCCAACTTGGCACAGAAGCTTTTGCTAATAGTAAATTTGATGAGGCACGGCAATACTTTGAACAATCGTTGGAATTGAGTGCTTACAATCAGCAGCTTAAAGCAGATGCTTATTATTGGCTGGGTGAGACGAACTACCGTGAGAAAAATTATCAGAAAGCAGAAAAGCAATATCGCCAATATCTATTGTTTACTATTCAAAAGAATAATGAAATGTATGCGTTGGCATATTATAATTTGGGTTATATAGCTTTTAATGATAAACAATATACGCAATCTCGAGCGTTTTTTGAACAGTTTGTAAAGAACGAAAAGAGCGACAACAAAATTGCATTAGCTGATGCTTATAATCGTTTGGGCGATTGTTATTTTCAAAATCGTGAATTTGCTACAGCTACCGATTATTATGATCGGGCCATGCATACAGATACATCGGTTGCAGATTATGCACTTTATCAGATGGCATTTACTGCCGGATTGGAAAAAGATTATAAAAAGAAAATAGCTTTGCTTAATTCACTTATTCAAAAATATCATTCGTCCGATTATCTTGATGAATCAATATATGAGAAAGGGCGTGCATATGTGATAATGGGTCAAAATGAGGAAGCTATCGCTACTTACAATCAACTTGTGGCTCAATATCCTAATAGTGTGCAAGCACGCAAGGGGGCTAGCGAAATGGCATTACTATATTATCAATCCAATCAAAATGATGAGGCAATAAANACTTATAAAGAAGTGATTAAAAAATATCCGGGCAGTGATGAGGCCAATTCGGCTATGCGTGATTTACGGTCTGTCTATGTGGATGAAAGCAAAGTGGATGACTATTTTAATTTTATGAAAGAGATGCGTGGTGGAGTTTCGCTAAGCGTAGCTGAGCAAGACTCTGTGACTTTTGCAGCGGCTGAGAAGAATTTTATGCACGGACAAACGGATCAAGCGCAAAAGGATTTGGAGGCGTACCTGAAAAATTATCCGCAGGGGGCTTTTAATTTGGATGCTCATTATTACCTTTGTTCTATTTTGGCAGGGAAAAATGATTTGAATGGAGCGCTGATTCATGCTGAAGCTGTATTGGCACAGCCTGAAGGGCAATATACTCAAGAGACTCGTCAACTCTATGCTGGATTGCTCATGACGCTTAAGCAATATAAGAAGGCCGATGAGGCGTATCGAAAACTGGCTCTGGAAAGCACTGATCCGGATGATTTGGCTTCCGCTCGTGAGAATTGGTTAAAGAGCGCTAATCTGGCCGGAGATAATGTGGGGGTTATTGATGTTGTCACCACTTTGTTACTTAATAAAAAGATCGCACCAGAAATGAAAAATGAAGCACTTTATTGCAGAGCAAAAGCTTACTCGAATCAAAAGGAGACGGAGAAGGCTTTGCTTGATTATCAAGTTTTGGCAAAGGATACGCGCAATGTGTATGGTGCAGAGGCAAAATATCAGATAGCGCAGATCTATTACAACGAAGGAGAAATGAGTAAAGCAGAGAAATTGATTCTGCAGTATATTGATGAAAGTACTCCTCATCTTTATTGGTTGGCACGTAGTTTTGTGCTGCTCAGTGATGTGTATGTCAAGCTAAACCGAAAGGCGGATGCAAAGCAGTATTTACTTAGTTTGCAACAAAACTATACAACGAAGGATGACATACAAATGATGATTAATAGTAGATTAGAGAAACTAAAATGAATGATTGGATTATGAATAAAATAGTTAGATTTGTATTTATATTTGTGCTTTTTGTTTCGGTTTCTTTACAGCTCGTAGCACAGAAAGCGGCAAAGAAGGATACAGTACTGAATCGATCGGTAACTGTTGAAAAAGAATATATACCGGCTATGTTGAATGTAGCTAAAGTGAATGTATTGCCTTCTATCAGCCAACCGCAAGTACCAAAAAATCGGGTGGATTATTGTGTCACTGTGAATCCGAATAAGCCTTTGCCGTATGTAATGAAACCGATGACTCTCTCATTAGATCAAGCCACCGGTCAGAAAGGCTACTTTCGCGTAGGTTATGGTAATAATAGCAATTATGATGTTAAATTCGGCTATCTTTATCAGGTTGATTCTCTTAGTAGTTGGATGTCCAATTTTTCACTCGATGGATATAGTGCTATTTTGCATACCCCGTTTGCTCCCTCTTATGGCTGGACATCGAAGCAGTTAATGGCTACGATTGATGAGAGTTATCAGCATTTGTTTACCAACTGGAAACTTCGATTGAATGGTATTTTGGGTCTGCAAAATCTGAATTATATCAAGGTGAATGATTTTTCGTCACCTATGAGTAATAATACAAATTATACTTTTAATGCTTCTTTTGAATCGCCCGACGGCAAATTGCCGATTCGGTTTGTTGCCAATGCGGCGTTGTTGGGTTATAATCATCATTATGGTCCTAACTCTTCAAATGAGATGGATTTAAAGTTGCAAGGTAATTTTTGGACACCTCTTAAAGAAAATGACGACCACACAATTTACGGATTGAAATTGATCTCGGACAATTTTATTTATTCTTCGGATGCCATTAAAGATTATTATTTGTTGCAAGTTAACCCTTATTTCGAATATAATGTCACACCATTTAAGGCACATGTCGGAGCTCATGTCGATTTATCAGGTAAAGGTACTGCTATTCAGATGTCACCAGATGTATCGCTCTCTTATTTGTTGTCCGAATCGTTTAGTATCTATGGAGGATTAAACGGTGGCACTCAGGTAAATGATTTTCGTGCATTGAATGATTATTGTCCTTATTGGGGCAATGTGTCTTCTTGGAAAAACAGTTATGTCAATTTAGATGCACGTATTGGTGCAATCGGTAAAATAGGTGGAGTCTTTCAGGTAAATGTATATGCCGGNACGAGTGTCGTGAAGAACGATTTGATTACACGAGGACTTTTTACCTATGGTGATAATTCGTATATATTAGTAGACAACGCTAAAACATCCCATACATATATAGGTGCGGATGTAAAATATAATTACAAAGGCTTGCTTGAGTTAAGTGTTTCAGGATTGTATAACAATTGGTTTAATACACCGGATTCCTGCTTATTGCAAAAAAATAGGGTAGAGTGGAATCTTGGTGCGGTTATTCATTTTAATAAAAAATTGTTGATTAATGCTGGTTATCAGATTCGCATACATAATTTCGGAGAAGTAAACGGAGCAAGTTATAGGATGGAAACGCTCAACAATTTTAGTGTGGG
>JGI20214J51088_10002978_pt1 | contig 11205 bp, 20 predicted proteins | sample WetSurMetagenome_FD_51088 | JGI IMG/M metagenome (IMG submission 51088)
CGGCGGGACCTGATAGATATCGCCGATGAAGGTGGATATCACATCGCGGACCTTTCCCTCGGGACGGTCGCGATGAAGAAGCATGTGGCAAACGTACTGCTTGTCGGAGCGCAGGACCAGATCGGTCAGGCGGGTGGCGCGCCCCAGGGCTATGGGGAGGACCCCGCTCACGTTCGGGTCCAATGTGCCGCCATGACCGATGCGGTCCACGTGCAGCACGTCCCTGACCCAGGCGGTGACCTGATGGGAGGTCGGCCCTTGCATCTTGTCCAATGCTAGAACGCCAGACTGAAGGAGCTCCTCCACGTCCCGCTCCTCAGGTCTCTTCCCCCTCCCGGACGTCCGGGGGGCCCTATCCCTCACGAGCCTCGGCATNTCTAAAGCCCCGACGCGGCGATGATGCGGTCCGCGATCTGCTCTGGACTCAGGTCGCCGGTGTCGATGATGAGGTCATATGCGCTTCGGTCCCTAATATCGATGCCGTAATAGCGTTGGTATCGTTTGGCCTCCGAGGCCTCCCGCTCCACGATCTCGGTCCGGGCCAGCTCACGGTCCTTCCCCTCCCGTTCCACCACCCGTTCCACCCTCACCTCCAACGAGGCGTCTAGGTAGACGCGGAGGGCGGGGATNCGNTGTCGGGTCAGCATCTGGGCCACCAAACGCCCTTCCAGGATGATGTCCTCCTTCTCCTCCGCCAGACGGACCATGCGCTCGTCGAGCTCCTTGTCGTAGCGAGGGTCTCTCTCCGCCAGACGTCCGAAGTCCGCCAGGCTGAGGCCCCGCTCCTTGGCCATCTGTCTGAAGATGTAACCCGATACCACGAAAAGCATCCCGGTCCTCTCGGACAGGATCTTGCACACGGTCGTCTTCCCTGACCCTATGGGGCCACTTATGGTGATCCTCATACCGCCTGCTCCGCCAGCTTGTCCAAGCGCTTCCTGAAAGAATAGAAACGCAACAGACGGGACATTATCTGGCCGAATGGGATGGTGACAGTTGTGTAGACGAATATCCAGGTCGGGAAAAGAACAAGTGTCGCCAAGAGCTCGGCACTGTAATTCCACGGGACCGCGAACACTGTGGAGGGCAGGTCGTTGACGAAAACAGACAGCCAGGCGAATATGGGGATAACTATCAACATGGTCGCTGGCAACAATTTGAACTGGGTCTTGGTCTGCTCCAGGGACTTGGCCATGATCTGTGGCTGCATCTCCAGGAGCTTCTTCATCTTGAAGGTGTTGTTGTTCTTCCTGGCATCGCGTAGTTCCTTGTTGAAGGCGCTCACGATCTTCTGATTCTCCGCCTGCTTCACGTAATTGGTGAAGAAGTGGCGCACCAAGATGGTCAGGCTGGTCATGAGCAGGCCGGTGATGAGCAACGTGAGGATGGGCCACTGGTTATCAAAGGCGATCAGCGGCGTGAGCACGTATCCCACTGCCGTTCCCAGGGCTTTCCTCGTACCCTGATCGATCATCACGATGAGCGCGATACCGAAGATGAAGATGGTCAGGAAGTTGCTCCAGTTCATCGGCGGGGCGGATGGGGTGGTCGCCCCCGTTCCGGACGATGGTGCCGCCTTGGCCGGTGCAGCTACCTTCTCAGCCATCTATCACTCGCCTCCAAAGAAGCCTCTCAGCACTGGGTGCATCTCCATCATCTGCTCACGACCTATCGCCTCATAGAGATGGATCATGATGCCCACGGTCAGCAGCACACCGGTACCGCTGGCATTGCCCACCGTACCTATGAGGTCCGCGCCGGCCGCGAGAGCACCTACGGTAGCACCGCTGATCACCGTCACCACTGGGATATAACGTTCGAGCACTCGTTTGAGCACCCGCGGGTCCCTTCTGAACCCGGGTATCTGCAGTCCGCTGGACTCGATCTGTCTCGCCACAGCCTCCGGTCCCATATTGGTGGTCATGATCCAGAACTTGGCGAACAATATGGAACCGATCACCATCACGCTGAAGAACACGGTCACGTGCAGCATGATCTGGAAATTCGTGTGGTCATATGCCAGGTACCCATATGTCGATGGGTCGAGGATAGGCATGAGCCAACTGCTCACCCCCTGAGGAGAGGACACATACCAGGCCAGACCCGCTTGGGGGTAGGTCGATGGAGGGACGAAGTATCCCAGCGCAGCGTTCCCGCCTATCAGAGGTATCTGACTGAGGGTCGGGTTGGTGTACAGCAAGAGCGTTATCATCTGGAAGTTGGCCAGCAGGGCGGCCATCAGGATGACCGGGATGTTGGACGCGTAGAGCAGCTTGATGGGGTAACGACCGCGCGCCCCTCTGGCGGTCCCATGCGCCAGGGGCAGCTCGATGCGCATCGACTCGACGTACGCCACGAACATGAATATTACGATGGTCCCGATGAGCGCGATCATGGGATTGGGAGGTGCGAACATGATCTGTTCATAGCCTCCGCTCACCAATCCCCCTGCTGACGTATTTTGGATGATATAGAACGTCTTAGGGATGGTACCTGCTGGCGGGTTCTGCACGCTCATTGGTGAGTCCGCGGTCACCGGCTCCCAGTTGATGGTACCTGTGACCAACGCTTGGGCCACCCCTGCCGCTATGAACAGCGATATGCCGCTCCCTATGCCCCATTTGGACACCACTTCGTCCATTAGGAACACGATGTACGAACCGGCGAAGAGCTGGAGCACGATGATCAGACGGGCCAGGTTCAGTCCGTTGATGTAATCGCCATCACCAACCACGCCGTTCAAGGTATCGACGAACGTGGCCGAAGGAACCAGGTAACCGAACACCTGGGGCACAGCCTCGACGATGATCATGATGATCACCAGGAACTTCTGGAAGCTCTGGTAGACCGCCTTGTCCTCCTTGTTCGTCAGGTCCAGCTTGATGATCTGGGCTCCGACGAAGAGCTGCATGATGATGGACGCCGTGACGATCGGACCTATGCCGAGCTGCATCAGCGAGCCCGATGCACCGGCAAGGATGGCCCGGTACTGGGCGAACAGGTCGACCGTCTCAGCCTGATCCAGACCGTAGATGTACACGTTCGTCATGAAGAAATAGAGGACCAGGATCAGAATGACCCATAGCATCTTCGTCCTGAAGTGGACGTGGCCCTCCGGCTTCTTGACAGCCGGTAATCTGTCGGTGAACGGCTTAAAGCGATAAAGCCGGCTCTTCGTCTCCTCCGCCATCTCCATCCCCGCTTAGGTTATGGCGACAGGATATGCCCACCAGCTTCTTCAACCTTATGCTTCGCCGTCTCGGTGCAATCGACCACCATGACGTCCAACGCAGTGGAGATCTGGCCGGACCCGAGGAGCTTGTCCACGCCCATCTTGGTGAGGTCGACCTTAATGGCCTTCCCCTCCTTGACGGCGTAACCGTCCTTCAGGAATCCCTCCATCTTCTCCTCCAGGTCGCTGACGTTCATGGTGACCTTGGCGCAAACCATCTTCTGCGGCCTCTTGAAGCCATGTCGCCCGAAGTGGTCGGGCATGTACTTCAGCATGTGCATGGACTTGTGCTTGTGCAGGCCGGCGTTTCCCGTACCGCCGTGCTTGCCTGCCCCACGCCCGGCCTTCTTGCCGCGTCCGTGGGTCCTGGATCCTCTGAACTTATCGGTCCTGCTTACCATGATCGCATCCCCCTCACATCATCCTCTGGATGAGTTCGTTGATATCGGCGCCGCGGTAGCCCAGGGCGCCGCCGTTCTGGTAGGAGCGCTTCACTCCCTCGTAGCCCTTGCGCGGTGGCGTAAGGCGGAAGAGGGGTTTGACGTCCTTCATCTTAGCATATGAATACTCATTGGCGCAGATGGCGCGGGTAAGGGCGAGGATGGAGCTGAACTCCGTCCTCTCCTTGACCACGATGTCATCTATGGCCTTGTCGCCCACGAGGCGCCCACGGAACTTAACCATGCGGGCCAGTGTCTGCTCGGAGACCTCGCCCCAGGTCACGTAGTCCTTGGACTTCTGCAACATGCCCTTGACGGTGTCGTTCTCGGGGAGGACCACGCAGTGGTTCACCCGGTTGAGCTTCATCATCAGCATAGTATCCTCGATGTCATGGTTCACCTTGGAGTGTCCCCTGACCCTTATCACTGCATAGGCCATGGGGCTCAATCCTCCTGGGCGGGCGGGGCATCGAACTGTTGCTCAGCCACATGCACCATGACCGGTCCGGAGACGATCTTGAGCTTTCGGGCCTGCTCCTCGGTGACGCGGAACTCGGAGGTCTTCTTCAACGCATGGTAGGTGGCGTAGGCGTAGTTGACGGTGGTCTTCGTATGACCACCCACGAATCCCCAGGAGTCCTTGACGCCGGCCAGTGAGCAGATGCTCTTGGCCACGTCCCCGATGGCCAGTGTGATGCCGCGCGGGGCGGGCTTGAGGGTGACCTCGACGCTTCCCGACTTCCCCGTGACCTCGAAAGGCAACGAGTGGGGCGTGCCGCAGCCGCATTCCCAGGATCCACAACCGCGCTTGATCTCGATCATGTGCAGCTTGGCGTTGTCGATGGCCTTTCGTATGGAAGGCCCGACCTCCTTCCCCTTGCACCGACCGATGCCAACGAAGCCATCGCCATTACCGACCACCACTGTGATACGGAACTTGACCCTTCGGCCCGAGTCGGTCATCCTCTGCACGATGTTGACGTCGATGACCTCGTCCTTGAGGTCTGGGAGAAGGATGTCCACGATCTCAGGCTCACGGAGCGGTAGCTTCGTGGCGAGTGCCTGGCTCATGGTAGTGATCTCTCCGTTGAGCACCATACGGCCCAACCTTGTCTTCGGAACCCATTCCATATCAGTTCGCCTCCATGCGGCTCTTAACGCTCTGAACCATCTTTTCCACATCGTCGCCGATGTGCTTGCCCATCAGCCTCTCGTTGGTGGGGAGCACGTCCTTGCCGTGCGGTATCTCCACACCTGCGTCCACCAGCCCTTTCAGGGCGGCGAAGACGCCTGAGCCCTTGGTGGGCTCCTTCAGGCCGATGTCCAGGACGGCGTTGGTGACTCCCTTCCCCTTCGCCCTCTTGCCGGCCAGATAGCCGACCAGATAGGCAGCGGGGATGTTCCCGGTCGCCTGGTCCCAACCCATCTCCGCCAACTCGCGGGAATGGGCGGAGACGACCACTCTGTCGCCCTGCGGGTCATAATCGATCAATTGCACGCTGACATTGCGCAGCGTTATGCGGACCACCGCTCTGGGCACGCGGCCCCTGAGCAACCTGGCCCTCTGTCTATAGTCTGTGCGTCCCTCCCGGCGTCGCCGGAACGGGACCTTATACCTCGGTCCATTGGCCATCAGTTGCCCTCCTTAAGGTGCCCCTCGGTCTTGAGGTGCAGCATCAGTTGACGCTTGCTCCTGAACAAACCGCCCTTCGACTTCCGGTAGAACTTGCGGTAGACGCTCCGCGTTATCTTTCCGGTGTCGCGCATCTCGCGCAACATTTCCCGAATGGGGCGGATGGTGCGTATCCACCGCTGCTTCCTCGGTGTACGCGCTCCGGCGGTACCCTTTCTGCTGCCCTGTCCACGTCTGCGGCCCTTGCTCTTCTGGGCGAGCCTGTGCCTCGCCCGGCCGCGGGATACTCCCGTCTTAGGGAGGGCGCGGATGGACCCGGCCTCGATCGCCTTCCTGATATCGGCACGGGTAATGGCGTCCGCGACGTCCTCGATCTGGTTCGGGTCGATCCAAACCCTGGAATGACCGCAGCCGAGGATGTCAGCCGCCATGCGCTTCTGGTTCTTCAGATCCATTATTTCACATCCTGTTCAAATTCATCTGTTGAGTACGCGGATCCCTTCCTGGTCCGCCTTGGCGATGATGTCGCCCCTCTTCCTCGCCCCCACGGTGCCTCCGATGCGGACGGCCTGGACCTTGGGGTCGATACCGGTCAACTGGCTGGCGTTGAAGACCATTACTTCCTCGAAACCCGAGGGGTGCAGGCCCCTGACCTCGGCCGGGCCGCGGTATCCGATGGACACGATGGGCGGGCGGTAGCCGTAGTGGCGACGCATCTTGCTGTGCATGCCGCGAGGCTTCCTCCATTTGCCCTCGAGCTTCTGGTAGCGGAACCACTCTTGCCGCTGGAACTCGGGGCGGCGGGCGTCGATCTCCGTCCTCTTGAGGAGCAACGCCTTCGTCTCATCATCGAGCTCGGGCTTCCTCTTCGTGACGTACTCGCCCTCCTCCACCACCGCTGCCTCGGTCTCGACGACCTCGGCCTTCTCCTCCCTAGCATCGGAGGGTTGGAATCCAGACTCCTCTATGACCTCGGCCCAATGGTCCGCGACCTTCTTGCCGACGCCATCGAGCTCGTCCACGATCTCCTTCTTCTTGTCATCGTCAAGGAGCGCGTCCAACAGCTGCTGCAGGTCGGTGACGCCCAACTTCTCCAGCTGCTCGGTGTACTCCTCCCGATAGTAGGGAAGGTCGGAAAGCTGCTCCAACTTCTTATTCTTAGCCATTACTTCGCCCTCCTTGCCTTCTCGGTGATGTATATCCCGTCCTGGAACACTCGCGGGTCGAATCCCTTGATGTGGGTGGCCCTTTCGATGTTGGCGGCCGACTGCGAGACCGACTCCAGGTCTGCACCGGTCAGGATGACGTCGTTCCCCTTGACCTGGACCTTGGTGTCCCCGATTATGTTAGCATGTCGGGGGGCCTTCTCGCCCAAGAAGTTCTCGATCAGGAACTTGTTCCCCTTCGGGGCCGCCTTGATGGGGAAGTGCGAGAAGACGATCTTCATCTCATACTCCCAGCCATGGGTCGCTCCGCCGATCATGTTCCGCACGTGTGAACCATAGGTTCCGACCAAGGCCTTCTCCGCGGTGCGGGGCATGTCGCAGCTTACCACGACATGTCCTCCATCCACTGCCATCTTCACCTTTTCATGGGTGAAGTCCCTGGTCAAGGTGCCGTTCGGTCCCTTCACGGTCAGCTTTTGGCCGACCATGGTGACCTGGACGCCCTTGGGTACCTCGATCTTGTCCTCGATATGCCCTGTTACTACCATCCAAATCACCTCAGTACACGAACGCTAACAACTTGCCGCCCACACCGAGCTCCCTGGCCTGGACGTGGCTGATTACACCCTCCGTGGTGGAGAGTATCAGCACGCCGAAGTCCTGGGCGGGGAGATAACGGGACTCCCACTGTTCCAGGTCCACCTTCTTGATGGAGTACCTGGGCTTGATGACGCCGCAATTGTTGATCCTGCCTTCTATCTTCACTTTGAAGACGCCGGCCTTTCCATCCTCTACGAACTCGAACTGGTTGATGTAACCGTTCTCCTGCATGACCTTGAGCACGCGCCCGATCAGTTTGGAGGACGGCTTGATGACGCATTCGTTCTTGCCTACCATCGACGCATTCTTGATGGTCGACATAGCATCGTTCAATGGGTCGTTCTGCATGTGCTCACCTCATGAATACTTCTTGAATCCGATCTGCGGAGCGATCTCTCGGAAGCACTGCCTGCAGAGATGCATGCCGTACCTCCTGATCATGCCCCTCTTCCTACCACAGCGCGTGCAGCCTACGGTCCGCCCGAACTTTCTCTTGGGCTTCATTCCATCACCTCGATGTTGTACTTCTCCTTCATGAAAACCGCAGCTTCCTCCCGGGTCATGCGGTGGGTGTGCGGGATCCTGCGTTTCATGATCCTTCGCCTCGCCACACGCCTCCCCGGTCGGCAGATGACGACGTTTACGTCCATACCGAATATGCCGATCTCGGGGTCGTACTTCATGCCCTCGAAGTCAGTGTAATCGGAGATACCGAAGGACAGGTTGCCCTCCGGGTCGAAGGACCACATGGCCACGCGGTTCTCGCGCACCCACAGCGCCCTCTTCAGGAACACCTCTGCCCTCTCTCCCCTCAGGGTGACCATGCATCCGATGGGCATGCCCTCCCTCACGCCGAGGTCACGGTTGGTGACCTTGGCGATCGTGACCCTGGGCTTCTGCCCGGTGACCATCTCAAGGACCTTCTGTGCCTTGACCAGTCGTTCGCCGGCCTCGCCCACGCCGATGTTGACGGAGACCTTCTCCACGCGGGGTTGCCTCATGACCTCGGTCATNTNAGCTCGCCTCCGGCAGCGTTATCTCCGGGGCCTTCGTCCCGATGACGAAGACATTNTCCCTGATGGTCAACATACCGTCCTTCATACGGACCAGGTTGGGGGCGGAGCTGCGTGTGATGACATACTCCTCGATGACACCGATCTCGCCGGCGTGCACACCGCTCACGATGAGCGCCACACTGCCCTTGCCGAACTTGAAGGTCTCGAGTATCTTCTGGGTGGGCATCTCCAGCTTCACCACGTCGCCGCAGTGGAAACTGTCCTTCTCCACCAGTATGCAACGTCCGTCATGAAGGTTCAACTGGGTCTTTCCGCCCTTGATGGTCGTCTTGCCATCGATGCGGCACAACTTCCACTTCTCCCTGCCTTCGGTCACGGACACCAGGCGCAACTTGCCNTTGCGGTCTAGGAGCATGCGGTAGTGCTGGTTGATCTTAGGTATGGAAATGATGTCCATCAGGCCCACCGGGAACTTGGGGTCCGTAACGACCTTGCCGTCCACCAGGACGTCCCTGCCGGAAAGTATCCTCTTGCCCTCGGAGGCGTTGTCACACAGGCCCAGCATATCGCGTATCACGATCATGATGGGCATGCTCCAATCCTTCTTGTGAGCGCCTGGGGCGGTGCTGGTGATCCAGACCGTGGTCTTGCGCGGTATCGGCCAGCTTCGTGGGGCCGTCACTCTCTTCATATCGTTGCTCATGAGGATACCTCCTTCTTCTGGAGCCTTGCCTTCCTCCAGGCGTCCTTAAGCTCCAACTTGATGATCTCAATGTTAGAGGCGTGCACCGANCGGGCCTCCATGGTCCCATCGGCCTTCGGTATGGTCACACCCTCNATGATGACGCGGCTGGACTCGGTGTCCACCCTTGTGACCTTTCCCTCCACGCCTACGATCTCGGCGTCCCCGCGCATCACCCTGACGGTGTCGCCGGCGACAACACGGGCGGAGCGGCGGTCGAACTCCTTTCTCAGCTCGGTGCTGAGATGGGAGGCCACCATCTTGCTCTTCACGTGAGTGGGGGCGTTGTATTGCGACTTCCTCTGTTTCCTCGCTTGTATGCTCTTGGTCATTCCCCTCACCTCAGATGATGGTGGACGCGGTCGCGGCGATGCGCGGCCATCTCTCGGCGGCCTCTCTCGCCACCGGTCCCTTTATGTCGCTGCCCTTGGTCTCGCCCTCCTCGGTCGTGATCACGGCGGCGTTGTCCTCGAAGTGCACCATTGTGCCGTCAGCGCGTCGGAACGGCCGCCTTTGGCGGACGATCACTGCATAGACGATCTGACGTCTCATCTCTGGGGTGCCCTTCTTCACGCTGGCCACGACGATGTCTCCCACCGCTGCGCTAGGGCAGCGACGGTTCACGCCATGATATCCCGGCACGGCGATGACCCTTATGATCTTCGCTCCGGTGTTATCGATGACGTCGAGGTTGGTGCCAGTGATGACTCCCTTGGTCTGCTTTCCGGCCAATCCTTTCATGCACTTCACCTCTTCTCGACGATGACGAATGAGACGGTCTTGCTTAACGACCTGCACTCCATGATCTTAACCTCGTCCCCTGTCTTGATCTCCAAGCAGGGCGGGTTATGCACGGAGTACCGGCTGGTCCGCTTCTCGTACCTTTCGTACTTCTGATCATATTTCAAGTAGTTGCGCTCCACCACCGCTGAGCGGTTCATTTTAATGGAAACGACGACCCCGTCGATGACCTGTCCCCGCACCGGCAAATTGCCGTGGAAGGGGCAGTGCTTGTCATCGCACACGTTCTCCGGGGTCTTTACATCAATGCCAATATCCCTGACCTCACCATTCATAAGATCACCTTATCTTCTTGATACGGTCCTCTGGTCTATGCTGGATCTCCGACCCGAGCACCCTGAACCTCTTGCTCTCGAATGTGAACTCGAACTCACTACCGCGTTTGGGGACCATGCGTTCCCGGGTCCCATCGGAGATCAGGAGCGTGTTCTTGGTCTCGTCCATCACGATGCCGCGCATGGCGTAACCCGGGTGGCCCGATGCCACCACCTCCACCTCCAAACCGATGAACTCCTGCCTCATGAAATCCCTCCTGTCCATAGACGGCTCATCTGACCTCTGTCTTGAAGCCCATCTCCTCCAGGAATTCCTTGACCTTCTTCTTGTGGTCCCCCTGGAGCTCGATCTTGCCTTCCTTGGCTGTGCCACCAGCCGCGCACTTGTTCTTCAGCTTCTTCGCCAGATCATCGAGGTCTATGTCGTTCGCGTCGATACCCTCGACGACGGTGACGATCTTGCCGTAGCGGCGGCTGTCCGTGTAAATCCGAACCGATTGCTGCTCACGTGCGATCTCCTCGCACATGCACAGCTCCTTTGGAAGTCCACACACGGAGCAAATCTCTGCCATTACTTACCTTCCTCCTTCTGGATGGTGAGGATCCTGGCGATGTTTGTCCTGATCGCGCGGATCTTACCTGGGCTCGCCGGGGCACCGCCCATAGCGGCTGAGCCCCTCTCGTGCATGAGCTCGTCCTTCAGCTCCTTCAGCTTGGAGGAGCGCTCCTCCTCGCTCAATGCCCGGATCTCCGATGTCCTCAGCAACGCCATCAGCTGGACACCTCCTTCTCATTCACCGAGGCCATATCTGAGCGCCCTTGGTCCAATGGCACGGTGGCATCGATGAGCGTGTCCCTGGGGGTCAACGCCTCCACCATGTCCGGTAGCGCCGTCTTGGCCTGCTCCAGGTTCAGGACGTCGATCTCCGCAGGCAATCGTGCGTTGGGGTCCATGATCTCGACCTTGACACCGATCACGCCTGGCTTCAGCTTGGCCACGGCGAATCCTGTCCGGACGAACTGCAGGCGGGTCTCACCGCAGTATTTGATGTAGCCCTCCTTGAACTTCTCAGTGCGATGCCTCTCCCCGGTCAGTTTGCCGGAGATGATGACGAGACATCCCCTGGCGCCTGCATCCATGATGCGACGCACAGTGCTGTGCCCAGCGCGACGGAAGTGCCAGCCGCGCTCCAGCGCGAAGGCGAGCTTCTCGGCCATTATCTGGGCGTTCAGGTTGGGGTCGTCGACCTCCTGCACCTCGATCTGGGGGTTTTCGTACTTGAACCGCCTCTCGATCTCG
>JGI20214J51088_10002979_pt1 | contig 11202 bp, 12 predicted proteins | sample WetSurMetagenome_FD_51088 | JGI IMG/M metagenome (IMG submission 51088)
ATGGGCATCTACAGGTTTCGGTGCATATAGTGCAATGTCGGCTTATGGCATGCTTTATAGAGAAGCCTATGACGGAGTGTATGCTTTCAATTGGACAAACGGAAATCTTGTCTGGAAATACTCAGCGCCTGCAGCAGCTCCTTATGAAACTCCGTATACAGATGAGAACTTTACGACAGTAATGCCGTTCTACTCCTTCGGTGTAGGAGGTATAATTGCTGACGGAAAGTTCTTCACTTGGAATTATGAACACACCGAGAGCTGGCCAGTCACTCGAGGCTGGAGCCTTCACGCAATCGATGTCTTCACAGGAAAAGGAGTCTGGAACTTAAGCGGTTCAATGACACCAACACAAGTAGCAGACGGATACCTTATTGCAACCAACAGCTATGACGGCTACAAATATGTTATTGGCAAAGGCTTGTCTACTACTACTGTAACTGCACCTGATATTGAAGTTACAAAAGGCACCGCCATAGTCATTAAAGGTTCAGTTCTTGACGAGTCACCCGCTCAACCTGGTACACCATGTGTATCTAAGGCTTCTATGAAAACTGAGATGGACTATTTGCATATGCAACTTCCAATCGACGGAATCTGGCACAACACTACAATGACTGGGGTTCCTGTATTACTTAGCGCTATCGACTCAAACGGCAACCCAGTTGAAATTGGCACAGCAACAACAAGCGCATACTATGGCGACTATGAAATGGTATGGACTCCACCACAAGAAGGTACATACAAAATAATAGCTTCATTCGCAGGTGACGAATCATACAGTAGCTCAGGTGCAGCAACCGCAATAACAGTTGGCTCAGTACAAGCACAGCCATCAGCAACAACGGAACCTATAGCACAAGGTGTGTCACCAAATGAATTCTACACTGGCTTGGCAGTTATTGCCCTCATTATGATAATAGGGCTAGCAGCTGCAGTTCTATTGTTGCGGAGAAAGCAATAAACAACTTTCCCCTTTCTTTTTTTAGCTTTTTTGAAGATTATTTCCTATTTTCAAATAACTAATTTGTACAGTAATCTATGTGCGGCGTTTTGACTTACTTTATCTGCAATTTAGGCGGTTTCTGATGAGTCCCATAGGAATTGGAAGTATTCTCGTGCAAACCCAACTAAACCAACATGGTTACTCCAAATAACCAAACTTGGTTTATCCTCTCCTAGAAAAAGCATAGCTTCTTTACCGTCAGCAATGATGCCGCCGCCAAACATGTGATCTCTAATGCGCAATTCGTTTAAAGAGGAGAATTTTTTTATGAAAAGCCAATCGTCTTTTTTACCGGCAGCCATCAATTTGATGCTCACCGTTCGTTTCAATCCCCTTCCTAGCAGCGGTTCTGCCAACGTAATTACGGGTTTCGCAAATTCCGGTGCTGCNATAACGATTTCTTTTGTAGCTTTTATGAGAACTTCTTCTAGTTTGCTAAGCACAGCTTGTTGTCCACGCAAAATAAGCATGTCTGGGCGCTCAACAAGTTCTCTTTTTTCATAAAGAGGCTGGAGTGAATCTGCAACGGTGTTTTCCCAAATTTGGTATTTGTCTTCAAGCCGAAGTTTAGTAAAGCGTGTAGCTTCAAGGGGTGGTACTGGATAGTATTCAAAAGGTCGTGTTTCCGTGTTTTTTATCCAGCCTTTCTCTTTTAACGAATTGAGTACTTCATACATTTTGCTGTAGGGTACGTTTGCTTGTTCGCTGACTTCCATAGCGGTTAATTGCCCTTGTTCAAGCAAGACGATGTAAGCGTCAATCTCGTAAGCGTTCAAACCCATTTCATGTAGGGCATTTCGGGTTTCCTCGTTAACGGACATATTCTTCCCCTCAATCACCTTAGGAAACGTTTGGAAACCTTATTACATCACATACGCTCTTAAGCACTTCGAAAAGCGATCAGACGATAGAAGGCAAAAATATGAGAGCGATCAAACCAACAAGAAGCATCTGTCCCGAATGCCTCAAAGCATTAGACGCTACAATCTATGAAGATTACGGAAAAGTTTTCATTAAAAAAGACTGCCCTGAACATGGGCACTTCGAAGAGCTTTACTGGTCTGACTATGACCAATATGTTCGTGCAGAAAACTTCCGGTGTGACGGCGAGGGAATGGAGAACCCCCGAACCAAAAAAGACAAGGGTTGCCCAAACGACTGTGGAATCTGCCCAGAACACAAATCACACACAGCATTGGCAATCATAGACATAACTAACCGCTGTAACCTCAAATGCCCTGTTTGTTTTGCTAACGCAAACTATGCAGGATACGTGTATGAACCCACAATGGAGCAGGTTACAGGCATGCTTGAGAATTTGCGTGCAACTAAACCTGTACCCGCTCAGGCACTTCAATTCAGCGGCGGAGAACCCACAATCCGAAAAGAGCTTTTAGATATGGTTCGAAAAGCAAAAGAAGTAGGTTTCAACCATGTGGAAGTCAACACCAACGGCTTACGCCTCGCCCAAGATGTAGAGTTCTGCAAACAACTAAAAGAAGCAGGTGTCAGCACCATCTACTTGCAGTTCGACGGATTAACTCCTGAAGTTTACAAGTACATAAGAGGCATAGATTTGCTTGACATAAAAATGAAGGCTATAGAGAACCTTCGTCAAGCAGGCTGGAACAGCGCCGTCCTCGTTGTTACCCTAGTTAAAGGTGTAAACGACGGCCAACTTGGCGATATTATTAATTTTGCAGCAAAAAACAGCGACGTTATCCGATGCATCAACGTTCAACCAGTTTCATTATGTGGTCGTTTGCCACCTAACGAACGGGAAAAAATGCGTATCACAATCCCGGACTTCATGGACAAAGTGGAAGAACAAACCAACGGCGTGATTAAGACCAGCGATTTTTACCCTGTTCCAATAGTGGTTCCAGTCTCTAAAGCTGTCGGCGCCATTAAAGACAAACGATACGTCGAATTTACAGCGCATCCACATTGTGGCATGGCAACATTTGTCTTCATCGAAAACGGCAAAATAACTCCAATTACACGTTATGGCAATATAGACAGATTCGTTGCGACCCTTCAAAGTGTCTACACTGATGCATCAAAAGGCAACAAAAGCAAGGCTAAGCTCCGACTTGTAGGTGCAAGTCGCCATATAAAATTTAGTTTCCTTCGAAAATATGTGCTAAAAGTACTGGTTAACGGTGACTACAAATCTTTAGGAGACTTCGCACGTTCTGCAGTGTTGATTTCTTCAATGCACTTTATGGATCCTTACAACTTTGACCTTGAACGAGTCCAACGCTGTGTAATACACTATGCTGTTCCCGACGGTCGTATAATCCCATTTTGTACTATGAACTCTATTCACCGCGCTGAAGTTGAAAAGAAACTTGGCATCCCAATCAAAGACTGGATAGCGCAACATAAGGTTGAAATAAGCCAACCAATCTAGATGTTGAGAACAAGAAACTAGCAGGTGAAAAATTAAATGGGTGGAAAAAAGAAGCTCGGCATAAAACAGATGGAGAAACAACAGGTTACTCAAGACGAAGCTAAATCTGCAGACAAGAAGAAAGAGAAAGCTGGACCGCCAAAAGAAAGAAAGGCATTAGGTATTCTACCTCCTGACTCTAAGGATGCAAAAATCATTGCTGAAGTCAAAAAAATGGGAGTGCTAACACCATATGCAGTCGCAACAAGATATGGCGTAAGAATGAGCGCAGCCAAAGATTTCCTTGAAGAAATGGAAGCCAACGGCACAGTGCAGCTTGTCTCTGGAAGCCACAGCCTTAAAATCTACAAGCCCAAAGCAGCATAAACTGCCCAAGCTTAAATTTTATTTCAAAATTCAAATTATAAAAACGGTCTTATTTATGTTAGATTTCCCAGAAAGAGTTTACACTGCAGAGGAAGTAAAGACTGCTAAGACCTTAGTAGAACAAGGCTACAAACACAACTTAACCGTTGAAGGCTCAGAAAGCTTCAAAAACAAAGTTAACCAAGCCTTAAATCTAATCAAAACTGCCGGGTATTACCATTTTTTACAATCTTACATTAGATTGGTAATGGAGATTGATGGGATAACGCAACTTAGGGAAACAGAGGTTGCTATTTGGGCAAACAAATTTGCGGTTGAAAACCCTGTGGATGCTGCCAGTTTATTTGTTCAAAAGGCATATTCTATGAAAGAATACCTTGAAGGGGAACTTTATTATGGTGGCAACGCTGAGAAACGTTCAGTTGCAAAACGAGTAGAATTCCTTGAGATACTCAAAGACAAGAGCGGTGATGCGGCTGTAACAGAGGAATGCGATAGGTTGCTTATGCTTTGGAAGGAAAGTTCTTTAGCTTTCTGAAATCTCTGTATGCGGTAATGCTTCGACACGGATTGTTGCGCCGCTTTTGACTTGTTTAAAAAGTTCAAGATTACTTGTTATTTTTCCAAGGATGCTAACTGGACTGTACGGTTGTGACTTTCCATAAAATACACATAGAGCTCCTCCCATGGGCCAGAAAGCAATCGTACCTGTTTCAACAGTTGGTTTGGCTTTTTCTTCACCCATTTTTATGGGAATTTCAAAATAGACTTCTTCTTTCCAAATTGCTGCCCTGCCCTCCATTGGGAGTTTACGAACAATATAGTCGATAGTTCGGGGTGCTAAGAACCGCACTAATTCTCCTTCGGCTTGTCCTGCTCCTTCGATGATGAACTTGACTTTTATGCGGGAAACGTCTTCGTTACTCAAACAAGCAATCCTCCTTAAATGAAAATCAATAACGGACAGCCTATTCATAGTTAAATGTCCAATTTAACTCTTTACAGAATCAAAGGAAACCTAAAACTCACAGAAACCGCAGTGAAAGACTGGCCAATCACATTCAATTACATATGCTATCTAAGCTCATTTGCATATTTTCTTGAGTCAAAATTAAAAGTCCTTTAGGATAAATTGGTGGGAAATAGTTATTCAGTGCTTATTTTTTTAATTCTCTTGTAATCGGTTATAACTAGTATTTGCTGTGCTTTCAATTTTTTATCAAGTTCTGAGTCCCCAGTATCCACTCTCAAGCTTTTGAGCTTATCCAGCTTGCTTTTAGTGGCGGCAACAACAATGTTTCCTAAACCAATTTGGCGGATAACTTTGTCGCTGATTTGTTGATTTCCTCTGCCGAAAATGAATCCTTGACCTCCAATTGGCGTTACAATAATTTTTGCAGCTTTGCCCTTAATAGCCTGAAGGATCTGTTGTTCGTTTACATCGTTAGCTACTACTTTTTTATTTAGAATTAGGTCTACGCCTAGGAGGGTTTTTTTCTGGTCAAGCAGGTCGACGATGGTGCGGGTTGTTGTTCCAGGACCAACGATATAGAGGGTTTCCGGTTTCATCTCTTCGATTATGTAAATGGCTATTGCTACTTGGTTGCGGACTTCGTCTTCCGTGGTTGGGCTTTCCATTTTATTGCCTTGAATGAGGTGGGGTTCGAAGGGGCTTAGCATGTAGCCATATAGTTCAGCGGATAGTTGTCCTGCACGGAAAGCGCGCTCGTCAATATCCATTATTTCAGCTTCTCTAAGCGGCAACCCCGTCCAAAGATAGCGTAGAGTAATTTTGGCTGCTGCTAAGGGAGTTACTGCAAAAAGTGCGCTGTGCATTTTTACGCCTGTTGGAACGCCTAGAACTGGAACTTCAGAGCCAACTGCCATGAATATGTCACGGGCGGTTCCGTCTCCTCCACAGAAAACAAGCAGATCAACCCCCTTGGTCACCATTGTCATTGCCATGTTTTNGGTGTCTTCAGAAGTGGTTTGTTTTTTGCAGTCCCCAATTGCTTGATAAGTTAGGCCGCATCTTTTTGCTTCCATCTCACCCATACTTCCAGCGCCAACAACCAGATGCAAATCATCAGCCTCAGCCAATTCTGCAAGATAAGCTTCAGCCCTCTGCGCGGCTATGGGTTTAGCTCCCAAGGATATGGCTTTTTCCAAAATTTGTTTGCCGTCTGTTCCTTTTAAGCCAACAGCACCGCCCATTCCAGCTACTGGATTAACAATGAAGCCAACAGTTTTTGTAGATAAAGAATTTTCTGGAGAGGTCAAAGTGCCAACATCTAAGTTTCAATTAGGGTTCTAAGATAAAAATAAAATGAAACAAAAAAGAAAAGATGAAATAGAGAGGTTTAGAGTGGTTCGCAACTGATGTATTTCTTGTTAACTTCATCGAGCCATGGATAGAGCTTATGGAGTTTTTGCATTGATTCCTCGACTTTCTGAGCTGGGTATTCGTATGGTTGTAGGTTGCCGCTGAAGTATTCGTCGTATGCTGCCATGTCAAAGTAGCCGTGGCCGCAGAGTACGAACAAGATGGTTTTTGCTTCGCCGGTTTTCTTGCATCTGAGCGCCTCATCGATTGCACCTTTAATTGCATGTGAAGGTTCAGGTGCTGGAATAATACCTTCTGTTCGCAAGAACAGTTTTGCTGCATCGAATACTTCTAGCTGGTTGAAGGCTTCGGTTGACATTTGTTTTTCTTGGGTGAGAAGGCTGATGACTGGTGATATGCCATGGTATCGTAATCCACCTGCGTGTATTGGTGCTGGAATAAAGTCATGTCCAATGGTGTGCATTGGAACTAGCGGTGTTAGTTTTGATGTATCACCGTGATCATATTGGTAATATCCTTTGGTCACTTTGGGGCAGGCTGTGGCTTCAGTGGCAATAAACTTGGTTTCTTTTGGCGCTTTCTTTGTGACTTTGTCGTAGTAGAAGGGCCACATTAATCCATTGTAACTACTGCCTCCGCCGATGCAGCCATAAACAACATCTGGGTAATCATCAACCATTTCAAGCTGTTTCTTTGCTTCTAAACCTTCAACGGTTTGGTGCAGGCATACGTGATTAAAGACACTGCCAATAGCGTAGTTTGTTTCTTCTTCATTAACAAGCGCGTCTTCGACTGCTTCACTTATGGCAATGCCTAAGCTACCTTTGTTATCTGGGTCTTCAGCCAAGATTTTTCTTCCAGCTTCTGTCTTGTTGCTTGGGCTGGCGATGCATTCTGCGCCGAATGCTTTCATCATCATTTTTCGGTAGGGTTTCTGGTCGTAGCTTGCTCGAACCATGTAAACAGTGGCTTCGAGTCCAAACATTGATGCTGCAAACGCTAAGGCTGAACCCCATTGTCCTGCACCTGTTTCGGTTGAGAGGCGTTTGGTGCCTTCTTTCATGTTATAGTAAGCCTGTGGAACAGCTGTGTTGGGTTTGTGACTTCCAGCTGGACTTACGCCTTCATATTTGTAATAAATTTTAGCTGGAGTTTTGAGGGCTTGTTCTAAGCGTGTAGCTCTGATGAGTGGTGTAGGTCTCCAAATCTTGTAGACTTCTCTCACTTCATCGGGAATGTTAATCCATCTTTCTTGGCTAATTTCTTGGCCGATGATTTCTTTTGGGAATATTCTTGGAACGATTCCGACGCCTGGTTGCCTTGTTTCTGGATCTATGAATGGTGGAAGCGGCTTAGGCAAGTCGGGAACGATGTTATACCACTGTTTTGGTATGTCGTCTTCTTTTAATAGAATTTTTTTAATTACATTTGACATTTTTGTTCGCCTTTTTGCCTTTGAGGCAGTAAAATGTGCGTATAGGTTTTATTTAAGGCTTGTGTGAACAGTTATGTACATGGAAAATTAATATCAAACTTCAAACAACACATTTATACTCAAATAAACAAAAATATTCGCAAGCGACGTAAAATGTGGAACAAAATAAAAACCCAACTTGACGAGTTTCCAGAGCGCCTCAAAGTATCAAGAGTTCTCATAGAAAACGGCTTAAGCGTAAAAGGAGATAAAATTTGCTTAAATGAAATTGAGATTCCACCCGTCCGTGTCGCTAGGGTAGCTAAAGTTGATCGACGAACAGTAAATGAAACTCTAAAAACAATAAATGAAAACCCAGAGCTCAAAATGATTTTTGAAGAAATTAGACCTGCCGGCTATTCACTTAAAGAAATCGCTAAACCACTCAATTTAGGCGTATTAGAAATAACTGTTGTTAACGCAAAATCTCCTGGAATCTTGGCAAATACTGCGATGATTCTTAACAGGGCAGGATTAAGTATCCGCCAAGCAATCGTGGACGACCCTGAACTCTCGCCAGAGCCCAAATTAACGTTGATTGTTGAAAGAAAAATTCCGGGCGAATTGATCTCTGAGATTTTAAGAATTCCAGGAATTGCAAAAGTGTCTGTTTATTAAGTCATGGCAAAAATGAAAAAGCATTAAGTTACGTTTAGCTAAATGATTCAGAAAACGCTCGCCTATGCTTGATTTCAACATGCCCTTACTAGAAAAACTTATATGTATAGTGATATTTGTTGTTGTTCGCGCGTTATTAAATGGAGGTTAACTAATTTGTCATCAGTACCAACACAAGCGGGTGGAGTACCCATTCTAGTTTTAAAAGAAGGCGCCAACAGGTCTCGTGGAAGGGAAGCACAACATGGAAACATAACTGCAGCTAAAGTGGTGGCTGAAAGTATTCGAAGTGCTCTAGGACCAAAAGGCATGGATAAAATGCTTGTTGACAACTTTGGCGATGTAACTATAACAAGCGACGGCAGAACAATCATGGATGAAATGGATGTTCAGCATCCAGCCGCAAAAATGATGGTTGAAGTCGCCAAAACACAAGATAACGAAGCAGGCGACGGAACAACATCCGCAGTAATAATCGCGGGCGAACTTCTAAACAAAGCCGAAGAATTAATTGACAAAGATATTCACCCAACAGTCATAATTGATGGCTACAGGAAAGCAGCTGAAAAAGCGCTTGAAACCCTTGAAAAAATTGCTCTTTCAATAAATATAACCAAACAGGAATACCTCAAAAAGGCAGCAACAACTTCGATGGGAAGCAAGATTGTAGTTGAATACAAAGATTATCTATCTGATTTGGCTGTTAAGGCAATGATGATGGTTGCCGAGAAAAAAGATGGTGCATTTACAGTGGATGTTGACGACGTCAAAGTTGAAAAGAAAACAGGCGAATCCATCCGAGATACAAGCTTAATTAACGGCATAGTTTTAGACAAAGAAATCGTCCAGTCAGGAATGCCAAAACGAATTGAAAACGCAAAAATAGCCTTAATCGACGCTTCATTAGAAATAGAAAAAACCGAATTGGACTCTAAAATTAACATTGAAAACCCAGCTCAAATAGAAGCTTTCCTGGACGAAGAAGAAACAATGATAAAAGACATGGTTAACAAAATCATCACTTCAGGCGCAAACGTGGTCATTTGCCAAAAGGGTATTGATGACATGGCTCAACACTTTATGGCAAGAAAAGGCATTGCTGCTGTTAGAAGAGCTAAGAAATCCGATATGGAAAAACTTGCAAGAGCCACAGGTGCAAAAATAATTTCAAGCCTAGATGATATTTCGCCAGCGGACCTTGGGTTTGCAGCTTTAGTTGAAGAACGCAAAATAAGCGATGACAAAATGACTTTTGTGGAAGGATGCAAGAACCCTAAGGCAGTTACAATTCTTATCAGGGCGGGAACGGAACGCATGTCTGCTGAAGCAGAACGTTCGCTGCATGATGGATTATGCGTTATTAGAGACTTGATTAATGAGCCAAAAATCGTTGCTGGCGGAAGCGCTCCCGAGATGGAGATGGCAACCCAGCTTCGCAAGTTTGCGGATACAATGCCCGGCAGAGAGCAACTTGCAGTAAAGGTCTTTGCTGATGCACTTGAATCCATTCCCACAACGCTTTCCGAAAATGCTGGTTTAGATCCGGTTGATATTCTTTCAGAGTTAAGATCACGCCACGGAAAAGGTGAAACATGGGCTGGCATTGAAGTGCACGATGGAAAAGTGCAGGATATGTCTAAAGCTAATGTTTTTGAACCGCTCTCAGTAAAAAAACAAATTATTAAATCAGCAACCGAAGCAGCGACGATGATACTTAAGATCGATGATGTCATTGCATCCGCTAAAACCAAAGCTCCTCCAATGCCTCCTGGAGGAATGGGCGGCGGCATGGGCGGTATGGGCGGATATCCAGGGGCTGGAGAGTACTAAATACGTCAGAACAAAAAATAAATGTTGGACCACCAAAAATTACCCGCTTCGAGAAAGCACGTATAGTAGGAGCTAGAGCACTCCAAATCTCGATGGGAGCACCAATTTTGGTAGACGCAGAAGAAAATACAAACCCGATTGACATAGCTCTAACAGAACTTGAGGCTGGCATTCTTCCGATAACCGTCAGAAGAACATTGCCTGACGGAACCTTCCAAGATATACCCTTGAAATGGTTAAGCTAAACCTCAATTTTCTCTTTTAATTTCTCCAATTTCTGTTGCGCTTGTTTTAAAGTATTGCTGATTTGTTTCCAGTGAGCTCCTTGCCAATAAATCTGTCCACAGTTTAGACACTTCCAGAACTCGTTATAGTAAATGAAAGTATTTTTTTCCACTTCATCTGCAAGCTTTTCTTTAGGTGATTCTTTAAGTGGAGTATTACATGTGGGGCAATGCGATCTATCCATATTGATCTCAAGTGTTAAATCATATTGTTTGGAAACTTCAGCTAGATGTTCTGACTCAGTTTTACCGTTGATAAAATAAGAGTCAATACCTTTTGCGATTGCTCGTTGATGCAGCTCCAAGTCTCTTGTTAATAAAGTGCGGCTTTCTTTTCTCGCCAACTCCAAAAGCGCTGAATCATCCAGTTTAATGTTGTAGGTAGTATCGTGTCCTAGCATGCGTAGCCAACGTGCAAGTTTTCCCAGCATACTGTCCACGAGAAACTTCAATTAGGTTCTCCCCGAACAATCGAGCCGCTGCCCGATTTCGCAACGATTTCGCCTTCATCAAAAACCAAATTTCCATTAACAATNGTTTTTACTAATTTACCCTGAACTTCCCAGCCATTGTAGGGTGAGAATTTTGCTTTGGACATAAATTTTGAAGAGTCAATTTTTAATCTGGCGTTAAAATCCACGATCGTTAAATCAGCGTTTTTTCCTTTCTCTAGTAAGCCTCGATCTTTTAAGCCGTAAATTTCTGCTGGTTTCTCAGCTAAAAGAGCTGCTACTTGGGCAAAACTTAGTCTTTTCTTTTTGACTTGTGTTAACATCAACGGAAGAGTCGTTTCTAACCCTGGTACTCCAACTTTAATATCCCAAACATTTGCTGCTATTTTCTCGTTGATTGCATGAGGTGCATGGT
>JGI20214J51088_10002980_pt1 | contig 11200 bp, 17 predicted proteins | sample WetSurMetagenome_FD_51088 | JGI IMG/M metagenome (IMG submission 51088)
ATAGTTACCGTTATTGCGATTAGGATCACTGCACCAACTACCGCGGCGTATATGGAGTATGCGGGTAAAGAAATCAGACCAAACGCAACAGCGTTTGCAAAGAACAATAACCCAACTATAAACACCACAACTATAACGAACAGGCTCCTTTTTCCAAAGACTTTAGTTGACGGGGCAATTGTAGATGGCGTTTCATCAGGTAATTTGGCGGTCTCAACGGCAATGTCGGGTTTAGCTTTGTTCACAATTGTTTGGGCAATGATTGGTGAAGAACCTGTATCAGCTGCATGATCTACTTCGACTTCGGAATCAACATTCAATTTTTTTATTCTTAATAACCTACTCCTGCGTATATCCATAGAAACAATCGTTGACGTTATTACTGTTAAAACGACTGCCACTCCCAACGCCCCAAAAGCAACTATGTCGTTAACAAACACGGGCGTAGAGATTAGGTTAAAAGCAATCGCGTTAGCATAAAAAAGTAATCCACACACGAATGCCGCCATGATGACAAAGACATTTTGTCCTCTCGAAAACTGCCTTGTTTTTGTCACCAACAGCCCACAAATATGAGATTACTCTCAGCCAATAAAAATATTAGCTTTCTTTCACTTTCAGGGCTATGTATAAACAAAATGTATAAACAAACCATATAAGCTCTCACCCCCACCAAAAAGGCATCACACACACATTCCACAACTAAAAAAACACAACCAAAAAATACCCCGACCCAAAACCAACCAAATAACCCTTACGCGTAACCTACAATATTTGCCCAGAGAATATTTATATTAGGCGTCCTTGTTTAACTGCAAGGAAAAACCAAAGGATAGAGCATCTTTGACCACTCCTCATGACGTTCCAGCTTCAAAATTCATCGATAGATTAGCTAAGTACCTAAGGGAAAACGTTGACGAAGTTCAACCTCTTCCATGGGCAACCTTCGCTAAAACAGGTATGCATGTTGAAAAGCAGCCACAGGATCCTAACTGGTGGTTCATACGCAGCGCTTCTATTCTACGCAAAATATACATTCATGGTCCCCTTGGACTTGAAAAACTTCGCGCTGACTACGGCGGAAGAAAAAACAGAGGCAGTAAACCTAACCGCGTAGTGAAAGCAGGCGGAAGCGACATCCGCAAAGTTATCCAACAACTTGAAAAAGCAGATTTAATCCAGATTTCAAAGCCAAAAGGAAGAATCATGACTCCTAAAGGACGTAAGCTTCTCCAAGAAGTCGCCGGAGATCTATCAAAAGAAATAGTTAAAACTATACCTGAGCTCAAGAAGTATCAAGGCGAATAGTGACAATGTCTGATGACGAGCTTGACCAGATCCGCAAACGAAAACTTTTGTCGATGCAGAACCGTCGCATGAGTGACGAGCAAAGGCAAGCTCAAGCAGAACAACAAATGGAACAGCAAAAACAGGCATTGCTGGCCAAAATCTTGGCGCCTGAAGCTCGGCAAAGGCTAAACAACCTGAAAATGGTTAAGGCTGAATTTACCGAGAATATTGAGATGCAGCTGATTGAGATGGCGCAGACCGGAAAGTTGCCCATTCCACTTTCAGATGCACAACTCAAACAGATCCTAGTTCAGCTTCAATCACGGAAGCGAGAGACACAAATCAGAAGGATATAGAAATGGCAAGAGTTAAACCACCAGGAAAAAAACTCCGATTAGCCAAAGCTGGCAAAGAATCACAGTCTGTTCCAACATGGGTAATTGCCAGAACTGACGGCAAAGTCAGAAACAACCCAAAGCAAAGACGCAATTGGAGAACAAGGAAGATAAGAGCATAGGAGAATTAGAAAGCCATGGCCCAAGAAACTAAAGTTACTCAATCAACAAAAGAAGAAGAAATAGAAGAATTAGCCGCGTTGCCAGAGGAAGAACTCGCAACTGAAGAAGCCGCCAAAAAACAGACTCCGGCAGTAGAAGAAGCAGCTGAAGAAAAAGTGGAAGCTGTAACAAAGAAAAAGAAAAAGCAAGATGAAGAAATCGTTGAAGAAAGATTCTACACCATACCGCTACAGAAAGCGCTGGTTCGTCCACCTAGAAAACGTGCTCCACGCGCCATGCAGCTTATCAAAATCTTTGTTACAAAACACATGAAACTTGAAATGAAGGTTTCTGAAGAAGAGGAAGAAGAAGAGTTGCCTCAACTGATCATCAGCAAAGAGGTCAATGAGAAGGTTTGGGACAGAGGAATCGAGAAACCTCCACGCAAAATTAAGACACGCGTGACTAAAGACAAAGATGGGAACGTAACCGTCTACTTAGCTGAAACCAAACAATAATTTTCTTCTTTTCAAACCAAACTGTTTTTTATAGTTCATGTTTACCACAACCTAAAATAGGAAGAACAAAGACATTTTCCGCCAACAACATCATCACTACCCGAGGAGAAATATTTCTTGACCGTTTACTTATCAAGCATAGTCGGAAGCGCAAGCATAGGTGTATACTCGCTGGCAACCGAAAACATTGTTATAATTCCAGTTNTAGTTCCCAAACAAAAAGCCCAAGAATACGCTGACTGGCTCAAAGCAGAACTCATCTACACCTCAATCAGCGGCTCCGTTCTTATCGGTGCTTTGACATGTGCAAACTCCAACGGCATGTTAATTCACAATGGCGTAAGAGAAGAAGAGCTTGAAAGGATAAAATTGGTTTACAAAGGCAAAATAGCCATTATGGAAACTAAAAAAAACGCTTATGGCAACCTAGTTTTAGCAAACGATAAGGGTGCAGTTGTTGATCCACGTTTCAAAGAAACGGAAATCAAGAAAATCGCAGAAACCCTAGGTGTTGAAGTTGTGCCTACAGAAATCGCAGGGTTACCGTACGTCGGCTCTTTGGCTGTAGCAACAAACAAAGGTGTACTGGCTCACCCAATGTTGACAGCTGAGGAAAAGAAAACCTTGGAAAACGTCCTTAAAGTCCCCGTTGATGTGGGTACAATAAACTGCGGTGTCCCCTACGTTGGCACAGGCCTAATCGCAAATAGTCATGCAGCTGTAGCTGGTTCTATGACAACTGGACCCGAGATGTTTATAATTGGGAACGCACTGGATGTTGTGCAGGAAGAAGAAAAATGAAAACTTACAAAGTATCTGGCAAAATCAACAAGCCAAATCTAGCAACTCCATTTGTTAGAGAACTCTTAGCTGACAAAAGCGAACACGCAGTCGAAAAAGTCTACGCAGAAATAGGCAGCAGACACCGTGTGAAACGTCACCACATCAAAATCATAAGTTCAGAAGAAATCTCTGTTGACCAAATCAAGAACCCCATCTTAAAGAAAATCGTTAGTGGGGCATAGTCCTTGGCGCAGCGAGCTCAAGCTGAAGAGGAACTTCGCAGACTCAGCATGGAGATGCGTTATCTAGAACAAACCGCAGAGGCTCTACAGCAACGCATAAGCATGGTAAACGCAGCCCTGACTGACATAAACTACGCTAACATGACCCTTGACGGCATCGAAAAAGAAAAAGAAAACACTGAAATGTTAGTTCCAATCGGCGGAAGCTCCTATGTCAAAGTGAAGTTGGCAGATACAAACAAAGTAATTATTGGTTTAGGTTCTGGCGTATCAGTCGAGCAATCTCTCTCTCAAGCAAAAATCACCCTTAAAGAACGATTAGATGAGCTTGAGAAAACAATGCATGCAGCCCAACAGCAATTCAGTCAAGTAGCTGAACGCATTAATTCTGGCAGAAGCAGACTTGAAACTTTGCTCGGCAACGCGCGAGAAGGGAAACAATAGCTAAATGTTTGAGAAGCTCAAGTCTGGGTTTAAAGGTTTAGTTAGCAAAGTAACGACGACTGAGCTTAAAACAGAAAATCTAACTCCTATTTTATCAGATTTTAAAATGAGCCTCGCCGAAAACGACGTTGCCTATCAAGTTGCAGACAAGATCTGCGATGAACTAGAAAAGCGTTTAACAGGCGTTTCAGTTAAACGTTTAGACGACCGAAAAAAAATCGTTGAAGAAAACCTAAGACAAGTCCTTTTGGATGTTATGTTAACAAACAAGAGAATCGACCTGTTAAAGTTAGCAGAAGAGAAACGCCAAAAAAAGGAACCCTTCACATTAATGTTCGTTGGAATCAACGGAACAGGAAAAACAACCAGTATCGCCAAAGTTGCCCAGTTCCTACGGGACAAAAGCTTCTCGGTGCTGCTTGCCGCCGCTGACACTTACAGAGCAGGCTCAATTGAACAGTTGGAAGAGCACGGCAAACGTTTGGGCATGCGTGTAGTTAAGAGCATCTACGGCGGTGACCCAGCTGCAGTTGCATATGACGCCGTAAGCCACGCCAAAGCACATGGGATAAACATCGTTTTGATTGATACTGCNGGTAGNATGCAGACGAACCAGAACTTGATGAATGAACTCGTCAAGATTAAGCGAGTTGTATGTCCTGACTTGACAGTTTTCGTGGTTGACTCACTTATCGGCAACGACGCTGTTATGCAGGCTGAAGAATTCAACAAGTCAATCTGCATCGACGCAACAATCCTAACCAAGGTGGACGCCGACGTGAAAGGCGGTTCAGCGCTAAGTGTTACTTACGTAACGCAAAGACCAATCCTGTTCATCGGCGTGGGTCAAACCTACAAGGACTTGGAACTGTTTAACCCCGAAAAATTCGTCAACATGATACTTCGATAAACTAAACTTTCATACTTTTTTGTTTTAAGGCTTAAACAATGATTATCAGACAAGAAAAACCCTTCGAATACCCAATCATCTACGATCTTGTAAAAGTAGCTTTTCAAACTGCGAAAGTAGCAACTGGCAATGAGCAAGACTATGTCGATAAACTCCGCGTTAGCGGCAACTACATTCCTCAACTTGCGTTTGTGGCGGAGGAAGACGGCAGAATTGTTGGTCATATAATGCTAACTAAAACCTATGTTGCCACAACGGATGGCTCAAAATTTGAAGCCTTGCTGTTGGCGCCTCTTTCAGTTGCGTTGGAGTATCGAAACCGTGGAATTGGTCAAGAACTTGTTAGGCAAAGCTTTGAGTTAGCAAAAAAGTTGGGGTTCAGGGCGGTTTTTGTTGTCGGTAACCCCTCATATTACTCCAGGTTCGGTTTCAAATCCTCTGTGGCCTTTGGGGTCAAGCATGTTCCAATGATTCCTGACCCATATGTTATGGCTGTTGAATTAACTCCAAATGCGTTGACTAGCGTATCTGGAACCGTAACTTTCACTTAGGACTCTTCTAATGTGTCAAGCTTGAAATGTATTTTGCTGGGGTAAACCCGGTATGCTTTTATAAAGTCCTCCATGGATTGGTCGATGTCTAAGGAATTGAAGAAATTGATGAATTCTGGATTAATCCCTTCAAGACTTTTGGATGTGTAGACTTCAAGGTGAGTTAAGTATTCTTTTTCAGCCTGCAAGTTTTCCATACCGATGTTTTCTGGGATTTCTATGATAAAAGATACGTTAGTCAAAATGTCCAGTGCAGCAACTTTGCGAGCTTTCTCTTCTTTTGTTTTTATGACGACTAATCTTTCCTCTGTTTTTCTATAATTCCAATTTGTTTGTTGATTCAAGGAAGCTGACAAATTAATCCCAGAAAAACTAAGAGTGAAGAGGATATTTTATGTTATTTCCTTAGTTCAACCACCAAAAGCGTAAGCGTTGACTGCCCGACATTTTCGGCCTCATGAGACTGGGCATTGAGAAAAATTGCATCTCCATCGGCAAGGTCTAAAACATCCGTTTTCCCCATGCTGGTTAACTTCATCTTTCCACCCATCAACACGTAAACCACATGGTCAGGGTGATGATGCATTGCTGCTTTGTCGCCAGGCTCAAAATTAACCTCGAACACCCGTACACGGTCATTCTCCATCTTTAACTTGTAAACGTTACCGGCAACATCTAAGGGATCTCGAAAATTCTCAGTCACCAAATCAATTCACCAATTAACTGTGAGAGCTCAAAGAAATTAAGCCTGTGTGGTTGCACCCAAACAGTCACAGGTATTGAANNTCCGAAATAATACACTTAGACAATTGACTTGTTGCGTTTTGAAGGGTCACGTAGATTCTGGATTGGCGAATCCTCAGCATATCCGCGGGAAGCTTGAGTTTTCTCCTTGTATTTTTGCTCTTCCAACTTCGCCCTACCTTCTTTACTACTTAACTCAACGCTGTTCCCAAGTTTATAGATGGTTCTGCCAATTCTACGTTCCCCCCTTGTAGCCGTGCATCTTCCCATTTTCAATCATCCATTATTAAGCGTTAAAGTTAAAAAACCCTTCCAACCTAATAATAAGTGGTCGTGTTATTTTTGAACAAACTAGAAGTAACAACAATAACGCAGAAAATTCTAATCCCCAAAGTTTCTCCCAAACAAGTCTACGAAGCGTACGTGGACCCCAAAATNCACAGCGAATTTACAGGCAGCGAAGCCACAGGCAAACCAGTCGTCGGCGGCAAATTCACTGCATGGGACGAATACATCTCAGGTAAATTCCTTGAGCTTGAAGAAGGAAAGCGTGTGGTTCAAGAGTGGATATCGACGGATTTTCCCGACGGTTATCTTCCATCCAGGTTGGAATTGACTTTCTGCGAAGTCTCCAAGGGAACGCAGATCATGATGGTTCACTCGAATGTTCCAAAGGAGATAGCAGACGAGNCTGCTGAGGGCTGGACAGAATTCTATTGGGCGCCTCTGAAAGAGTATTTTAGCAAACAATCAAAAAAGACTAAATGACTTTTCAGCCTCAAATCTATCTGAAGAGTCCNTTCTTAAACTCTTTTTGTATCCCTTAAGCTTCAGACAGCTATAGTCTGTTAAAGTATTCTAGCGGTGCATACCAGAAAATTATTATGGGTTTTTTGCATTCGGGATTTTCGCATTTATGCTTGGTCTTTACGATGTCTCCATGGTAACTTTTTGATATGGGTTTTTCTACGGAAAAAGCTGAATGAAGTCGATTAGGCGGTTGTACCTCGAGGATTTCGTAGCAGAAGGGACATTCCAAAACGGCCACAAAGATACCCTCCAGTCATATATAGCAGTCCACTTTTAAAAAACTTGCCATTCAACCCGCAAAAAACTAAAAAGTTAATTAGCTAGCCGCCCGAATCAAAATCCGCAGGTAACATTAATGAGCAAGGTCCGTGAGGCGTTTTCCAGGATCTATCAGAGACTGGCGGGCTTGAGGATTCGCTACAAACTCCTCCTAATAGCATTGGCTGCTTTGCTGGTTTTTTTGCTTACAAAAGGGTCTTCTCCAGGACAAAACCATTTTGTCTATTTGGCTGAGGCTTTATTACATGGCAGATTAGACGTCACGGGTGGGGGAACAGCTCTTGCTGAAATTGTACCCTATCACGGCAACTTTTACGTTGTTTATCCACCGATGCCAGCTATTCTTCTCTTACCCTTCGTAGCTGTTTTCGGTACATCTTTCGACCAAAGTCTAATGTCCGTATTTCTCGCGTGTCTCTGTGTAGCTGCAACTTGGTTTATGCTTAAGAAAACTCGTGTAAATGGAAACAAAGCGGTGTGGTTAACAGCTCTTTTTGGTTTTGGAACATGTTTTTGGTTCATTGCATCGGTTGGTTCATCCTGGTACATAGAGCACGTCGTAGCTGTTCTTTTCCTAACGTTAGCCATAATTCTTGGTCTATACCAAAAAAGCCCTTTTCTTATAGGCTTGCTTTTGGGCTTTGCCTTCCTATCGCGGCTTCCAGTGGTTCTTTCTTTTCCGTTCTTTCTACTCTTGATTTATGACCAAAACAGAGTCTGGAAACCCCGATTAAAACAAGCCGCCTATTTCTTTGCAGGTTTAGGCATACTTATTGGCGTATATGAGCTGTATAATTTTGGTCGCTGGGGAGTCTTCTCCGATCTTGGCTACACATTGATACCAGGAATCCAGCAAGACCCTTACTTCACAAACGGAATCTTTAACCTCAGCTACATTCCACGCCACATCTATGCTATCTTCTTCCAAGGACCAATCCTGCTAAACACCTTCCCCTACTTTGAGCCAAACTGGATGGGTCTGGGCTTATTCTTCACCACCCCCGCTTTCATCTACATCTTCAAAGGACCCTGGAACAGAGTCAGCAAGTATGCCGCTCTTGCCGTAGTCTGCATCCTTCCCATCCTGATTACCCATGGTACCGTGGGTTTTACCCAGTTTGGTTACCGCTTTAGTCTTGACTTCACTCCCTTCCTTATTTTGCTCGCAGCAAAGGGTATGAGAGAAAACTTGGGATGGGAAGAAAAGATTCTGATAACTCTTAGTATTTTGGTTAATTTGTGGAGCGTGGTTTCAATAATTAAATTCGGTTTTGTAAGCTTCTAGTACTTTTTATCGTTCTTTCTTTTTGTGTGATCATNGAGATGCTGAAGTGAGTTGGTTTCAAGATGTTTATGGAAATGTGGTTGTTGGATTAGCTATATTGATTTAAGTTAAGTATAGATGGGCTGATTGTTGTGAAACAACATTTGCAGAAAAAATTTTTCTTATATGTCACTCTCATCTTCATGGTTTAGAATTTATGAATATCTAAACGTAAATTTCGTTCATTTTTTCTGTGATTGTATAATGCCTATCACTACTTGTTATATAAGACGCAAGATAATATGTAACCAACTCAAACCTATGAAATCAGGTTAAGTTAGTATGAGACGAAAAAGTATACAAGAAATTGACTTCTTACCCAACCAAGATCACGAAAGAAAGACTGCCGCCCAAAAAAACCATCTACCTATTGCAAGATGTGTATGCGGCTACGAGATTTTGGTTGTGCCCGATTTAAAAGCCATGAACCTCGCAATAAACAACCATTTGACCGTGCATAAAAAAACACTTACTGATTCAGCTGAAAGGTTGACAGAACAAGTTCTAATTGTGGCAAGCAAAATCACTCTGCCAACTTTTAACTAGCCAAAACTTGAAGTCAACGAAGTCCCCTACAAAATCTTACCCCTCTCATAAAGAATCAGAGGTTTTGGATCATCCTTCCAATTATATTTCCAATCTTGCCACAATATTCGTATCATCGGCTTTCAGTGTTAAATAATGAAGATTTGATAATGTAAGGTCACTGAGTTCCAGTCTACAACTATCTTGCCAAAACCAACATTTACACTGGCAAGTATTGGTAGCTATTATTATTAAGGAATAATTTTTGTTGATGATTAAGCAAGGTAGAATTTGATACAACTACAACCTGTTGTGGGGAAACAATAATTTTATTGACAGAAATTGTATGTGGGAAAGCAAAGTTAAGCATAATAAAGAAAACGGAAAGGATTAGAAAGATTATGATTACTGCTCGCTTTCTCCTACCCATGCTTGATGTTTTATCGTGAGCAGATAAGAGCCTTTTTGTCAACATTCCTTAACTAAGCTAAATCAAGATATTTGACAACTTCATTTAGTTCTTTGCCAAATCTGAGTTTGCTAAGAGATGTCATAGTAAACCCTTGATTATTCTAATTATTTCCATTGGTTCAACTATTGCGCTTTTAAATTTAAAAGTTTAAGCAATTCAGTTTAGAATAGATATATTTTCGATAGCGGAATACCAAATAAAGCTGGCAAAAAATCCTAACTGAAAAGAAACAGCGTGTGCAATTGTATTCACACCCTGTCCAACATTTAGAAAACCATCTGGACTTAGTAAAATTTGAGCTATGACACCAAACCCAACTACAATATTAATAAAAACTACATATTTTGTTGAAAGGCTCTGAACCCTGAATTTAGAAAAATTAAGGATTTGTAAGCTATTGACAAGTGAAAAGCCTATGAGGACACCTTCCACTGCATAAACTAATCCTGAAGCCCCAATTGTCCCTTTTGAAGCAAAAAATATCCATAAAATATTAGAGATTATTGCAAAAATAAAAACTGAAGCTAAGAAGAATGTTTCTATTTTTTTCTTGGTTCGGAGAAGGAAAGTGGAATTGCAGAATGTAAAGAGAACTATAAATAGAAATAGACTCCCCATGTCTAGAGCTAAATGGGAAATGTTCGTGTGAGCAAAAATAGATGTAATAATACCCCAGGATGTAGCCCTAGATGCTGAGAGTATTTCGTTTACATTAGAAAAGAATTGTGATAATTCAAAAACAATTACGCTTACAATTAGGACCAAGATATAAGTCAAAAAAATTCTCTTGAATTCTATAATTCCTTTTGCAATCTTGGATAATTCTATTGTTAGATTAGGTATTGCTTTTTTTCTTTTTTCTTGTTTCTTCACATCTTCTGTTGACATATCTTGACAGTTCTATCCTTTACTTAGCACTTAAAAGCTTAAGCCAAAGTTAAATTTAGCTTAGGACAAGGTTGCCCAGGGATGTAGGATAAGCGTCTCTATTCCCTGGTTTTAGGGGTCTTTCTCCATTCTCCCTGTCCAATTATAAATCAGACAGAAATAGAATAAAAGCCATATTCCAAAAAATGTAATATTTTGTACTATTACGAAAAAGTCTCCAACAGAGAGATTGAGACGTAAGATCTATCTAACAAATTTTTTCAACTGGAACTGGACTCATATCTTTGTCAAATAAAAACGAACAAGTTATGCATAAAATTGCGGTAGCTGACTGTCTACAGAGTGCTTCTCACTGTTAAAGTTAATCCACCTTAGTTTCCACTCTTCACCAGAATCAACGCCAATTTCCTTAAACAGTTGCAGAAAAACAGACAATTTGAGCCTTGGTCTAGCAATTAATACGTCAAGCTCTTATTCAAGCGGACAAAATCGGTTTATCTTCCCTTAGAAACTTGGGTTTTTCCCACTCTAAACCCCTATACTTAACCCAATAGTTGTAGGCGTTAGTCAACAGTTCCTTGTAGGATTCAGTGCACTGGTAGCTGCAAATTATGTTCTTGACATTTTCTACGTTGTCCAAGTCGGTTATCCTAGAAAGCCTGCTTGACCGCTTAAGGTAGCTGACAACAGTGACTTCTCTGATGTGCTGTTTAAGGTACTTATGAAAATCTATGGATGCCAGTGTGGAGCTGGGGATGGGAATTGAACCCATATAGAGCAGCTCTGCAGGCTACCGCCTCAGCGATTCGGCCACCCCAGCATGAGATTCTAGGGCTATGACTGACATAAAAATATTGTTGGCTTTGTTCCATTTTCTATTATGACTATATAGCGCTTGTAGAAGAATTTATTTTTTAAATGCT
>JGI20214J51088_10002981_pt1 | contig 11200 bp, 11 predicted proteins | sample WetSurMetagenome_FD_51088 | JGI IMG/M metagenome (IMG submission 51088)
ACACAAGATCATAGACCCCGTTTCTGAATTCTTTGAGACCTTCTTTTCCATCTTCCCTGAGAATAACCTGGTAACCCGACATTTCCAAAAAATCGCGGGTAACAATGCCCAGATTTTTATCATCTTCTACAAGCAATATGGTTCCCTTTGATTTAGCCATATAATATGGTGCTTATGTCATTACAAAATCCGGTAAATAAACATGAAAGCAGCTTCCTTTGTTCAGTTCACTGGTTACTTTAATATCTCCGCCATGAGCCTCAGCCATAACTTTGGCATAGTACAGGCCAAGTCCAAAGCCTTTAACATTATGAATATTGCCGGTGGGTACGCGGTAAAACTTGGTGAAGATGTGCTTGAGCGATTCACGGCTCATGCCAATACCGTTGTCTATAATGGAAATGAGAATACCATCTTTATAATTGCTTGTTTTAACTGTAAGCTCCGGAGTTTTGTGTGAATATTTCAAGGCATTTTCGGTTATGTTGGAAATAATGCTGGACACGTACATCATATCGGCATGTATCATTGGGTTTGTGGCTTCAAGCAGGTAATGCACAACAACACTCTGCTCACTTTTCTCAAGGCATAAATTGGGCACCACCGAATAAATCAGTTTGTGGAGATCAAATTGCTCAATATTGACCTTTATTTTATGATGATCCTGCTGTGCCACTTCGAGTACACGTTCAATCTGTTTCCTCATTCGTTCATTTTCATCGTGAATGATTTGTGCGTAACTGGTTACCCGTTCCGGATTTGATTTAGGACTGGTTTTCATCAATACTTCGGTAGCCAGTGCAATGGTAGATACTGGCGTTTTAAATTCATGGGTAACATTATTGATGAAATCGTTTTTCATTTCGGAAAGTTTCTTTTGCCGGAGGTAGGTAATGATGATGATGGCAACTCCTGATGAGATAACAATGAGAAAAACCAGGGTGAGGCCAATCCAGGCAATTTGCTCCAGCAGAATGGCTCTGTTTTTAGCGGGAAAGTATAGAGCCAGATGGTAATATGTATCTTTACAGAGACATGAAAGGCAAGCTTTATAAGGAACCTGATTCAATCCCGACAGGAGGAAACCGGCTGAATGTACAATCACTGAATCGTTGGCCGACTTAATGATGGCGTATTGGTAGTTGTCGTCGAGCCGGTGATAAGCCACATATTTATTCATCAGATAGTTAAGAAATACCGTATCTACAACATCTGTAATGGAGTTTTTTACGAGACAACTGTGGCTTTCAAAATGGCCATACAGGGAAGTATTGGTGTCAACATGCTCCCGAAGCTCCTTAACCACGTCCATAAGTGCGTTGTCGGCCCGGTGATCAAATTGTTTTCCGGCTAAACTGATCTCCTTACGAATCCAGAATGCCTGTGTAAAAACAAGCCCCAGCAAGGCCGCTGACGATATAAATATTATGGTTTTAAAGGTTGACGGACGCATAATCCTAAAACGAAACCTGCTAATTTAACAATTAACGGAAGGGGTTAATCCTTTTAACAAATTATTAACGCGTTGGTTTAAAAGAAGGAACTGTTTCTTACCTTTTATTGTATTGATTCATGGTTCTTTCAATACCCAGTGTTCCAAAACTCCTGATGATTTCATGGCAAACGGATACCTTTTCGGGAAGTGCAGCCGATTCATTTTCATTCCATTTTCCCAGAACATAGTCGACCTGAGATCCAAAGGGAAAATCACTGCCGATGCCAAATCTGAGCCGTGCAAAATCTTTATGTCCCAATGTATCAATGATGCTGGTAAGGCCATTGTGGCCTCCGTCACCACCTTTAGGCAGAATCCTGATGGTACCAAAGGGCAATGAAAGGTCATCTACCATAACGAGCAGGTTCTCGACAGCTATGGATTCTTTTTGCATCCAGTAGTTTACTGCCTTACCGCTAAGGTTTACATATGTATTTGGTTTCAATAGTACCATGGTACGGCCCTTATACCGGTATTCAGCAATATAACCATATCGCTTATCGCTAAATTCAATACTGGATGCTTTGGCTAAAGCATCCAGTATTGTGAAGCCGATGTTATGACGGGTGTTGTGGTATTCATCACCTACATTACCCAGTCCGGTTACCAGGTATTTCAACGCTGACGGTATTATTATTTCTTCTGTTCTGCAGCAGGAGCAGCAGCAGGAGCAGCAGCAGTACCTTCAGCTGCAGGTGCTGCAGTTTCGGGCAGTTCACCCATACCTTTAGCGGCAGCTCTGGCTGAAATAACGCCAACAACAAGTGAGCGAACAGGTTCCAGTATCTCAACATGATCATATTTCAGATCACCTGCCAAAACCGCACCGCCAATATCCAGGTCGGAAATATCAATTACCAAGGAATCCGGTAATTTTTCGAAATTACCTTTGACTTTAATATATCTTTTGCGTTGTCTGAGTTTACCACCGGCCCTGATACCTACTGAATTTCCGGTAATATCAATGGGCAGGTCAATAATAATGGGCTTCTCAGCATAAATTTCAATGAAGTCGATGTGGTTAATAGCATCAGAAACCGGGTGGAACTGTATCTCCTTCATTATGGCCAAATGAATATCCCCTTCAATGTTAAGTTTCACTACAAAGATATGGTGCGTATACACCAGATCCTTAAAGGAACGTTCTTCAGCAGAAAAATGGATGGTTTCTTTTCCACCATAAAGAACACAAGGTATCAGTTTGTTTCTTCTTAATGCTTTGGCATCTTTTTTCCCTGTTGCTTTTCTCAGGGAGGCTTTTAATTCAAAAGTTTTCATTTTAAATAATTAAACAATTTATATATGTGCTACTTGGAATTCCCCGGGTTTTCCGGATTCCCCATTACACTATTGTTTAATACAAACAACAGTGGATAAAAAGGAGGGCAAAGATAAAAAATTATTGTGAAGTGAGAAAAAATGTTTTAGGATTGAGGTATTGTTATGTTATATAATGTTGTAAATAATGAGCCACAAGGAAATGTGGCACTACATAATGAAATTTTCAGTAATGGATTTATACTTATACACCTTATGGATTACATCGGCAAACAGGTCGGCGATGGTCAGAACCTTTATTTTGTCGGAATGTCCGCGTAAAGGAATGGTATCGGTAACAACCACTTCGGTTATTTGCGATTTGTCAATTCTTTCATAGGCAGGGCCCGATAAAACAGGATGCGAACATACAACCCTGACACTGCGGGCACCTTCATCCATCATCAGTTTCGAGGCCAGACAAACAGTCCCGGCTGTATCAATCATATCGTCTACAATCACAATATTCTTGTCTTTAATATCCCCGATCACCCTGATCTCTTCCACAACATTGGCTTTTTTTCTTACCTTATAGCAAATAACCATTTCGCAGTTCAGGAACCTGGAGTACACATTGGCCCGTTTGGTACCTCCCATGTCCGGAGCGGCAATAACCAGATTTTCCAGTGCCAGATTTTTTATATAAGGCACAAAAATAGTAGAACCATATAGATGGTCCACGGGAACATTGAAAAATCCCTGTATCTGGTCGGCATGAAGGTCCATGGTCATTACCCGGTCGGCTCCGGCAGCAGTAAGTATGTCGGCAACGAGTTTGGCACCGATGCTGCACCTGGGTCTGTCTTTCCTGTCCTGTCGGGCCAGTCCCAAATAAGGCATAACAGCTATGACCTGATAGGCCGATGCTCTTTTAGCGGCATCAATAAGCAGTAAAAGCTCCATTAGATTGTCCGAAGGCGGGAAGGTAGATTGAACGATGAAAACAATACATCCTCTTACCGATTCCTCAAAATAGGGCTGAAATTCTCCGTCACTGAATTCGAGTACTGAAGTTTTACCCAGTTCAGTGCCGTAACTTTTGGTGATTTTTTCAGCCAGATAATGCGATGCCCGGCCAGAAAAGAACTTTATAGGAGCTTTGATTTTCATGGGTGCGTTTCCGTGTTAATGGGGTGCTGCAAATGTAAAAAATATCCCCTCAAGATGATTCCCGATTATTATTATTTTATTGAAATATGTTACCGGCTTATATGCAATCAGATTATGAGGCATTTGCCATATGCGCATTCGATTGTTCGATAAATGCAAGTATTTCTTCGCGTCCTGTTCTCTTTAGGGTTGAAGTGACAAATACCGGAGGCAGCTCTTCCCAGTTTTGCCGAAGGGTATTTTGGTACAGGTTCAGGTTTTCTTCAACAGCGGTAAAAGACAATTTATCTTTCTTGGTAAAAATAAGCGCCAGGGGTATGTTTGCGGCTCCTGCGTTATAAATAAAACTCAAATCGCTTTGCAATGGCTTGTGCCGGATGTCGATGAGAATAAACAAACAAGCCAGTGTCCGGCGATGCAACAGGTAGTCGTCAAGTATGGAAAGGAAGGCATCACGGCCCTTTTTCCCGGTCCTTGCATATCCGTAACCGGGAAGATCTACCAGATACCAGTTGTCGTTTACCAGGTAATGATTGATCAACCTTGTTTTACCTGGCGTGGAAGAAGTTTTGGCCAGATTATGGGTATTGGCCAGGAAATTAAGCAACGACGATTTTCCAACATTTGAGCGTCCGGCGAAGGCATATTCTGCAGGACCCTCCTTAGGGCAACCTTTTAAATCGACACTGCTTTTGATAAATTTAACACTGGTAATATCCATGAGCAACTTGTTAAGTTCTATTTGCGATAATCGCCTGCATACACTTCCAATAATTTTGCCCGGCCATTCGGAATTAAAGAAATGCTCTTAATTTCAGCAGGCAGTAAAATAGTCTCTCCCTTTTTTACCGGTTCCATTTCCGTGTTGTAATACCTTATAGTGAAACTTCCTTCAACGCATAGGTAAATGACAAATGAATCCAGTAAATGATAATCTTTTTCCAATAGCGCAACAAGATCAAGATAATTGGTTGTAAAGTATTTACACGATACAACCGGGTTGGTCTCATTTTCATTTTTTGCGTAAGGGGTTTTGTATTGATTAACCGGCCTAAAGTCAATTGCCTGTAAGGCCATATCGGTATGCAACTCCCTGGGCTTTCCTTTATCATCCATACGGTTATAATCGAATATTCTCAAGGTTGCATCCGAAGTCTGCTGAATTTCTGCAAGCAGTATTCCGGCTCCTATCGCATGGATACGCCCGGCTGGCAAAAAGAAAACATCTCCGGCAACGGTTTTCTCGCTATTGAGAATTTCCATAAGCGAACCGTTGTGCAAATGCTGCCGGTATATCTCTGCATTCACGTTTTGGCTAAATCCGGCAACGATTTCAGCATCCTGCTCCGCTTCAATAATATACCACATCTCCGTTTTACCAAATGAACCGAACTGTTTTAAGGCCAGTTCATCTTCAGGATGTACCTGAACGGATAGGCGGTCGTTGGCATCAATAAACTTGATCAATAAAGGGAAAAGGGTTCCGAATTCCTCAAATATTCTGTCGCCAACCAAATCACCCATATAAACTTCAATAATTTCTTCCAGCGTGTTTCCGGCCAGAAATCCGTTCCTCACTTTTGACAGGCTGCCGGGGATGCTACTGATTTCCCAGCTTTCACCTGCTTTACTGGTGCGGCTGTTTTTGCCGAGTGCTTTTTTGAGCCTTGTTCCACCCCATATTTTATCCTTAATAATGGGTTTAAATTTTAACGGGTACAAACGGTTCATAAAGTGTACAGTTTAATGGTGTTTTTGTAATTGTGTGAATAATTTGTATATTATTCCATTATTTGCAAAAATAGCTATTCTTGAAACATCCCTATGTTAGAACCATTAAAAATCGGGAATATTCTGTTTCTCGATATCGAAACAGTTCCTTGCCATCCCTCATATGACCAGTTACCGGAGCGTGATAAAGCATTCTGGGATAAGAAAGCACGCTATCTAAAAAAAGAGGAGGAAGAACCTGAAGTGTTGTACGAAAAGGCCGGTATTTATGCCGAATTCGGAAAGATTATCTGCATCAGTACAGGAATGATTGGTCTGAACAACAACCAAAGTACCATCCGTATCAAATCGTTTTATGGCGAGAACGAATCCATCCTGCTACAGGCATTCTCCGATCTGGTAATCCGACTATGCCAGAAAAAGGAAATTGAGCTGTGTGCCCATAACGGAAAGGAATTTGATTTTCCGTTTATTGCACGTCGCTTGCTGGTAAACGGAATTAAGCTGCCAGAATTGCTGGAAACCTCAGGAAAAAGACCTTGGGAAGTAAGGCATTTGGACACCATGGAACTATGGAAGTTCGGCGATCATAAACATTATGTGTCGCTTGACCTGCTGGCCTCACTTTTTGGTATTGATAGCCCGAAAAATGATATTGACGGAAGCCAGGTAGCCCAGGTATACTGGAAAGAGCACGACCTGAAACGCATTGTGGAATATTGCCGCCGTGATGTTGTTACCGTTGCACAATTATTATTGCATTATAAGGGCGAACCTAAACTGGAAGAGAATGGCATTACGGTACTGGATAATCTCTAAAAACTGTTACCGGGGTAGTTCCTGTTTCAAAAATATGTATATTCACCCTAAGTTTAAGGAATCACATGATGAAAGGAAAGGTATTCTTAATTGCGGCAGCCTTTACCTGCGCTCCGCATATTATATGTATGGGCCAGTCTGAGGTTAAGGGAATTTTCCGGGAATCCCAAGCGGGATTTTTTCAGAATTCCATTCTTAAGGATGATCGTGATGTTGCCGATAAAATGCAGCCGGTAATACCACGGCGAACGTTTTCAGCTGACTTAAGCGGGTTTTCTCTGCCCAATAAAATGGATATGTATAAGAGCCAACAGTGGCACAATCCTCCCGTTTCACAGGGAAATACCAGCACCTGCTGGTGTTTTTCCACCACATCTTTTCTGGAGACAGAAGCATGGCGGATCAGTAAAATTCAGGTTAAATTATCCGAAATGTACACGGTATACTGGGAATTTGTTGAAAAAGCTCGCCGCTATGTCCAGGAACGGGGCAATTCATTATTTGATGAAGGCTCGGAAGCCAATGCTACTACACGGATATGGAAGAAATACGGAGTGGTTCCCGAAGAAGCGTATACGGGTTTACCGGGTGAACGGAAATTTCACAACCATGAAATTATGTTGCAGGAAATGAAAAGTTTTCTGGAATCGGTTAAAACAAACTCAAACTGGAACGAGGACTTTGTTGTATCTACCATTAAGGCTATTATGAACCAATATATGGGCGTTCCCCCCACTGAAATTACAGTTAATGGAAAGCGCCTGACGCCGGCCGCGTATCTAAAAGAAGTGGTGAAAATCAATCCTGACGATTATGTAGACATTGTTTCATACTCACAGGAACCTTTTTATCAGCAGGTTGAATATAAAGTACCCGATAACTGGTGGCACAGCAAAGATTATTATAATGTTCCGCTTGATGTGTATATGGCCACAATTAAGAATATTGTGCGGAAGGGTTACACCATAAGCATTGGTGGTGACGTTTCGGAGCCTGGTTTCGACCGTATTACACAGTGCGCTGTTGTACCGGAGTTCGACATACCATCGGCCTATATAAATGATGATGCGCGGCAATTCAGATTTACCAACAACACAACTACCGATGATCACGGACTGCATTTGGTGGGTTATACGGAAGTTGATGGGAAAGACTGGTATCTGATTAAAGATTCAGGCGCCGGATCACGCAATAATGATCCCAATGCCAGGGAATTCGGATATTATTTTTTTTCAGAAGACTATGTGAAACTGAAAATGATGGATTTTATGGTACATAAGGATGCTGTAAAAGATTTATTGGAACAAATAAAATAAACAAAAAAGAACTTTACCCGGAACCTATTAATATACCCCTATCTATGAGATTTATCGACGTAAAAAGAACGGATAAAACTCCGGAAGTGATTCTGGATACAGAGAAACGCCTGTTCCTGATCAAGGGAAATTGCCTGCCTGAAAACATCAGGGATTTCAGCACCGAGGTTATCAATAAATATGAGCAGTTTCTGCGGCAGTATACTCCGTCAGGATATCATGATGAGCCTTCGGATGCCTTCAGGGTTCACTTTCGCATGGGCTACTTTAATTCCGCGGCTGCTAAATTTATTGCCGATGTCATGATCATTTCGGGAAATTATATTCAGAAGGGCTATAACATAAGAATATATTGGTATTTTGAAGAGGATGATCACGATATGCTTGAGGCCGGTGAGGAAATATCACAAATGGTGAGTGTTCCTATGGAATTTGTGACTGTAGTGAAAGACTGACCCTGTTGCCAATAAAAAACCGCAATACACGGTAAATCTTCCTGAAAATGATAATTATTAGGAGCCTTTCTCTTTTATTTAGTTAATTTTAGTATAATCTATTCCTTGATATTAACGGATTTTCCATGAAATTGGATGCTGATCTGATTTTACTTTTAGCCCAGGGTGATGAAAAAGCTTTTGAATATATTTTCAACAGGTTTTTTGATGAGCTATGCTCCTTTGCCAGAAGCATTACCAAAGACCGGAATATAGCCGAAGATCTTGTTGAGGATATCTTTCTGCATTTATGGATTAACTGCCAGAACAACCCTGTAAAAGTTTCCCTGAAAAGCTACCTCTTTCAGTGTACCTATAATAATGCCATAAAATACGTTAGCCGGAAAAAAAAACTGATCTCGCTTTCGGGAAACAACAACACGTTAACTGATGATGAGCAGCCTTATGATTTTCCGGCCGAAGATTATTCCATCAACAGGTTGACTGCTGATGAACTGAGTACAAGCATGGAAAAAGCGATTGGTTTGCTTCCCGATCAGTGCAAAACCATTTATCTGATGAATAGGGACGAGGATTTGAATTATCGCCAAATTGCTCAAAAATTATCCATTTCAGAGAGCACAGTTAAAACGCAGATGGGAAGAGCCTATACCAAGTTAAAAGAAAACCTTAAGGATTTTTTTCTTTAATGCTGTAAAAAAAAGTAGTGGTTTTGTAGACCATTTTTATACTTCCGGATCATAACAATAACAATAATAATATGGAGGAGAAAAAAATAGGCGGACCGGCTATGGATGAATTATTGGTGCAATATATAATTGGCCCTGTAAGCGCAATTGATAAAGCCAGAGTTGAAAAATGGCTCAATGAGAGTTCTGTGCATCAGGATTATTTTAACAATTTCAGGGACATTTATCTATTGGGTAAGATTACTGCTAAACCGGCGCCATTCAATAAAGAACAGAGCCTTGAACGGGTGAAGTCGAGATACTATCGGTTGAAATCGGATCAGGAACCCAAAACAACAAATATCCGGAAACTAGTTAAGGTACTATACATTGCGGCTGCATTTATTATTGCTTTAGGCTTAGGATTTTGCCTGCGTGCTGTAACAGTTAAATCAGAAACTACCCCCAAGCCGGTAGCCCGGGTATACAATGAAATCACTTCACCCAAAGGATCACGTTCAAAGATTGTACTTCCCGATGGAACTACTGTATGGCTCAATGCAGGAAGTACAATTAAATATCCCATGAACTTTCTTACGCACGATCGTGAAGTACATTTAACCGGAGAAGCCTATTTTGAGGTAGCAAAAATGCACAATAAGCGGTTTATTGTCAATGCAAGCGATATAGCCATTAAGGTATGGGGAACCAAATTCAATGTTAAGGCCTATCCCGAGGAAAAAACTATTGAAACCACCCTGGTTGAAGGTTCTGTTTCTATTCAGAAGCTCAGGGGCAAGGTGAAAGAAAAAGAAACATACCTGGCGCCTAACCAAACAGCTGTTTTTTATAAAGCTGAAGATGACCGGAAAATAGCAGTACACGACAACACATTTGAAAAGGTCGTTCCAAAATCCAAAGTGCTGATCCGGGAAAAGGTGAATACCATATTGTATACTTCATGGAAAGATGAGAAATGGGTGGTGGAAGGGCAGCAATTGGGCGATCTGGCCAAAGAGCTGGAAAGAAGATATAACGTGAATATTGTATTTGATAATAACTCTATAAAAGACTATCGCTTCACAGGTACGTTCACCAATGAAACCTTTGAGCAGTTATTGGAAATCATTCAGATTTCAGCACCTATTGATTTTTCCATTACCAATAATACTGTGTTGTTGAAAGAAAATTCATCCTCGAAGAAAAAATATGACGAATTTCTAACCCGGTAACTACATAAAAATATTGCCTATGATGAAATAAAAGAAGCAAAAAAATGCGCAAGGTGCGCAAACACCCCGCGCAGCAAGTCCAAAATTATAACCTTATTGGCGTAAGGTTTAACCTAAGTACGAACTTAACATGCAAATTTATGAAAAAAAATCAATGGTATCATACTCTGTCCCTAAACAGAGGATGCCAAAAACTACTTCTAATTATGAAACTATCCTTTGTCATTAGTCTGGTGTTTGCTGTAACGGTTTCGGCAAATACTTTTTCACAGAATGGCAGAATAACGATCAATCTGGTTGACGTAACGGTAAAAGATGTGATCAAATCCATCGAAGCCGGAAGTGATTACCGGTTTTTCTACAATGATGAGCTCACGGATATTTCCAAAGTAGTTAGTGTTAACTACAAAGAAACTCAGATATCCGATGTATTGAATGCCTTGTTCCAGAATACGGGCATTACCTACAAGGTACTCGAGAACAATCTGATTGTTATAGCCCCACAAACTGCAATTCAGCCGGCAAAAGTAACCGGTACGGTAACAGATGCCTCTACTGGCGAACCTTTACCGGGGGTAAACATTCTGATCGAAGGAACCAATTCAGGGGTTGCCACTGATGTCAATGGTAAATTCTCCCTGGAAGTGGATAATCCCAATGCCGTATTGGTTTTCTCCTATATTGGCTATTTGTCGCAGAAGGTTCCGGTAGGCGGCAAGTCGGTTATTGACATCAACCTGATTCCCGATGTTAAAGCACTGGATGAGGTTGTTGTAATCGGATACGGAAGTATTAAAAAGAATGACCTAACTGGTTCAGTCGGTTCGGTTTCATCCGAAACCCTTACTGCAAAAGGTACCACATCAATAATGAGTGCAATTCAGGGATCTGTTGCCGGGGTAAACATTACCACAACATCTGCTAAGGCAGGTGGCGATTTCTCAATTCAGATCCGCGGCCAGAACTCCGTAACATCAAAGCCTCCCCTTTATGTTGTTGACGGCATTGTGACTGATGACCTTAATTTTCTGAATCCTTCTGATATTGAACGTATTGA
>JGI20214J51088_10002982_pt1 | contig 11199 bp, 9 predicted proteins | sample WetSurMetagenome_FD_51088 | JGI IMG/M metagenome (IMG submission 51088)
TATCGGCCTGTTTATTCTGCTTAGGGCGTCATTACCACGGCCCAGATATGACCAGTTAATGAAACTTGGCTGGAAAGTTTTATTGCCTCTTGCATTGCTTAACCTTCTTGTCACAGGAGCAGTCCTGTTGTTTATGAAATGAAGTTGAAATATAAGATATAACCAAAGCATGTACAGTATTCTTCGCAGCATATGGTTGACTTTCCTTCACGTCTTTCACAAGAGTGAAACGGTGGAATACCCTGAGGTAAAGCCTTACCTGGCTCCGCGGTACAGGGGCCGTATTGTTCTGACCCGTGATGAGCAAAAGAATGAAAGATGCGTAGCCTGTTATCTCTGTGCAGCTGTATGCCCGGTAGATTGTATCTCTCTTCAGGCAACTGTCAGCGAGGCAGGCCGGAGATACCCGGAGTTTTTCAGGATTAATTTCTCGAGATGCATCTACTGCGGATTCTGTGAAGAAGCATGTCCTACCTATGCCATCCAACTGATACCTGATTTTGAAATGGCTGAATATGACAGGCAAAATATGGTATATGAAAAGCAACATTTGCTTATCAGCGGTGAAGGAAAATATCCCGGATATAACTTTTACATGAATGCCGGTGTAGATATGGGTGTAAAAGGAAAAGGAGAAGGCAAATCTGAAGAAGTGCCTGTTGATGTTAAAGATCTAATGCCTTAATAAGATATAAAAAGATGAACCTGTTCTTCTATATAGCTGCTGTTGTCGCACTGATCTCAACAATTATGGCCATCTCCGGCAGGAACGCCATCCACTCATTGCTTTACCTTATTTTGTCTCTCCTGGCTGTTTCTGTGATTTTTTACCTGCTCGATGCACCCTTTATTGCAGCCCTTGAAGTAATAATCTACGCCGGCGCTATAATGGTCCTTTTCATTTTTGTTACAATGATGCTTAACATCGGAGTTGAGAAAAGGACAGAAAAGAAATGGCTCAATCCGCGTATGTGGATAATACCCTCCGTTTTAACCGCAATACTTCTCATTGATTTTATACTTGCATTAAAAATTATCCATGTATCACCACCTGATAATAACGTTATTTTACCCAAACAGGTAGGCATTTCATTGTTTTCCACCTATTTACTTGCTGTTGAGATTGCAGCTATTCTGTTGATGGCTGGAGTGATCGGGGCCTATCATTTAGGCAGCCAGAAGAAAAAAGTAACTCATCGTTTTCTTGAAAAAAAGTAAAGATATGCTCACTGTACCTATTGAAATACAGATATTATTTGCAGGAATACTTTTTCTTATCGGACTGGTCGGACTGCTTGTGCGCAGGAACATGATCTTCATGCTCATGTCAATTGAGATTATGTTCAACAGTGCCGGGCTGGTATTTATCATTGCAGGGAATCACCTGAAGCAGCCCGACGGGCAGGTGATGTTTATTTTTATACTTGCAGTAACAGCCGTTGAGGTAGCTATCGCTCTGGCATTAATATTACAGGTTTATCATCATTACAAGACCCTTGATTCTGACGCAATAAACAAGTTAAAGGACTAAAATAATAGGCAACTGATGACGATATATATAGCCCTCATACCTGCAATACCGCTTCTTGGCTTTCTGGTGCTGGCTCTTTTCGGGTCGACACTGAACAGGAAAGTTGTCGGATATATTGGTGCCGGCTCAGTTGGTTTAGCTGCACTGCTTACATTTATTGCGGGAGCACATTTTATTAAATCACTTCCCCTGGTCAGATCATATTCTGTTGTATTATGGGAATGGATAAATGCCGGTAACCTGAAGGCTGATATATCTTTCAGCCTTGATTCACTTTCTCTGGTATTCTGTTTTGTCATCACTTTCGTTGGATTTCTTATACATGTCTATTCAATAGAGTTCATGGCTAATGATGAAGGATTCTCAAGGTTTTTCGCTTATATGAATCTCTTTGTCGGGTCAATGCTCATCCTTGTTATGGCGGATAATATCCTGTTACTATACCTGGGCTGGGAAGGTGTAGGTTTATGCAGTTACCTGCTGATAGGCTTCTGGTATAAGAAGCCTGAGAACGGATATGCTGCAAGAAAAGCCTTCATTATTACACGCATAGGTGACACTGCAATGATCATCGGCATCTTTATTCTGTTTTTAAGTTTCGGAACGCTCAATATAAATGAACTGATGCAACAGGTATCAGTAAAATGGACTGCGGGTTCGTCAATAGCCGTGTTAACAGCTGCATTATTACTCGGCGGCGCACTGGGTAAGTCGGCACAGTTGCCTTTGCAGACGTGGCTTCCCGATGCTATGGCCGGCCCGTCACCTGTAAGCGCATTGATACATGCCGCAACAATGGTTACGGCAGGAGTTTATCTTATTGCCCGCACCCATGTACTGTTCAGCCTCGCTCCCATTGTTATGACTGCAATAGCTGTAATTGGAGCGCTGACTTTGCTGATATCGGGCTTCAGCGCATTGACACAGCACGATCTGAAGAGGATCCTCGCCTATTCCACCATAAGCCAGATAGGCTATATGTTTCTGGCACTGGGTATAGGCGCCTGGTCAGCAGCAGTATTTCATTTTATGATACATGCATTCTTTAAAGCACTCCTTTTCCTGGCAGCAGGAATTGTGATATTGGTGTTAAATGAAGAACATGATATATTCAGGATGGGCGGACTGAGAAAAAAATTACCTGCAGTCTTCTGGACCTTTCTCATTGGCTCAGCCTCTCTTTCTGCCCTTCCACTGATAACTGCAGGTTTCTATAGCAAGGATCAGATATTATGGTACGCATTCTCATCAGAGAGCGGAAACAGCTTGTTATGGATTGCAGGAATTATCGGGGCTTTTCTGACTGCGCTATATTCATTCAGGATGGTATTTATAGTCTTCTTTGGTGAAACAAAAACCAATCCTTCTTTCATGCCCGGAAAACAAATGACCGTTCCTATTATCATACTTGCAGTATTATCTGTTGTGGGAGGTTTTGTTGAACTGCCTGCATCGATAGGAAATATTCATCTTTTCTCAAACCTGGTAGGCAACACATTACCCCCGGCAGTTGTAAGAGAAACAGGTCATTCTGAAATCATGCTCATGTCATTTTCGGCTATAATTGTACTCGCGGGCATCTATCTTGCTTATATGGCTTACTTAAGAAAACCCGATCTGTCTGAGTCCTTCAATCATAGCAGAATAAATAAATTCTTTGAAAAAGGATGGGGCTTTGACACGCTGTATGATACACTTGTCGTGAAACCGGTTGTCTGGCTTTCAGGTATAGATAAAAATGATGTTTTTGACTGGATGAACATCGGAATCGCCAGGCTGACTCTTCTTGCCAATAACCTTCTCAGCATTACCCAGAACGGAAAACTGAGATGGTACTTAATGTCATTTACCATTGGTATTGTGTTGATATTAACATATATGATCTGCAGATGATACTGGTTTATCTTATAGCAATATTAATAACAGGGTCTGTCTTTGCGCTGATTGCCGGAAAACGGAGCCATGTCTGGCCCCGTGTGATCGCCCTTGTTTCATTGAGCATCGACCTCATTCTTGTAATATTTTGTGCAACAAATCAAACCTCCCCTGACAACAAATGGCTTGTTGACTATAAGCTTTCCTGGATACCTGAATTTGGTATAAGTCTTCATCTCGCCCTTGACGGATTAAGCCTTGTGCTTCTGTTACTGACTCTTTTTCTTGGCATTATTTCAGTAATTATTTCGTGGAAGGAGATTAATTCAAGAGTAGGATTCTTTCATTTCAATCTTCTCCTGATACTTGCAGGTATCATTGGCGTGTTTCTTTCGCTTGATCTTTTCCTGTTCTACTTCTTCTGGGAGCTTATGCTTGTTCCTATGTACTTTCTGATCGGGATCTGGGGACATGAAAACAGAATAAAAGCTTCCAATAAATTCTTTCTTTATACCCAGGCAAGCGGATTGTTAATGTTCATCTCCATACTTGCATTATTCTTTGTCCATGGACGAGACGCAGGTTCATATACTTTTGACTATATGCAGTTACTGGGCACAAAAATGCCTGCTGCAACAGGATTATTGATAATGTCAGGGTTTCTGGCCGCCTTTCTTGTTAAACTTCCGGTAGTGCCTTTGCACAACTGGTTGCCTGACGCCCATTCTGAAGCGCCTACAGCAGGAAGTCTGATCCTGGCTGCCTTGCTTTTAAAAACGGGAGCTTATGGTTTACTCCGGTTTATTGTTCCGCTTTTCCCTTCAGCATCCGTAACTTTTGCACCAATTGGTATGTTGCTGGGAGTGATTGGGATATTATATGGTGCCAAACTGGCATTTGCACAGACAGACCTTAAGCGGTTGGTAGCATACACAAGCGTGAGTCATATGGGATTTGTAATACTCGGTGTATTCTCCTTTAATGAATTAGCATACCAGGGTGTTGTGATGCAGATGGTTGCCCACGGAATAAGCACAGGAGCACTGTTTATCCTTGCAGGACAGTTGTATGAACGCATTCATACAAGAGATCTCGACAAAATGGGAGGCTTCTGGGAAAATGCTCCTATTATGGGAGCAATGGGCCTCATCTTTTCAATGGCTTCACTGGGCTTACCCGGATTGGGAAATTTTATTGCTGAACTCCTTATTCTAATCGGTGCATTTAAAACAAGTGCATTAATGGCTTGTCTGGCAAGCCTGGGACTTATTGCTGCAACAATTTACTCCCTGAGAATAGTGCAAAAGGTATTTTTGGGAAATAAAAACTACAACGGGGAGATGATTGATCTTAATATCCGTGAGAAACTGGTGTTTGCTTCATTGGTTATCGTGATTGTTGGCCTTGGTCTTTTCCCAAAGCCTCTCTTTAATATTGCCGGACCAGCCATAATAAAAACACTCGATTCACATAAAGAGGAGATCACTAAGGATGATGGCATCAGCAAAAATGATGCTGATGGGGAAAATATTTACATTTTTAAAATATCGAAATAATATAGCTGACAATAATATATGACCGCAACAGATTTCTTAAGTTTAGCGCCGCTTCTCATAATTGCTATCGCACCTGTTGTGATAATGATAGTGATTTCTGTTCTAAGAAACTATGAGGTGGTTTACGGTTTCTCCATCCTGTCATTGTTATTTGCTTTTTCATCCATCTTTTTTATTATCCCGGTGATTCCCCATTCAATTGAACCACTGTTTAATATAGACATCTACAGCTTGTTTTTTGTCGGCATAATTATCTTTTCGGCATTGCTTGTAACACTGATTTCCTATGAATATATAAAGAACCTTGAAGGGGTCAGGGAAGAGTATTATATAATTCTTTTTACCTCCACCCTTGGAGCCTCATTGCTGGCTGTAGCAAATCATTTCATACTGTTCTTTACAGGTATCGAAACGTTAAGCATATCATTATATATACTCATTGCATTCCAGAGATCAAAAGACAGCTCAATTGAAGCCGGGATAAAATACCTTATTCTGGCCTCTGTATCGTCGGCATTTTTACTGTTTGGTATGGCATTGATTTATGCTGCAACAGGCACGATGCAGTTTGCTGGTATATTCTCTGCCATAAGTAATAATGGCCAACTCTCTCCCCTGGTTATTTCAGGGTTCGGCATGATGATGGTGGGCATAGGGTTTAAGCTGGCTCTGGTTCCGTTTCATATGTGGACACCTGATGTCTACCAGGGAGCACCTGCCCCGGTTGCTGCATTTATTGCCACAGCCTCGAAAGGTGCTGTAATGGCCGTGCTGATAAGATTCTTTTTCATTATCAGAGGATTTGATAATCACAATTTTTTTATTGTAATATCAGCAATTGCAATCCTATCCATGTTTACAGGGAATATCCTTGCGATAAGACAGCAAAACATAAAAAGACTGTTAGCCTATTCTTCAATTGCAAATATGGGGTACCTGATTGTCATTTTGCTTACAGGCAGCAACAAAGGTATTCAGGCATCTGTCTTTTATATCATTTCATATTTTATCACCACGCTTGGAGCATTTGGGGTGGTATCACTTCTTTCAACCTGCAAATATGAAACTGACAAGATAGAAGATTACAGGGGCCTTTTCTGGAAAAGACCATGGGTTGCTCTTGTGTTTACACTTTCACTTCTGTCATTAGCGGGTATACCGGTAACAGCGGGATTCATTGCAAAGTTCTATATCATTTTTGAAGGGATGAAAGCAGGCCTTATGATACTTGTAATTTCAATGATTGTCAACAGCGTTATAGGTTTATACTATTACCTAAGGGTGATTACAGCAATGTTCTCCCCTGCCAGTGAAACTAAATTGCCCGCATCGTCGTTAAGCGGTAACATTGCACTTGCAGTTATTACATTAAGTATATTAATATTAGGCATTTATCCGGGGTGGCTGATCAATATTATAATGAAATTTGTCACCTTATAACTGACTTGATGCATCTGAAAAGCGATTAAAAACCCTGTTGCGTTTCAGTTAAAAACAATAATACATGATCAGTATCTATGGACACGTCATCAATACGGTCCATTTTTATCCTGTTTTATGTTTGAAGCCAAAATAGAAGAACAAAAAAAAGGCTTAGATTAAATCTCAAAATATTAATCAGCATGTAATCAGGCACATAAAAAATCATTCATATAAGCAACAATCGCTTTCGTTCACGGGGTTATATAAACAAAATTTCCTTCTGAAACAGCTTTGTTGCCAAGAATTGATACACTTATCTTTACAGGCAAAATATCCTTTTTTATTGGCACCAGTACAGTAAGTAAAGTGTCTGTCGATGTAATAACATCGCAGTTAGTCAACCCGAGAGTCACAACATTTTTACTTTTTATATAACTAAAACCTTTACCGTAAATTTTAAGTACATCACCACTGGTTCCGGATGAAGGAGAAAAAGATGTTATTTCCGGTGCCTGGCTGCCATCACTTACAAATTCAACATTTTTCCCATAAACCGTAAAATTATTTGTCATTACAAATGATCTCACATAATATTTGACTCCAACTCCAAGGGTTGTGAGAATGTCTGCTGAAAACATTTTTGATTTGATATCACCTGTAAAAACTATCCTGTCAGTATTTAACAGATCCGGATCTTTTGTTTCTGACCAGGCAAATCCGTAGTTGAGAATCTCATATTGGGACCCGGAAATTATTTCGGCATTAAAAACAGCTCCGTTATTGTTGATGTCAGTTACCTCCATGGTATTAAGTCTTGGATACCCTCTGTCAGTTTCTTCATTTTTGCTGCAGCCTGTCAAAAGGAAAATCAATCCAAAGAATAGTAATAAAAACTCTCTCTTTCCCATCATCTTAAGAATAAAATTGAAAACGAAATCCCGTTAATTCCGGCAGATAACCCGGGTATTGAACTGAGGTTATTTGCACGATTATATTTTAAAGAAGCACCTATATTAAAATACTTTAACGGCTTTATTACTTCAATCCCTCCGCTCATACCAAACTGATTCCTGTTTATTTTAAAAAAGGGCGACTCTTCTGTTGTAACAACTCCGTCCAATACTTTCTCAGTAACAATAACGGACTGACCATTAAGGTTCAAATTGTATAACAGTCCGCCCTCTAAATAAATCTTGTAATCAGATCTATTCAATAAATACCTGACCGATAAGGGAATTGATACTGTAGTAAATTTCACTGATGTGTTATAATAATAAAGGCCTGAAAGCTCTTTGTCTACTACTGCCAGAGAGGAAAAAGATGATCGCGTAAGATAAACCTCTGACTGAAAGGAGAGCCTGTCAGAAATCAATGGAAGGGAAATGGTAAAATTCAGGCCAACTGAAGGGTGTAATGATCTGTAATTATCATCCAGATACTTTAAATCGGGGCTGGTAAATTTAGTCTTCAGAACTGTTAAACCGGTTCCGGCAAGCAGTCCATAATCAATCCTGCTTTTCCCCGGGAGATCCTTTAATTCTATATCCTTCAGACTTTCCCCATGATTATATCTGTCAGCCAGGTATATTAAATTCTTTTCGCTGAAATCCATTCTGTTTACAACCTCATTGTTAATAACAGAATCAGAAAATAAAGAAAGGAGGATTCCCCTCCAGCGGGTTTCGTCTACAAAATATTTGGATATCCCATTTTTTACAATACGCCTTTCTGAGGTAAGTTTATATACGTTCCCGCCAGACTTTTGAATATAAATGTCGTTGTGTTTTAACAATCGTATTTCACCTTCAGTCAATATCTCTGCAAAACAACTGTCAATAATGCCCGACACGAATTTATTGTTCCGGTAGCCAAAGCCTTTAATCTGGAATGGGTTATAGTCGGTTTTCTCTCCGTTAATTAAAGTATGGCAAATGTCACCTTTACCGGCATCTGGCTTGTATGTCAACTTACAATGTACAGTATCATTATTGTTTGTAATTATGAAACCGTTTGTAAAGGATTTCTGGGCGTTAAGGTCAGCCAGAAAAAATATCAGACCGACTGTAAAAAGGAAAAAAGGCTTATTCATTTTGTTTTATTAATGCAGTAACTTCAGTAATGTTGTTTTTCAGACTATAAAACAAAAATAATAATTATCGCATATGATGTTCCTGCTATTATTTAAAAAATCTGACAGCAGATTCCAGTAAGTAAATTGTGGTCTGTATATCAGGCTTATGATGCTCGTGACAATTTTTAATTCTGTCCGGGGAATAATTATCCTGTCACTTTACATAGGCAACCTTGAAAGGGCTGAGATATGGCACGATGATATTTTCTGTCAATTAATACACTGAAATAAACTTATTACTAGCTTTAACTGATAAAGAAAATCTTTAAACGAACTGCTATGGAAGAAAATAAAACAAACAGGTTACAATCTATTGATGCATTGCGTGGTTTTGACATGCTATGGATAATGGGTTTTGAGACTGTTATTATTTCACTCTCAGCACTTGCAGGTGGCAGCGTATTGGAGTGGATGGCACGGCAAATGGATCACGTGCCATGGAATGGCTTCCACTTTATGGATCTGATCTTCCCCCTGTTTCTTTTTATCTCCGGGGTTTCTTTCCCCTTCTCACTGGCAAAAAGAAGAGCTAATAATAATTCGAATAAGGAGATCCATAAACATATCTTCATAAGAGCTTTCATCCTGGTCATTCTGGGTATTATATATAGCAACGACGGCATAAAATTTAACTTCGCAACTATCAGATATGCAAGCGTTCTGGCACGAATAGGGCTTGCATGGATGTTTGGAGCACTGATATATATGCATACAGGCAAAAACAGCGTCAGGTTTATCTGGATAGTTGCCATTCTTCTGTTCTCGAGTATTCTCTCAGGACTGGTACCTGCACCCGATGCTCCTGCAGGAGCAAGCATCTTTTCTCCTGAAGGAAACATAGGCCCATGGTTTGATCGCCAGCTTCTCCCCGGTAAGTTCTATGGAGGGAATTTTGACCCTGAAGGCTTTCTTGGAATTATTCCGGCCATCGCAACAGCCCTTATTGGTATGATGTCAGGGACATTGCTTGCTGACAAAGGCAGGATATCAGCAAATAAAAAAGCTGCCATACTTTTTATTTCCGGGGCAGTTCTTATTGCTGCTTCACAGTTGCTCAACATGATAATCCCCATAAATAAAGCGCTTTGGAGTCCTTCATTTGTATTTATCACCGCGGGAATAAGCCTGGTGCTGCTTTCTCTGTTTTATTGGGTTATTGATGTTAAGGGTTACAAAAAATGGACATTCCCTCTTCGTGTCATTGGCATGAATTCAATAACGATATATCTGGCACAGGCGATCATAAGTTTCATGACAGTGAGTGCCTTCTTCTTCGGCGGGTTTGCCGCTCTTTTTTCAAAAGAGGTGGCCGATCTTATAAATGCATGCGGATATGTAATAGTGTGCTGGCTGTTCCTGTGGATACTCTATAAGAAAGACATCTTTCTTAAAGTATGATTACTTAACGCTATAGCATTTTATTTTTTAGCGTCTGCAATAACATGGGTACCCTGTAAAATCCGTAGCTACTGCTTATCCCTCATTCAACCTCACCGCCTGATGAATCGTATAACTCAGTGGAGCTGTCGGTCAGGTCATCCATATAAATGACCGGTCTGTCCTGGATTTCTGTTATTGTGGTGTCACGAGGCATATCGCTGTTCTCCTCCTCATAATCTCCCATGTTATACAGGGAATAGGAATAGGTTTTTGTCCGGTAATCATAGGAACTCGACTCAGCCTGGCAGCAGGTGCGATGTGACGAGGAGTAGTAAACCAGTAGCCATTTTCCACCCTCAAATGCATACTCAGAAGTGGCTTCACCACGCATATATTCATAATTAACCACAATGTCGCCACTATCTATGCTGATGGAATAGTTGGTTTCATCAAAGCCATCGAACAGCAGGTCGTTGTCAGCATCATAAAAAGGATCCAAAGCTCCGAAAGATTGTTTTATGAGCCTGAACATCCCATTCCGGTGCTCATAGATGGCCAGACACCGCATGTTGTCATCATCGTTGCTTTTTACGGGGGTATTATACCCTACTGCATAGCAGATGCTGTCAAAACCTGTAATGTTTCCAGAGCCAACACTTACGGTGTACCATAACCCTGGCATGAATTCATCCAGACTGTGCCCTTCAGTCAGGGTAATGCTGTCGCCATAGGTTCCTTCCTCATACATCAGTTCCCTGGCGTTAAGCGAATCCTGATCACCGCGGTAATTCTTCCAGGCTAAGGGTGGCAACGAATCCATCTGCGATGACAGAAATCCCACAACAGATGCATTCACGGCCAATCCGACTGTGATTTCAGGCTCCGCGGAAGCGTAGTATGAGAACTTTCGGCAGATGTCAAAATCGTTGCTTTTCTTTTCAATCCAATCTCCCTGCTGGTTGTACAGCGTCTGGCATTTCATTTTATTGTATACCAGCCGGTTGTTTTCAATCCTGTACAGGTCGGTGTATGATGAATTATAACTGGTGTCGGAAAAGACTGTTCTGTCGGTATGAACGCTCAGTAACGAATCCCCTGACCTGCTTACCAGCATATCCCGCCCTTCGAAGGGAAGTACCTTCCTGTGATCCACATCAGAATCAAACCTCAACAACTTTAGCTGAACCAGGGTATCTGACAGGGCATTCATTTCTATTACAGTCAGGTATTGCAACTCCTTCCGGGTAATATTGTATTGTATTGCTTTTACGGCATGGTGATATCTGTCGAACTGCCGCAGGGTA
>JGI20214J51088_10002983_pt1 | contig 11196 bp, 10 predicted proteins | sample WetSurMetagenome_FD_51088 | JGI IMG/M metagenome (IMG submission 51088)
TCCATTGGCCCTCTGTTGGTACGCGCCGAGCGCGAGTTCGAAAAACACTACCGTGCCATGGCACAGGAGGAATTATGGAGAAACACCTGACCGATGGCGAATTACGCGCCTCACTGGATGGAGAGCTGGACGCCGCCAGACTCCACCACCTGGAGAATTGTGCAGGCTGCCAGGAACGTCAGAAACTGATGGAAACACAAAATCTGCACACCGCTCATTTGCTTGGGTTCCTTGCTCCGGGAGAGGAGCCTGTCCCCTCTTCTCGTGCAGCCTGGCACCGGTTCTCAAAAGAATATATGATTAAAAAGGAGCATTCAATGTTCAAAAGATGGTTTACTATTCCGCTCGTACGATATGGAACGGCCGCCCTGCTGATCCTGGCGCTTGTCCTGTCATTCCCGGGGTCCCGGGCAATGGCTGGTGAGCTCTTGAACCTGTTCCGCGTCCAGCAGGTCACAGTGGTGCCTGTGGACTTCACCGGTCTGGAGCAGCTGACCGGTGATGGTGCCCTCGGCGACCAGTTCACGCAATTGATCTCACAATCGATGGTGATGGATCAAAAGCCTGGCGACCCGGTTGCGGCAGACAATGCCGAGCAGGCCAGCCAGATGGCAGGCTTTGACGTCCGCGTTCCGGCCGATAAAACGCCCAGCCAGATCTATGTAACAGATAGCGCCGCTTTCCGCATCGAGGTCGACCGGAAAAAGGCCCAGGCCCTGCTCGATGAAGCCGGTCGTAGCGATCTGGTTCTGCCTGAATCAGTTGATGGCGCCGAGATCTCGGTGGATATCCCCGCTTCCGTAAGTGTCGCCTTTGGTACCTGCCCCACGCCAGGCTCGGGAAAACCTGGAAATACGGAGCAGAGCACCACGGAACGCCGTTATCCGGATTGTGTTATCCTTGCCCAGATCCCAAGTCCCAGCGTCAACGCGCCGGCCGATCTCGATATTGAATCGCTGGCCCGCATCGGGCTGGAGTTCACAGGTATGTCCCCCGAAGAGGCAGCTGAGTTCACCAGCACCGTCAACTGGACATCCACGCTGCTGGTGCCGATCCCGAGAAACGCTGCGGTCCACGAGCAGGTAAGCGTGGACGGCGTGACCGGCACTCTGATCCAGCGCTCATCTGAGGAAGGCCCGCAATTCGCATTGCTGTGGGTCAAAGATGGGATCATCTATGCCATCAGCGGATTGGGCACGAATTCCCAGCAAGCGATCGAGATGGCCAACTCTCTTCCCTAGGTGTGTATGACCGTTGATGCGATCGAAACACAGGAACTACGAAAAGTTTTCGGCGAACACGCCGCTGTGAAAGGCCTCACCCTGCAAGTCGCGCAGGGTGAGGTGTTTGGTTTCCTGGGTCCGAATGGCGCCGGGAAAACCACATCCATGAAAATGCTGCTGGGATTGGTGTCTCCTTCTTCAGGCAGAGCGTCTCTGCTGGGTGCACCCATCGGAGATCGTGCGACGCTGGCGCAGGTTGGATTTTTACCCGAACATTTCCGCTTTCAGGAATGGCTGACGGCAGATGAGTTTCTCCAGTTACATGGCGAATTGCTCGGAATGGATAAACCATCTCTCAAGCGAAGGAAAGACGAGCTCCTTGAGCGGGTCGGTCTCACTGCATTCCGCAACAAGCTTCTACGGACATTCTCCAAGGGCATGCTGCAGCGGATTGGGCTGGCCCAATCTTTGCTCAACCAACCCGCCTTGGTNTTTCTCGACGAGCCGACTTCTGGTCTTGACCCTGTAGGACGTCGCCTGGTACGGGATGTCATTCACGATCTACGTCAGNAGGGNACATGTGTTTTTCTCAATTCCCACCTGCTAAGNGAGATCGANGTGACATGCGATCGAGTGGCATTTATCCGTCATGGNGAAGTGGTCCGCCTTCTTGACCTCACGACCTTGAACGAGAACCAATCCATTGTTACNATCCGCGCCGATGGCTGGAAGCCGGAGGTTCTCTCCAGAATGGAAAATTGGGGACATGATATCCATGCCGAAGATGGCCAGGTCACCCTCACCGTTCAGGATGAGGCACACATCCCTGAGATTAATCGCTATCTGGTGCAACAGGGCATGAATGTTTTTGCCATTACCCCTGTTCGGAAATCACTGGAGGAGATCTTTATTGAAACGGTTGGAGAGGATGGGGGATTATGAATAAAATCTTAGTCATTGCTCGCATGACCTTCCGCGAAGCCATCCGCCGTCGTATTGTATTAGTCGGTCTGGTTTTGGGGATTCTCTTTCTGATCATTTTTTCGATCGGCTTTTACATGATTTATGGCGCGATCATGACTGAAAGTGCCGAGAGTGCCATGTCCCGGGTATTTCAATCAGAAGCATCAAATTTCCTGCTGACGGCGGGACTCTACGCGGTCGCCTTCCTTTCCGTTGCCATGGGCGCGCTCCTGAGTGCCGACACCCTGGCCGGAGAGATCAGCTCCGGCACCATTCAAACGATTGTCACAAAGCCGATCCGCCGCTCCGATGTCGTGATCGGTAAATGGCTGGGCTTTGCTGGCTTGCTCGGTCTATACGCCCTGTTGATGTCCGGGGGAATAGTCTTAAGTGTCTATCTCCAGGCAAGGTATCTACCGGATAACCTGCTGGCCGGTCTATCGCTGATCTATCTGGAGGCCTTGGTTGTGATGACCGTCGCTCTGGCATGCTCCAGCACCATGCCAGCCCTGGCAACCGGTGGATTGGTCTTTGGCCTGTACGGGCTGGCATTTATCGGTGGCTGGATCGAGCAGATCGGTGCCATCTTCCGCAATCAGACCGCGGTGCAGGTGGGCATCGTCTCCAGCCTGATCATTCCCACCGAAGCCCTGTGGCGACGGGCNATTTACATGATGCAANCCCCACTGTCCTCTGCCCTGCAGATGACNCCTTTTTCAACTCTATCCGTCCCCAGCGTACTTATGGTTGTNTACGCATTTATCTATTTGCTGGCGATGTTGTGGCTAGCGATAAGCANCTTCCAGCGCCGGGATATGTAGCGCATATCTGGAAATGAAATCATAAAAGGACCCGTTTTCGTTTCGGGTCCTTTTTCTTTGTNATAATCGTATCCTTCACCATAAAAATGCGACTGCNCGTTTCCCCAGGATGTAATCATCAAATACTACAGTAGCCGGCTTTCCGGCCATTCCAGCACATACATGCAACGGCAGCAAATGCTCCTCACGCGGATGACAGTAACGTGCCGAAGGGGCTTCTGCCCAATCGATCAGTCGTCGTTCACGTTCAGGCTCAGACATCGAACCAGTACATGTATCGATCAGCCAGTCTTGAAAAGCATTGTTTGCTGGATCCGTCATCTTCCCGCCTTCCCAGCCAAATGCTCTCATATTATGGAAGGAAAATCCCGATCCGATGATGAGGAGATTCACCTGCGTCAATTCACGCAAGGCTTTACCGAGNGCGATATGCATCGCGGGGTCCAGACCACGCAATAGCGAGAGTTGCAGGCATGGAATGCTGGCATCTGGGTACATCAGCTTTAATGGGATAAATAAGCCGTGGTCATATCCCCGCTGGAGATCCACGCGGGATTGAATTTTGTTTGCTGAGAGGATTTCAAAAATTCGATTCGCAATTTCCGGGCTTCCAGGTGCCGGATATTCGATCTGATACGCATCCTCCGGGAATCCATAATAGTCATAGAACATGGGCGGCGCTTTTCCACCNAGCAGAGTAGCTGTATTTTCCTCCCAATGGGCGCTGATCACAAGAATNGCATCNGGTCTTCTAAGCCGGGAGGGAAGGTCTATCATAAAATCAATCATGGCTTTATGACTGGCATCTCCCAGTATGGGTAAAGGTCCGCCGCCGTGAGAAAAATAAACCTGTTGGACATTTGATTCAGGACGANATCGCTGCATATGGCACCCTCCAATCGTAAATCAATCACATATCATTGTATCCGAAATTGCTTTCTCTCGAAATCCGGTTGATTTGCGATATCTACCATTGGCTGCTTTGAAGATACAATTGATTTTGAGATGAACAACGAACAATAATCCAATTGAGGAAACAAAATGGACACAGTACTACACAACATCACTCTGATCGATGGAACTGGATCTTTACCTGTTCAAAATGCAGTTTTAGTCATTCGAGATGGAAAGATTGACTACGCCGGTCCTGCTTCTGGATGGGCAGAGGGCGGCAAAGAATGGATCAGACTGGATTTACGCGGTTGCTTTATCCTGCCTGGATTGATAGACGCTCATGTCCATCTCTCCGGCTCAGGAGAAGCCGACAGCCAGTTCCGCACCGACGATGGCAGTATGGCTCTGAAGATATTAAGCAACGCACAAAAAAATCTCGCTGCAGGGATTACCACCGTTCGTGATCTTGGAGGTTGGAATGAGCTCGAGTTCGAGGTGCGCAATTGGATCCTGCAGGGAGAATTTGCCGGGCCGCGCATGTGTCTGGCAGGACGTTTTATCTCCATTACTGAGGCCGGTGCAGATTACTATCAAGGCATGTACCGTGTGGCAGATGGAGTGGATGAAGTTCGTAAGGCAGTACGTGAGCAGGTGAAGAATAATGCCGACTTAATCAAGGTTGGCGTCACTGGCGCAGTGTTGGTGGAGAACGGTGTGCCTGGTACAACACACTTTAATGAAGACGAGCTCCGCACCTTGGTGCAGGAGGCCGGGAAATTCGGACGCCCTGTGGCCGCACACGCGCATGGAGCGGAAGGGATTCTACTGGCGCTTCAAGCCGGCGTGCGCACCATTGAGCATGGGACTTTTTTACACCACAGTCCTGAAGCGATATCCTATATGGTGGATCATGGTATTTTCCTTCTACCAACTCTCAAAGTGGGTTGGGATATCATCCTGGCGAAGGATCCTAAAATTCCGGAATGGATTACGGAGAAAAACAAAGCCACCCAGCGCGATGCAGAATTAAGTCTCAGGATGGCCTATGAGGCAGGTGTTCCCATCGCGATGGGCTCGGATGTGGGAACGCCATTAAATTACCATGGTGAAAATACACTGGAGCTCTACTGGATGCAACAGGCGGGTTTATCCGCAATGGATGCTATTGTTGCGGGGACAGGAAATGCAGCCCGTGCCCTCGGTTGGGACTCCTGGCTGGGAACTCTGGAGAAGGATAAGGTTGCAGATCTGATCGTGCTGGATGCGAATCCCATCAATGATTTGCGTACAATTGCAGATAAAAAACGTTTGCAGTTCGTCATGAAGGACGGACAGGTCGTCGCCTGCCATGTCAATCACGATTTACCCGCAAAAGTATTTGCGAAGAAGTATCTATCGATAGAATAGGAACAGATACTTTTTTCAGGTTCGAATGACTCTAATAGCTCCATTTCAAATTGGCCGGATTCAGCCCGTTTTTTGGCACAAAAACCAAGATAAATGTATTTTTTGAGACAAAATCATTACACATGTGAAAGGATTGGCATTACAAGATCATAAAAACATTGAATTCCTCCCTTTATCCGCATAAAATATGTATAAACATAGAGTCGTCCAGCACTTCTATTCCTGAACTGCGGAGGACCAGCGTCCCTTAACAATCTCGTCACTGAATATTCCTGTCTAGATTGTCCTCCACAAAGTGGGAATTTTGGTGGACATCACGGCATGTCACACTACTACAAAACCCAGGTCATACTACTAACCTCCAGAGAAAAAGTAGGAGCTTGTCGTGCCTTCCATATAAGAGATTACGGAATTCAAAGTCTCAATCATATTTCGGACGAGATTTTTTATAGCAATGAAGTTTTTCTTGTTGTCGATTATTTATGATCGAGGAGTTAATTATGCGCCAATCAAATATACTGGTTATAGAAGATGATGATATTGTTGCGCGAACCATCGAACGCTGCCTGCGGGGAAAGGAATATTACGTCAACGTGGCCAATAGTGGTGTTGCAGGATTAAAAGCAGCTCATCGCAAGTTACCGGATCTGGTCATTCTGGATGTGATCATGCCGGGCATGGATGGCTTCACAGTCTGCAAGGAAATGCGTGAGGACCCGATTCTCAAGGAAGTCCCCATTTTGTTTCTGACCGCCAAGATCAAACCGGAAGACGCGATTCTCGGTTTGAGTCTGGGAGCTGACGANTACTTAAAAAAGCCCTTCAATGTGGATGAACTGCTGCTTAGGGTGAATGCCATCCTTCGCCGAACGAGAAACGATAAAAATACCGCCAAACCTTCCGAGCCTGCAATTCTGGCAAGCAGCGATCAAAAAACCCGCCCTCTGCCCTCAGCAGATACAAACCATATTGTCCGTATTGGAGAATATTCACTAAACACGCGGACATTTCTTTTTACAAGCCCGGCGCGTGGGGAAGTCAGGCTCACACCGGCCCAGTATGCTTTGCTCTATCACCTCATGACACATCCGAACAAAATCTTCTCGCCGAGTTTGCTCCTGGAGGAGGTCTGGGATTATCCCGATACTGCAGGCAGCACGGATCTGATTCGCGTTCATATCAAAAATATTCGTGAAGCAATTGAAGCAAATCCCCAGGAACCCGATCTTATAAAAACCATCAAGGGATATGGATATACCATCGAATCCAGGGAAGATCCGGAACTTTCTGTCCGAAAAACACCAAGGAATAAAATGAAATGAANTCCTCTTCACAGNGAGTCTCCATCCCTTTACTGGGCCGCATCAGTGCTTAGGTTTATAGGTTNTTCAAATGCAAAATGGCTTTAATGACAATCATCCATNNCAGGAACTGTCCCTGCTCGAGACATTGGTGGATGAAACGCACAACCAGAGCATGGATCACGCCATACCGGTAAAAACACTGGAAAAGGTGAAGGACTATGTGAAAGCCGGCGACGTTATGCTTTTACTATCTGACCGCGAAAATCCATCCTGGACGGACAAAAAACTGTTGGGTACCGGGCAAACCTGGAAATCTGAAACAACCTTTTTCACAGAGAGCAGTATTTTGTGTAAATCCATGCCAAAAAGCATGACATTTATTGAATATAAAGCCCGGTCAGATATAGATAGTATCATTTTTGATCAGACNATGCATCCCATCGAGAATGTCATCATTGCTCCCTTGCTTGCTGGCAAAAATTCATTGGGAGCCGTCCTGCTGATCAATACCAGATTTGATACAAGTGATAAAAGGCAATACGACTTTTTGCAGCTTGTAATTAAAGGGCTGGCAAGCGCAATCCAATCAGTGCAGCACAGGAGACAATTGATTATCCAGAGAGCAGACCTGGAATCAACATACTGGCAAATTCTAAATTCGCGCAATACGCTTCGAACATTTTTTGACAACCTGCCATCAAGTGTTTATATTGTCGATCGTACATACACAATGATCGCCGTGAATATATCTCGCAGTGAGCGGGTAAAAAGAGAACCCCAGGATCTGGTGGGTGAGAAATGTTATGCCGTATTGTATGGGAATTCAGCTCCCTGTCCCGATTGCCGCGTGATGGACACACTAAACGGAATCCCATCAGTTCGCACCTCGCGGGAGTTGGGTCTTAACGAAACCTTTGTACACTGGGAAATATCAACGGTTCCCATCCGTGAAAACCTGGATACCATCGACAAGGTNATCGTTTTTGAAGAGGATGTCACCGATAAATGGATCCTGGAAGCAAACCTGATCCAAGCCGAAAAGATGGCATCCATCGGCCAGTTAGCGGCAAATGTTGCCCACGAAATCAACAATCCTCTGGCTGCGATCATTGCTAATGCCCAGTTGTTGATACGCGATCTTAAGGATGCCGATGAAAACACTCTCGATTCGCTCAATCTGATTGAGACCGCCGGCGACCGCGCTGCGAAAATTGTCAGTAATCTCCTGGAAAGCGCCCGCCGGGAAAAGCATTTTGAGTTCGAGGAAATTTCATTGAATGAAACAATCCTCGACGCCATATCTCTTCTTCGATACGAGATCAACCAGCGCGCGGTATCTATCAATCTCGATCTCGAAAAAGGAATCCCACATACATTTGCGAACAAAAATCAACTGAAAGGGGTATGGATCAATCTAATAAACAACGCCCTCGGAGCCATTGAGACGAACCAGGGTCGAATATCAATATCGACCCGCTATGAAAACAAGGCATTTACAATCGTTTTTTCGGATAATGGCAAGGGAATACTCCCGGAACATCAGGCACACATCTTTGAGCCTTTTTTCACCACCAAGGAGGCAGGCAAAGGCACCGGTCTGGGCTTATCTGTAAGTCTGCAAGCAATCAAGGAACATCATGGGGATATTCATTTTGAGACAACGCCTGATTTGGGTACAAAGTTTATCGTGGTTCTACCCGACATTGATGGCAATTCCTATTAACAGATCCTGTAAACTTAATTGATCGAACGGGCCAGGCGAAAGCCNATGGAAGAGGAGACATAATCGGCTAATATGCCTTCCCGCGCGGCGCAACGGGCAAGCTTGCGCGTATAATACCAGGCACCACCACGTACCACGAACCGTCCGCGTGCTTTTGCTCCATCAGTTCTTTCCGGTATAAAGGGGTACGGTAGAAACAAGGATTGTGTCCATTCCCAGACATTTCCTACCATATCGACAGCACCACTTGGGCTATCACCTCCTGGGGAATAAAAACCAACCGGTGTGGTCCCTTTCTTAACACTTTCCGCTGTGTTGCAGCGCCAGGGATCGAAGGTATTCCCCCAGGGGAAAATACGTCCGTCGGTTCCGCGTGCCGCCCTCTCCCATTCCGCCTCAGTCGGAAGCCGAAAATTCATACTGGTTTTCCTGTTTAACCATTCAATATATGCTTCGGCATCGATCTTAGAGACACCTACAACAGGATGATTTTCCGTATCCTCCCGGAACGTAAAGCCGGTCCAGTCGCGAGGAAGCCTGTACGCTACATCAGAGGTAAAGAAATGGTAATCCTCATTTGTCACCGGATATTTAGCAATTTCAAATGCTGGCAGGGAGAGAATATGCTGCGGTTGTTCAGCAGCGAACAACTCGTTATCAGACCATTCATATGCCCAGTCAGATTCCTTTAATTGCAGCAATTTGATGTTCTCGTTACTAGTACCCAGCAGGAACTCACCCATTGGCACTTCAACCATTGAAGGAGTCTTGATCTTATTGGAGGTCTCAGGGGTGATCTCCCAGCCTTCTGCATTTAGTTTAGGGTTTAAGCCTGTCATCCTGCACCTGATCAATTCGTCTGGTTGAGAATATAGGTAAAGAGCTTCAGCACCTTATCAATATTTTCATTGACATCCTGGCTGAGTGCAAACAGGAACGGTTCTCCGGCAGCCCAGAGTTGAAGATCATCCATATTGTCCATGACCTTCAGGATGGCAGTCTCCCACGCATCGCTTGAATTTGCAACGAGTCGTCCAAACCGGGAGAACTCACGGAAGGCGGGTTGATTGCTGGCGATCCAGGGAATTTTTGAGACCATAAATTCAAGCAGATTTATGCGACCCAATCTAAGATCGTAATCCCCATAAATAGGTACAAGGCCGAGGTTCAGTTTCAACAGGATATTTACCCAATCATTAAACAGGTTAGACGGTTGAATGATTATTTGAGAGGGATCAATATTCAGGTTTGGGATATTATTGTGATCCGAACCGATCAGAACGACCTGCGCCTGGGGGTATTTAAGGCAGATACTTTCAAGCGCTCTTAACAACCCGCTATTCTTTATACTCGTATCTCGTGCACCATTCGCCAGCCCAATCCATATCCTTTCATGGGCCTGTTTGTATGCAGGATACTGATCCGTATTCAAATAATCAGGGATCTCATACACATTGGCAAATGGTGACCAGTCAACGACAAGCCGCATGGAGGAAACAACCGCGGCATCGATCAAGCTGAGCCCCCACTTAAATTGTTCCAGCGGTACAGGTTCGATTTTCGTCTGTGGCGCTGGGGCAACGCCTGCATGCACCGCCGCTGCAAGTGGATTTCCATCGACCCAGAACGAATGGCTTGAAATATCGGGAGTTAGATAGTTGATAGCCTGGTCGAAATCTACAATCACTTTCTTATCGCGCGCCTTCCAATATTCAACTGCTTGCAGGATGGGTCCGTACAAATAACGGTGAATAACAAGGAGGTCTGAGCCGCCACAAATTCTCTGGGCATCCGGTGTATTTTGTGTAAAGGAATCCAGATCCAAAAGATTGGCGCTATGCCAGCCGATCCGGTTAATCGCATCCGCAAAATTACGGCATCTTAACTGTACCCGTAATGCATCGTGCGGAAAGTTTGAGTGAATATATGTGATAATCATATTGCACCATACCCTCAGGCTAGGTCTTCACGCTTTTCAAATTCTGTGATGGCGGTATCTGCNTGGTGATCAGCTGNGAAATGACATCCAGCCACAACTTGCCAACNTATTGCATTTCCCTGGTTCCGGCGGCCTCCCTGCCGTTTCTTCCAAGACTGTTTCGAAGATCCTGATCCATCACCAGATGCCGTAAATTTAGATGCCAGTCATCGCCAACGGTTTCTGTAAGAATGCCCCCGGTCATCCATTCACGGAATGAGGGAATTGGAGTTGCCAGCCATGGAATCCCTCTCGCACCCGCTTGCATTAGAATGGTGTCGGGGAGAGACAGGTTATATGGCAGATTACGCAGTGGGACCAACAAAATATCAATCTGGCTCAACACATAAGGGAATTCTTCATGCCCGACAAGCGGAATGTACATGCGGCGATTTTCAGACAGGCCATCGAATAGGCGATAGGCCTGCGGATTGCCTACAATGACAATGCGCGCATTAGAGAACTCACGAAGGATACGGATGATAAAACGACGAATTAAGAGCAGGTCATCCAATTCACCACTGGTGCCAACCCAGCCGATGTTAATCATGTTATGAGGTTGTGCTGCCTTTGCCCAAAACTTGTTCTGTCGGGACCAGCCATCAGGAATTACAAAAGCAGGATTGAGAACATCATTTAAAGCAGATGCCTGCATCTGCGATGGAACTGTAATCAAATCCGCAACGGAGAGCGCGGTTGCATAAGCATTGCTTCGGACCTGTGTCCCGAGACCTGAAATTCCGTAATCCTGGTGATCGACAGGCTGGTCATTAAAATCAGTATCCAGGTCCAGGATGATCGGAACGTCCGCTTCAGATAGTATGGCAAGACTCTCGACCAGTCCTGGATTGGTATGCGGATTACTGGTAATTACAAGATCAGG
>JGI20214J51088_10002984_pt1 | contig 11195 bp, 8 predicted proteins | sample WetSurMetagenome_FD_51088 | JGI IMG/M metagenome (IMG submission 51088)
ATACTAATGCTCTTTCTGAGCAGGAATGCAGGTATCACCTGCGATGAGGTATTGCATTATAATCATTCAGTTTCAGTATATAACTACTTCGCTTCACATGGAGCTGACAAGTCGGCGCTTAATACCCCGGTTACAAACCTTAAATATTACGGTCAGTCTTACGACGATATTGTAACTATCCTAATAAAATGGTTCCATATTGATGATGTTTACGGATTCAGGCATCTGATGAATTCCATTGCTGGGTGGCTGGCTATTTTCGTTACCTCGCTCTTTGCCATCTGGCTTCTTGATTACAGGGCGGGCATAATGGTTCTTTTTCTTTTCGCTGTATCTCCGACTTTTATGGGACATGCCCAGAACAATCTGAAAGACATACCTTTTGCCCTCACATATATTTCAGGAATATTTCTTGTGCTGAGGTTTTTAAAAGGTAAACGATCGGACAATTACAGCGACCTTATACTGCTTACTTTAACAATCGCCTTTTCAATAAGCATCAGGGCAGGAGGATTGATCCTGCTCTGTTATATCTTCTTCTTTCTTTTTGTCGTTTATGCATTCAGATATTTATCTGATAACAAAATTGACTTGTCTGAACTCAGAGCTAAATTTTTCTGGCTCTGTGGTGTGACTCTTGTTGCCTGGGGACTCAGCATCCTTCTCTGGCCATTTGCGCTTAACGGACCTGTAAGAAACGTTATAGAGTCATACAGGGTAATGGCACATTTTCCCAGTACTTTCAGGCAGATCTTTGAAGGAAAGGTGGAATGGTCAGATTTTATGCCATGGTACTATCTTCCCAAGTCAATGCTGATCACTATTCCGATAATTGTTCTTGGAGGGATTTTATTATGTGGCATTTTTTCATTCAGGAAGTTGGATAATGAAAAAAGACTTATCAGCGGATGTCTGATCTTTTCAGTCGTGTTTCCTGCACTGTTCGTGATTTATGAGAAATCAAATCTATATTCTTCCTGGCGTCAGTTTTTATTTCTTTATCCGGGAATCGTTCTGCTGGCTTCAATTGGGTTTATACACTTCTTTGACTTCATCAGAAAACGGTATCTGAAAATTATTCTGATTGCCATTATGTTGTTTCTCGCTTTAGATCCTCTAGAGTTCATGCTTAAGAATCCGGGATACTATTATCTGTATTATAATCAGTTTGTGGGAGGATTAAGAGGAGCTGAATCGAATTATGAAACAGATTATTACTTTCAGAGTCAGACTGAAGCCTCTGCGTGGTTATTAAATTATCTGAAGCAGAAAGGCAATACTTCTGATCTGAAGGTGATGGCAAATTATACAATTGAATGGCAGTTTCGCGAACATCCCGAAATTAAAACTTCCTATCTGAGATACGAGGAGAGAAGCATGAATGACTGGGATTACGGGATTGTCACAAATCGATATATCACACCATTCCAGCTGAGAAATAAAATCTGGCCGCCTGAAAATACTATTCATACCATATATGCTGACAGTGTACCTCTATGTGCAATTATTGAGAGGAAAACCAAAGATGATCTTGCTGGTTACAAGGCATTAAGTGAGAGTAAAAATAAGGAGGCGATAGGTCTTTTCGAAAAAGCCCTGAAGATTGTTAGAGGTGATGAAATGATTTTTTTTAATTTTGCAGCGTCCTTATATAACGATGGACAGTATCAGAAAGCTGATTCGGTGCTGAAAAAGGGACTGGAAATCAATCCTGATTTTGAACCGATACTGATGTATCTTGGTAATATTGCTGGGTTCCGGAACAGGAATGATGAGGCACTGGAATACTATGAAAAAGTTATAAAGGTTAACAGGAAGTATTTTGAAGCATATGTTGCTATGTCAGAATTGTTGAAAGACAAAGATGTAACCCGGGCCCGGAAACTGCTTCTGACATGCCTTGAAATGAGTCCACGGTTTAAACCTGCAATTTCAGCGCTTGCAAATACATACAGGAACTCAAATCCGGATATAGCGAAGAAATACGATGATCTGGCAAGTTCTATTAATTAATAAATAAAAGTTTTAAAATGAAAAAGTTAGTATTAGTGATTTCGATGGCGATGCTTCTGATGGTTAGTGGTTTGAGAGTAGCAGTGGCACAGCAGCAGCCAAAACCAAAGAAGGATACAGTCAATATGGATACAAATGCCAAACCAGAGGTATATTATCCTGTTGAGGATGAAAAATCCAAAGGAATAAGTGGCGCAACAATCGGTATCATTGCCGGCGTAGTAGTTGTTGTTGCTGCGGGCGGATTTTTCCTGCTTAAGAAGAAAAAATAATTAATTATCCAATCTATGAAGATTGGTTTTAAAAATGGATAAAATAAAAATTTCAACCGCCCAGTTTGAAAACCGGAGCGGTGACAAGGAATTCAATTTATCTAAAATTGAAAAGCTGGCACGGGAAGCTTCATCAGAAGGATCTCATGCCATTGCTTTTCATGAATGCTCCGTAACAGGATATTCTTTCGCCCGACGTCTTTCAAGGGAACAGATGCTTGATCTTGCAGAATTTATACCCGAAGGACCTTCGGTTAAAAGACTCACGGAAATTGCGGCGGAGTACAATATTTATATTCTGGCCGGACTGTTTGAAAAAGACAGTAACGATAATTTATATAAAGCTTACATCTGTGTTGGGACAGAAGGACTTGTTTCATGTTTCAGGAAATTGCATCCATTCATAAATCCCTATCTCACTCCGGGTGACAGCTATTGCATATTTGATATTCATGGGTGGAAATGCGGTATTCTCATCTGCTATGACAATAATATCGTTGAAAATGTGCGCGCTACAACCTTGCTGGGCGCAGATATTATTTTCATGCCGCATGTTACAATGTGCACCCCTTCAACACGTCCCGGTGCCGGTTTTGTAGAACCTGCATTATGGGAAAAACGTGAAAGCGATCCGACCTCTCTCAGACTTGAATTTGACGGGATGAAGGGCAGGGGATGGTTAATGAAATGGCTGCCTTCAAGGGCCTATGATAATGGGGTCTATGTTGTTTTTTCAAACCCGATAGGCATGGATGACGACCAGCTTAAAAATGGCTGTTCAATGGTTATCGATCCTTTCGGAGATATCATCGCAGAATGCAGGACTCTGAGTGATGACTTTGTTACCGCAGTAATTACACCTGAAAAGCTCGCCATGTCGGGAGGGAAGCGCTACATTAAAGCACGACGGCCTGATCTTTACAGAGATATAATCGGACAGAAACACACTCCTGAACAAAAAGTCATATGGCTCGATCCTGATTAAATAAATGGTCATTAGCTTTGATCTTTGCCTGTACATCAACATCTGATCAAATTGTCTTTTCGATATAGTTGAATGATAGATCGGGAAGTAAAATATACTTTTACATAAAAGTAACCTGAAGCTATGGATAATAAAAGATCTTGCGAAATTGACATCAAAAGTGAAGGAATATTTATTGGAAAAAAGGCTATAAAGTTACCGGTTGAAGATAAACTGAGTGCTGATATCCTCAACGCCTTTAAAGACGTTGTAGCTTACTATACCCCAACTCATAACATATTATGGCTGAATGACGCCGGAAAGAAACAACTGGGCATTGAAGATGAATCATATGTCGGCAAGTTATGCCATAAAGTATGGTTTAATGAAGATAAGCCATGTCAGAATTGTCCGGTGGTAAGTCACATATTAGAGACAACTGAAAGGCTGGTTACATTTGATGATAACAGGATCTGGATGATTCGCCACACCCCTTTGTTCAATCCGGATGGCACTCTTAACGGCTTTATTGAGTTCAGAGCTGATACAACCAGGATTTCAAACCTTGAGAAACAAATACTTGATGAAAGAGAAAAGTACAAGATGCTTGCCGAGAATGCACCGTTCGGACTTCTTCTCACCCAGGATAATAAGCCGGTTTATGTGAACCAGACTTTTTTGACATGGTTTCGGCTTGATTCAGTTTCGGATTTTGAAAATACTGATCTGATCAGGGTTTTTCATCCCAATGACAGAAAAATTGCGCATAAACTATTCCGTAAAATAGAGAATAACAACGTTCCGGCGCCTATGGTAGAGAAGTTACGGATAATTGACAAGGATGGCAATTTATGTTATATACGATTTGACCTGAAGAATAATATTATCAATTCCCAAAAGTATATACAGACAGTCATCATAAATATAACTGCAGATGTTTTAAAAGAGAAAAAGCAGAAACAGGTTGCAGCCGATGCTCTATACCTTAATCAGAAAAACTCTATTTTAACGGAAATTGAAAGCGTTCTGACAAAAACTTTAAATGACAGGAAATTCTCAAAATCCCAGAAGGAGTTTAAAAAGATATTTGATATAATAAACAGTTTCAAGCAACTCGACAAAGACTGGAAGATGCTCATCGCCAACTTTGAAGAGGTTCATCCCGGTTTTTTCAGCAGACTTAAGAATACGCATCCTCTTTTATCATCCAACGACATTAAACACTGTGCCTGTATAAAGATGAACTTTGGCACCAAGGAGATAGCAAGGTTTTTCAACATAAAAGATTCCTCCGTTCAGATAAGCCGCGTACGGCTGAAGAAGAAGATGAACCTTGATGACTCGAACGATTTGCGGACTTATATTCTTAATTTTTGATTCCAATAGACTTTTTACTTCCTTGAGGGATTCAGTACCCTTCTATAATACATTATTTGTTGTAATAGGTTTGTAATAGGCAATGAGTGCTTAAATATTACACTATTACCTAATTTAGAAGCTGTAATTCTCTAACCGACTAATTATCTAATAGGCTAACTTATGACACAACTTTTTGACTCTTCTTTGGTTGACTGGTCGAGAGCGCAGTTTGCACTCACGGCCATTTATCACTGGTGTTTTGTCCCTCTGACACTTGGACTTTCGTTCATTGTTGCCTTCATGGAATCACTCTATGTAAAGACTGGCAACGAAGAATGGAAACGCATTACAAAATTCTGGATGACATTATTCGGAATTAACTTCGCAATTGGGGTGGCAACCGGTATTATTCTCGAATTTGAGTTCGGGACGAACTGGTCAAACTATTCCTGGTTTGTTGGAGACATTTTCGGTGCACCGCTTGCAGTAGAAGGCTTAATGGCATTTTTCATTGAAAGTACCTTTGTTGCTGTTATGTTCTTCGGATGGAATAAGGTGAGCAAGAAATTCCATCTTCTTTCAACCTGGCTCACTGCGATAGGAGCAAATCTTTCAGCTCTCTGGATTCTTGTGGCAAATTCATGGATGCAGCATCCTGTCGGAATGCACTTCAATCCTGATACCGCAAGGAACGAGATGACCAGTTTCTGGGAAGTGCTTTTTTCACCTGTTGCAATAAACAAATTCCTGCATACTGTACTGTCAGGTTATGTTGTTGCTTCTGTTTTTGTACTGGGAATCAGTGCATGGTTTCTTCTTAAAAAACGTGAACCACGCTTTGCAAAACTCAGTATGGTGGTCGCAGCTGTATTTGGAATAATTGTTTCATTGTTCATCATCCTCACAGGAGATCAGTCAGCCCGACTGATGGCAAAACATCAGCCAATGAAATTTGCGGCTATGGAGAACCTTTACGACGGACAACGGAAAGCTCCCCTGGTTGTATTTGGGGTCATGAAGAACAATAATGGTGACGAACTGACAAAAAATGAGTTCGCAATGAAGATTGAGATACCCAATTTCCTTTCTTCAATGGCCTTTCTCGATCCAAATGCTTATGTTCCTGGTATAAAAGATTTAGCTGATGGTAACAGCGAGCATGGAATTATGTCAGTTACCGATAAAATAGCTAAGGGCAAAACCGCCATCCAGGCACTGAAAGATTATAACAGTGCTAAAAAACTTAAAGATACTGTTGCCTCAAAGACAGCCCTTACGGCATTACTTACTGATTATAATAATTTTGGATACGGATACCTTACAGAAGCTAAGCAGGCAATACCTCCAGTAAAACTCACCTTTTATTCATTCCGCCTGATGGTTTTCCTTGGTTTCTGGTTTGTGCTCCTTTTTGTGCTTGCACTTATTTTCATAAGGAAAAACAGCATTGAAAATAAACGCTGGTTTTTCATAGCAGCTATTATAAGTATTCCTTTGGCTTACCTTGCTTCCCAGTTCGGCTGGATTGTGACTGAGGTCGGCAGGCAGCCATGGGTCATTCAGGATCTGATGCCATCTATTACTGCAGTATCCAACATTAATGTGGGCTCGGTAAAAGTGACATTTGTCCTTTTTGCTATCATATTCACTGTTTTGTTAATTGCCGAGATTAAGATTATGATCAAACAGATCAAAATCGGCCCAAAAGAAGGAGGAAATAACTAATGTTTGAAACTTTATCACATACCGCATTACAGCAATACTGGTGGATACTGGTATCATTGCTGGGAGCAATTCTCGTATTTCTGCTTTTTGTTCAGGGAGGGCAGACACTCATCTATCAATTAGGCAAATCAGATAAAAGCAGAAGCCTCATTATCAATACAATCGGAAGTAAATGGGAATTCACGTTTACAACCCTTGTCACTTTCGGGGGAGCATTCTTTGCCTCATTCCCCTTATTCTATAGTACTAGCTTCGGCGGAGCCTACTGGGTTTGGATAATAATTTTATTCGCATTTATTGTACAGGCAGTTTCCTATGAATATCGTTCAAAACCTGAAAATTTCCTTGGGAAGAGTGTGTTTGACGGATTTCTTTTTGCAAATGGACTACTTAGCACAGTGCTTTTAGGAGCAGCGGTAAGCACCTTCTTTACAGGTTCGCATTTCATTATTGACAGCGACCGTCACTCGCAATGGACTATGGCATCGCGTGGTCTTGAGGCTGCACTGAATGTTCAAAATCTGTCGCTTGGACTGGCAGTTTTCTTTCTGTCGCGTGTCNTGGCTTCACTCTATTTTTTCAGAAGTATTTCTGACGATGAAATTATTGGCAGGGTAAAAAAGCAACTTCTGTATGATGCAATCCCGTTTGTGGTGTTCTTTTTATTATTTACCGGGATGTTGCTGCTTAAGAACGGTTTTGCTGTCAATCCGGCTACAGGAGAAGTATTCATGGAACCTTATAAGTATTTCCATAACCTGGTTCAGATGCCTCTGGTAGCTATTCTGTTTCTTGCAGGGGTAGTACTGGTTTTGGCAGGAATCATTCTTCCTGTTGTTTCTTATGTGAAATATGGTGAAAAAGGAATATGGTTCTCAGGTTTTGGGACCGTCCTTGCGGTTTTCGCATTGTTCCTTCTTGCAGGCTTCAATAATACATCTTATTATCCTTCTGTGGCTGATCTTCAGAGCTCACTTACATTAGCAAACAGCTCATCAAGCCATTATACGCTTACTGCAATGAGTTATGTTTCACTTATTATTCCGTTTGTATTGCTTTATATTATCTATGTCTGGCGTTTAATAAACAAGAAGAAGACAGAAGCCAGCGATCTGGACGGAGAGCATGTATATTAATTTTAATAACCTCAATTATGATAAATCAGATACTTTGGGTTTTATCACTTCCTGTAGTAATTTTTGTCTCTTACAGGATTATCGTTTTGGTTTATAACCAGCTGGAAAAGAAGCAGAAAATTTAGCTGCCTGATTTCCGGATAAAAAATCCATTAAAAAATCGCGCAAAGACACAGAGACGCAAAGTTATCTTTGTGTCTTAGCGTCTTCGCGCGAAAATAAATTAAAGTTTTATCCAGGTATTCCCCCCGCTGTTTGACTTAACAACAGCATGAATGAATTTCATCCCTCTTACACCATCGTGTACAGTCGGAAATTCACCCTGGGTAAATTTCTCACCCCTTATCGATTTGGCAGTACCTTTATAAATATTTGCTAGTGCTTCATAAATGCCTTCAGGATGTCCGGATGGCATTGTATGACTGCTCTCTGCCATCTGATCATTATATCCATGTGCAGGCTTGAATATTTTAGTTGGTTCACTGTCGCTTAACATGTAGAGATAATTTGGATTCTCCTGTCCCCATTTAAGGCTTGCTTTCGATCCGTAAACGGCTATTGTCAGGTTATTTTCCTCACCGCCGCAAACCTGGCTGGCCCTGATTACACCCTTGAGGTTCTTGCTGAAGCGTATGAGAACAGTACCATCAAGATCGAGTGCGACATCATCCTTTACAGGATTAAGGTCGGAGAGGACCTCTTTAATTTCAAGACCTGTTGTATATTCGATAAGATTGAACGCATGCACCCCTATATCACCCATGCAGCTGCTGGCGCCGGCATGTTTGGGATCAAGCCTCCAGACACCTGTTATCCGGCTTTCAGTGCCATGAATGATTGAATTGATCCAACCCTGGTAATATTGTGCATCAATACGCTGAATAGTCCCCAGGAGGCCTTTGGCAATTATATCCCTCATCTGCCTTATCATAGGGTAGCCTGTGTAGGTATGGGTCAATGCAAATGTCAGTTTTTTCTGAGCTACAAGTTTTTCAAGCTCTTCAGCTTCTTCAACCGTCATTGTCATTGGTTTTTCACAAACCAGGTGAAATCCTGCATTCAGAAGGCTTTTGGCAAAAGGGAAGTGAAGTGCATTAGGTGTAACAATAGAGACTACTTCCATCCTGTCGTGCAACGGAAGAGCTGTTTCAGCTTTTATGAGATCATCTACGCTCTTATAGCATCTGGCAGGGGCTATGCCTTCTTTTTCAGCAAAGGTTTTGCTTTTCTCATAGTCAACATCAAACACTCCGCCAACCAGTTCAAAATCGTTACATATTCTTGATGCACGTCGATGCGCATCACCAATGAAGGCTCCAATTCCGCCTCCTATCATCCCCATTTTTATCTTTTTCATAGTTTAAAAGTTTATCTTTTGTCTTATACTTTGTGTGTTTCCTTTCCTTGTTTTTCCCCCCTTCTAAACATGTTTTCTTTTCCACAGGTGCAGAAATGTAAAAGCAACAATCAGGACTGCAGGTACAAATGCAACCAGTCTGAGAGTATGTTCTCCGCCAGTCAGTTGGGTAGCGGCCCAGGTAGCTGCATCTTTTGTTCCTTCAAGTGCTGTTTTTAATGCTTCTACCGACTGACCTGCCGGTACGGCAGCAGCAGTCTGGGAATCGAAAATTGCTCCCAGTACGGGTTGTGCAATAGCTCCTCCGAGAAAGCCAATGCCCCCCATAATTGCTAATCCCAATGCACCGCTTTGAGGAACATTTTCGGATACAAATCCCAGCATTGATGGCCAGAAAAATGCGACCCCGAGTGCAAAGATTCCTGCAGAAGCGAATACCATTGCACCGTTTGTATAACCCATCATGATACAACCCATAAATGCAAGTATTGAAGAAGTCAGAAGTACAACAGTTGATTTGAAATTGTGTATCAGTATTCCACCAAATTGACGTGTAAGTGCCATTATACCGGAGATCCATACCAGCAGTAGTATAGGATTTTTAGATACATTGGAGAGAAGGGCGGCAATCCATTGGTTAGTGCCCAGTTCAGTACCTCCGGTAAGGATCATACAGCAAGCCATAAAGATAAAAAGCGGACTTACGCATGCTTTAAGCATATCTTTATAGGAATAGCCCGATGCAACACGTTCTGTCTGGGGAAACGATTTATTAAGAAACATATACCCGTATGCAAAAGTGGGAATCAGCATGATCCCCATAGCGTAACGCCAGTTCATCAGTCCTGCTTTATTAAACAGAAAAACCACTAAACCCCCGATTACAATTCCGGTAGGAAACCATGCATGAAACCGATTAAGACGTCGTGTTTTTTGATCAGTATACATGCTTGTAATCAAAGGATTACAGGCAGCTTCAACACTTCCGTTGGCTATCCCGATCAGTAGCGTGGAAACAAAAAGCGACCAGAATCCTGTAGATATTATTGTAAGTATAATACCTGCAACATGACAGAAGAAAGCAATTGAAATTATTCTTCCAATACCTATGATATCGACAAGAGGGCCACCAAAAACCATTGCAAGGGTAAAGCCCCAGAAGGCAGTTCCAACTATCCACCCAACTTCCGTGTGATTAAGGTTGAATTCGTTTGTCCATGCCTGGACAAATGAGCCTCTGGTGGCGAAGGCTAATGCGGTCACAACTAGTGCAACACAGCTTGCGTTGAATAACTGAGTTTTTTTAATTGTCTCCATACTTGATATAAGGTTAAGGTTAAGGTTAAGGTTGAGATCAGATTGACCAACGGTTTATTTTTTTTCAAAAGCTGCATCGAATGCGATATTTGATGAGGGGAAATCGACCTTTCTCACAAATTCACAAGCCTCTTTTGCTCCGAACTCGCGGTCCATTCCGCTGTCTTCCCATTCAACAGATAACGGGCCCCTGTAGTTGATCCTGTTGAGTGCCCTTATAATTTCCTCGAAGTTAATATTCCCATGTCCCAGACTTCTGAAATCCCAGTAACGTCCCGGTGTTCCGAAATCAGTATGTCCGCCGAAAACGCCTGCATCGGTTGGTACCTTCGACCATCCAGCATCCTTCATATGAACATGAAATATCTTCTCAGCGAATGTGAAGATAAATTTAACATAATCAACTCCCTGATAACCAAAGTGAGACGGGTCAAAATTAAACCCGAAGCTCGGATGGTTCTTTATTGCCTTCAATGTTCTGTGTGCAGTTGCAATATCAAAAGCAATTTCGGTAGGATGAGCTTCGAGAGCAAAGTGTATCCCCAGTTCCCTGAACTTGTCAAGGATAGGCGTCCATCTGGCTGCAAAATCATCATATCCTTTATCCAGCATAGCCTGCGACACTGAGGGGAAAGAATAAAGCAATGGCCATATTGAACTCCCTGTGAAACCTGTGACTGTATCCACTCCTAGTCTTTTTGCGGCTTCAGCTGTTTTTATCATTTCAGCAGCAGCTCTCTGGCGAATGCCTTCAGGGTTTCCATCACCCCATATATAATCAGGAACAATGCCTTTGTGCCGTTCATCGATGTTGTCACAGACTGCCTGTCCTACAAGGTGATTGGCAATTGCATAAACTTTAAGTCCATATTTATCAAGGGTTTCTCTCTTTTTGCGGCAATATGCTTCATCAGCTTTGTTTACCTCAAAATGATCTCCCCAGCAGGCTATTTCCAGGCCATCATAACCAAATGATTTAGCTTTCTGACAAATTGTTTCAAATGGCATGTCGGCCCATTGACCTGTAAAGATTGTAACTGGTCTGCTCATAT
>JGI20214J51088_10002985_pt1 | contig 11184 bp, 10 predicted proteins | sample WetSurMetagenome_FD_51088 | JGI IMG/M metagenome (IMG submission 51088)
CATTGGCTCCAACAACATGGTTGAATGGCAATCATACAATATTTGGGAAAGTAATCAAAGGGATGGACGTTGTAAAAGCGATTGGTAAAGTGGCAAAAAATTCTCAGGACAAACCTTTGAAAGATGTGGTAATGGAAACCGTAACAATAGAAAAAAGATAGTGCAATAACATTATAATTTATTACAAAGATGACATCTTGTTATAAGATGTCATCTTTAATTTTAAAAGTTATCAATGGCGAAAAATAAGGCTCCCTCTATACAGGAAATTGAAAAGCAGTTAAAGCAGAAGAAGCTTTTACCAGTTTATTATCTTTTCGGTGAAGACTCTTACAGCATCGAAACTACTTTTGAGGCAATTGAAAAGACAGTTAGTCCATTCATTACTTCAGATTTTGATCATGAAGTTTTGTATGGTGAGAATCAAACTTTTGCCGGTATAGTTGGATTAGCTTCAACATTTCCATTCGGTTCAGAAAAAAAGCTTATCATAGTTAAACAAGCTGAAAAATTAAAAGATAAAAAAGAATTTGTTAGTTACCTTAAATTACCAGCTAATTTTACTGTGCTTGTGTTTCTGCATGAAGGGTCAATTTCAAATACAGAATCTGAGCCATATAAAACGCTGGCTAATCAAGGTTATCTTTTTGAAGCAAAGGAATTAAAAGGCAAAAGTTTAATTGAATGGCTAATATCTACAGCAGAAAAAAATGGTAAAATCATATCTTATGATAATGCTCAATTACTCACTGATATTTCAGGTGAGAACAGAAATGCCCTCGAATCACAATTAGAAAAAATTTTCCTATACATCGGTGAAAATAAAGAGATCACTATTGACAGCATCCGTGGTTTATCAACATCATTAAAGCAGTACACAATTTTTGATTTGCAAAATGCAATTGGTAAAAAAAATAAATCTACCGCATTAAAAGTTGTTTTTAATCTTCTTAAAAACGGAATGGAACCAATTCAGATAATTGCAATGGTTAATAAATATTTTACAAGTCTCGCAAGATTAAATGAGTTAACTGCCAGCAATACGAATGAATTTCAGGTTGCAAGAATTATGGGGACACATCCATTCTATTTGAAAGATTATCACCAGGCAAGAAAAATGTACTCGGATAAGCATTTAGCGGCAGCATTTGCAGCATTGTTAAAAGCTGATTTAGCTGTAAAAACAACATCTCTAGACGATCGCACATTATTAAGTGTGCTAATTGCCGAAATAATCCCCGATTAGAAGAAAAAGTAAATATATCTTAAGCTTTCTAAACTTTTTTGTAAATTTTGCACAGGAATTGAAACAAACATCCAACTAATAAAGTTAAACACCGTTGACGGATAGAAATCTTAACGAATTTTCTGATGAAGAACTGATACTTGAATTTCAAACTAACGGCACTGAAAGAGCATTTGAAATTTTAGTTCAAAGATTCAAAAATCCTTTAACAAATTATGTTTATAGATTTCTAGGTGATTATGATGGTTGTGCTGATATTGTACAGGATACTTTTGTAAAAGTTTATAGGTACAAAGACAGCTACAGTTCATTGGCAAAATTTTCAACCTGGATTTATACGATTGCCGGAAATCTGGCGCGAACCGAGTATCAGCGAAGGCGAAGAAGAAATTTTTTCTCTATAAGCAGCTATGGTGATGAAGAAAAAACTTTTGATATTCCTGATAATTCGTATCGACCGGATGTAACTGCTGATGCAAGTATTAAAAATGAAATAATCCAGAAAGCATTGCTCAAGGTTCGTGATTCATACCGGGAAGCGGTGATATTAAGAGATATACAGGAATTATCTTATGAGGAAATTGCTGAGATAATGCAAATTGAAGTTGGGACAGTAAAATCAAGAATAAATCGCGGAAGAGCAGAGTTACAAAAATATCTGAAAGATATTTATTATGATTAAGGTTAAAAAGTTATGCTGAATTTATTTCAGCATCTCATATTAGTTTTGAAGACCCTGAAACAAGTTCAGGGTGACGAAACAATGAATAAGGATTAATAAAATGAACGACGAAGAAAAAAAACATAAAAGACTAATAGACGATTTAAAAAATCTTCCCAAAGTAGAAGCGCCTAAAAACTTTGAAACAGAACTTTTAAGAAAAATTAATTCATCTGAAGAAGTAAAAAAAGTTAGCTTCTGGGAAAAACTACTTTCACCTGCAAGATTAGCACCAGCCGCATTAGCAATTGTCTCGGCTGTAATTATCTTTTTTGTTGTTGATATTAATTCAGAAGTGATGGAAGACCCACTAAGTATTGCACCAAAATTACGCGAGGATTTGGCGATTCTTAAAGCTACTCAGGAAATTCCTGTTGAATTGAAAAAACAATCTGTTAGACAAAAAGAGAAAGTGGAAAGTAAATCTGAAGAGATGTTATCTGAAAAGAAAGATATCGCGCCACCTTTATCTAAGGATAAGGGTGATGATGTTCGCTTCGAATCAGAAACCGAAGTTGATGAGCAACTTGTTACTGATAAGCTAGAAGTTGGAAGATCTGATTCTGATATTTATAGATCTAACGATGCTAAAAGTTTAGGCGGAAGTGTTGCCCCTTCGACTATCAATATCCCATCTGCTGAAATTAGTAAGGACAACCTGAACTTTTTGCAAAGGAATTTATCGTCAGAAGAAAAAGTAGAAGTTCAGCAGTTAAAAATGAAGGTTCAAACAGAAAAAAATGCAAAAACAGAGCGTAAATAAACAAAATTGCCTTAAAAGTTATATTGGATAATACTGCCTAAACGCCTATATTTATCCCCACGATTTTAAGAAAAAGTTATAATTAGGATTTTTATGAAAAAAGGAATTCACCCGGAATATAAGCCTGTAGTTTTTCAGGATACATCTTGCGATTTTGCCATTTTAACCCGCTCTACGATTAAAACTAATGAAACAATTAAATGGACAGATGGCAATACTTATCCATTAGTTAAGTTAGAAATTTCAAGTGGTTCACATCCGTTCTTTACGGGAAAACAGAAATTACTCGACACTGCTGGCAGAGTTGAAAAATTCAACAAAAAGTACAGCAAGAAAAAATAATATTATTTTTTGGAATTGTAGTTATTTTAGCCTCGAGTCTTCGGGGCTTTTTTATTTTTAGCTTTCGGAAATCACAACTTTTATATAGATTCTTATTAAAATACTTCGATGAACAAAAAAATAAAAAAAATACTTATAGGAATAACGATTGTAGTTGTTCTTGCAATTGTATTACTTCCCAAAATATTATCATCTTCTGAGAGCGGGAATAACACATTATCCGGAGGCAGACCAGATATGGTTATTCCGGTTAAGGCTCACATCGTGTCGTTAGAAACATTAAGTAACAGTGTTTTTACAACGGGAACAATTCTTGCAAATGAAGAAGTTGAACTAAGAAGCGAAGTTTCCGGAAAAATTATAAAAATACTTTTTAAGGAAGGATCTTTTGTAAGTAAGGGTGATCTGTTAATAAAAATAAATGATGCTGATTTGCAAGCACAATTACGTAGAGCAGAATCAAAAGTAAAATTAGCAGAAGAAAAAGAATTTAGACAAAGACAATTGCGTGATGGAAATTTGATCAGCCAGGAAGAGTACGATAATACATTTGGCGAGTTAAATGTTAACCAGGCTGATTTTGATTTAATAAAGGCCCAAATAGATAAGACAGAAATTAGAGCTCCATTTAGCGGCGTTGTTGGTCTGCGATCTGTGAGTGAAGGAAGTTATGTAACTACTTCTACTGTTATGGCGCGATTGCAAAATTTTAATAGTATTAAAGTAGATTTCTCAATCCCCGAAAGATACTCTGCATCCGTAAAAACAGGGGATGATCTTGAATTTAAGATTAGCGGCAGTTCAAATCTGTTTAAAGCAAAAGTTTATGCTATCGAACCAAAAATTGATCCCGGTACAAGGACATTGCAGATCAGAGCTATTTGCAGTTCATCGTATAAAGAATTAATTCCGGGTGCTTTTGCTAATGTAGAGTTAAATCTTAAACAAATTGAAAATGCAATTTTAATCCCGACTGTTTCAATAGTACCAGAACTAAAAGGGCAAAAAGTATTTCTTTATAAAAATGGAGTTGTTGTACCGAAAGCTGTTGAAATTGGAATTAGAGAAGAAACCCGAGTACAAATAGTTTCTGGATTAAGTAGCGGTGATACGGTAATTACTTCAGGTATTTTACAAATCAGACCAAAGTCTAAAGTTAAAATTTCAGAATTCAATTAATCTAAAATTCTAAATGAGTTTATCATCCATAAGTATTCAAAGACCTGTACTTGCAATAGTTATGTCTATTATAATTATTGTGTTTGGTGTGCTTGGATATACTTATCTGGGTATCCGCGAATTCCCATCAGTTGATCCGCCAATTATTACAGTTTCAACAAGCTATGTTGGTGCAAACGCTGATGTTATCGAAAGCCAGATTACTGAGCCTCTTGAAGAATCTATTAACGGAATTGCTGGAATTAAATCCCTAACATCATCAAGTCGTGATGGCAGAAGTACGATTACTGTTGAGTTTGATATCGATGTTGATCTTGAAGCGGCAGCTAATGATGTGCGTGATAGAGTTTCGCGTTCTCTTTCTGTTTTACCTCCTGATATTGATATGCCGATTGTTGCTAAGGCTGATGCCGATGCAACTCCAATTGTTTTTCTAAATGTTCAAAGTGATACAAGAAATTTGCTTGAGCTTACTGAAATTGCTAACAATGTTTTTAAAGAAAGATTGCAAACAATAAGCGGAGTTAGTTCAGTGCAAATTTGGGGTGAGAAAAAATATGCAATGCGTTTGTGGTTAGATCCAGCTAAGCTTGCATCATTTCAGCTTTCTCCTGTTGATGTTAGAAACGCACTTAACCGGGAAAATGTTGAACTACCATCAGGCAGAATTGAAGGCGATGACACTGAATTATCTATAAGAACAATAGGAAGATTGCAGACTGAAGTAGAGTTTGATGATCTTATAATTAAAGAAACCAATGGGAATATTGTAAGAGTAAAAGATATTGGTTACTCCCAGCTTGGTGCTGAGAATGAGCGCACAATTCTTAAGCGTGATGGAATCCCGATGGTTGGTGTGGTGTTGATTTCGCAAGCTGGAGCCAACAACATTGCAATTGCAGACGAGTTTTACAAAAGATTAGAACAAATTAAAAAAAGTTTACCTCAAGATATCAATACCGGAATTGGATTTGACATCACGACATTTATCCGTGAATCTATTAAAGAAGTTGAGCAAACTATAATTGTTGCTTTTGGTTTAGTTGTGCTGATAATCTTTTTATTTTTGCGTGATTGGAGAACCACGATTATCCCTGTTCTTGTAATTCCTATTTCTCTTATCGGTGCATTTTTTATAATGTATATTGCAGATTTTTCAATAAACGTTTTAACATTGCTTGGAATTGTTCTTGCAATCGGAATGGTAGTGGATGATGCAATTATTGTTCTTGAAAACATTTACACAAAAATTGAAAACAAAATGGATCCAATTGAAGCAGGTAAAAAAGGATCTGCAGAAATATTCTTTGCAGTAATCTCTACAACAATTGCACTTGCGGCAGTGTTTATGCCTGTAATTTTTTTACAAGGAATCACTGGAAGATTATTCAGAGAGTTTGGAATAGTTGTAGCTGGTGCGGTTTTAATCTCTGCTTTTGTTGCATTAACATTAACGCCAATGTTAAGCTCTAAAATTCTTAAACGAAGAGAAAAGCATAATTGGTTTTATAATATAACGGAACCATTTTTTGTTAAACTTAATGAAACTTATCAAAGACAATTAAAATACTTTGTTGCTCACAGGTGGTTTGCTATTCCGGTAACGATATTTGCTATTATTCTTATCTATGTGTTGTTCTCTATCCTTCCAACAGAGCTTGCGCCGTTGGAAGATAGAAGCAGACTTTCTATAAATGTTACTGCACAAGAAGGCGCTACATTTGAATATATGGATCGCTACATCGATGAAGCTGTAAGTATCATTAAAGAAAAAGTACCGGAAAAAGAAGGCATAATATCTTTAACATCTCCAAGTGGCGGAGCGGGCGGTTCAGTAAATTCGGGATTTATTAATCTTATCTTAAAAGAACCTGACCAAAGAAACAGATCTCAACAGCAGATTGCCGATGATTTAACTCCCATAGTTAATTCATTAAACGGTGCCAGAGCATTTATAACTCAGCAGCAAACTATTGGCGGCGGAAGACGCGGAAGTTTACCTGTTCAATTTGTATTGCAGGCATCAAACTTTGAATTGCTTAGAGAATTCCTTCCAAAGTTTGTTGATGAGGCAAAGAAAACAAATGTGTTTACTATTATAGAACCAAATTTAAAATTCAATAAGCCGGAACTAAAGCTTTCTATCGATAGACAAAAAGCAAGAGCACTTGGAGTTTCTACAATTGACATTGCACAAACTATTCAATCTGCTTTTAGTGGGCAGCGGTTTGGATATTTTATAAAAGACGGCAAACAATACCAGGTTATCGGGCAGTTCTCCAGAGAAAATCGGGATACACCAATTGATTTAAAATCTACTTATGTAAAAAATAATATTGGTGAGTTAATACAGCTTGATAATGTTGTGTTTGTTGAAGAGCAAAGTGCGCCGCCGCAGTTGTTTAGATTTAACCGTTATGTTTCTGCTACTGTATCTGCAGGATTAGCGCCGGGTGTTTCTTTGGGTGAGGGAATTGATGCAATGCAAGGTGTTGCAGATAAAGTTCTTGATGAAAGATTTGCTACTGCGCTCGATGGAACTTCAAAAGATTTTAAAGAAAGTTCATCAAGCTTGATATTTGCATTTATACTTGCGCTTGGTTTGATTTACCTGATTCTTGCTGCACAGTTTGAAAGCTTCCGCGACCCGTTTATAATTTTATTTACAGTTCCGCTTGCATTGCTGGGTGCGTTAATTTCACTCTGGTACTTTAATCAGACGTTAAACATTTTTAGTGAAATTGGGATTATTATGTTAATTGGTTTGGTTACTAAAAACGGAATTTTAATTGTTGAATTTGCAAACCAGAGAAAAGCAACTGGGTTAACTAAAGATGATGCGGTTATAAGCGCCGCCGCCGCACGATTAAGACCTATCTTAATGACAAGTCTTTCTACAGTGCTTGGAATTTTGCCGATTGCGTTAGCGCTTGGTGCAGGCTCCGAAAGCAGAGTTTCTATGGGTATTGCTGTTGTTGGCGGATTGATTCTTTCTACATTCTTAACGCTTTTTATAGTTCCCGCTATTTATTCATTCTTCTCAAGAAAAACAGCTTCGGTTAGTAATGTAACGGAGTGATGGTTCATCTTAAAAATCTGTTACTAAGAAGCTCTTGTATGTTTCTTCGTCCATCAATTACGGAATGAACATAAACTAAATTATTTTCAATTTCATAAATGATGCGGTAAGGTTTATAATGAATTTCCAAATAACTTTTTATTCCGGTAGTTCTCAATTCGGGTGGAATGTGTCCTCTATTAGGATACTTTTCTAATTTATAACAGGTTTCTTCTAAAGCATCCAAAAGTTTGTTGGCAGATTGAATATTATCATTTACAGCAACGTACAAGAATATTTCCTTAAGATCCAGTTTTGCTAGAGGATCAAAAACAACTTTGTATTTCATAGTTGCTGATTGGCTTTTAATTCATTTCGAAGATCGGAAAAAGTTTCTTTAATTCCCTTGGCTTCCTTGCTCTTATCACGAGTCATTGCAAGCAGTTTAAGCATAGCCATTGTTTCCTGTGTCTTTTCATAAACTTTTATATCCTGCACAATTACCTTTGCCTCACCATTCTGGGTAATTACAAAAGTCTTTTGGTCTTTGTTAATTTCCTCAATTAAATTAGCAGCATTAGCTTTAAGATAACTGATTGATTTTACCGATTCACTCAATCTCATAATTCAGTCCTTTTTTAGACCGAATTTAGTCTTCTACTTTCATTTAATCAAATCATTAATAAATAAATTTTTGTTTCTTAATTAAATTTAACTTGCTATAATTTGCTTTTCTTTCTTCTCAAGAAAAACTGTTTCGGTTAGTAATGTGACGGAGTGATTTATTTCGGTTGTCAGGTGCGACCGTGACAGCCGATGAATTATTTACAAACCAAACTAACTTATAGGCAAAGTAAAATAAAAATTGGAACCGTTTTTTTCAGAACTTTTCACTCCAATTTCACCCTGGTGCAGACTGATTAATTGCTTTGCAATTGCAAGTCCCAATCCTGTGCTTTTTTCACCTGCAGTTGGTTTAGTGCTTGTTGTTTGAAAATAACGGAATAGTTTTTTCTGTTCCTCTTGAGGTATTCCTTTACCGCTGTCTATTATCTCGGTTAATACTTTTTTATTCTCCATCTGCGATATTTTAACAACTATTTCACTATTCGGCTTTGAATATTTTATCGCATTCGATAAAAGATTATCAATCACTTCGCTAAGATGTTTGTTATCAAACCTGGTAATTAGTTTTTCCAGACTAGATCTATATTTTATTACTATCTGCTTTTGTTTTGCAAGTCTCTGATTGAACTGAATATGTTGTTTTATAAAATCTATCAAATCCTCTGATTGCAGACTTAACTCAATCCTTCCTGATTCTATTTTTGAAATGTCTAATAGATTATCGAGAATCGCCATTGTATTGCCGCTAGAATTTTTCATAAGACTTAAAATATCAATTAATTCTTTATCAACTTTTCCATTATACTCTTTTATCAGATAATCAGAAAAAGCATGGATATTGCCAAGTGGATTTCTTAAATCATGTGCAACTATACCTAAAAATTTATTTTTTTCCTGATTAATATTTTTCAAATGAGTATTTAATGCATTAACCTGTTTTTGTTTTTGCTTTAAATACAGTATCAATAAGCCCACAATATTTAAAATTAGAAATCTTATAAATGCACTGAATAATGTTATGGATACATTTGAAGAATGCCGACCTGCATACTCTGCCCAAAACCATAATGAAGATGAAACAATTGTACAAACAAAAATCTCCGTAAAGGTTGTGCGTTTGTATAATGCCAAAAACGAAATGGGAATAATATAAAAGAAATAAAATGTTAATGTGGATTCGGTAATATAATCCAGGTAAGCCACGGCTACTATAAATACAAGAGTTATAAATAAAATAACAAACCTATTCTCTATGTTGCCAATGGTAATCATTATTGCCTCCTTAATAAATACATTGCTGTAGTGTCTATTGAAAATTCAAATATCACATACTCAATAGTAAATTATAAATTGCATTATTATCTGTCAAGCGTATACGCCAATTCTGACGGCTTAATTAAATATATTTTTATAATTTATTAAAGGTTATATGAAGCTAGTAAATAAGTAAACCATTAGTGCGTGCGCTTAGAAAGTTATTGAAGCTATGAATATTCTATATCCTCTTGACTTTGTACTTATTAAAGAGGTTATAAGCCATATTTATTTTGTGAAAGTTGCTTTAACACGTTTTGATTTTTTAAAATAAGGTATCCATATAAGAGCACTAATAATATCTTTACTAAGTTGTTTCCCATTCTCAACTGCAAGACCATTAGCACCATTTATAAGTTCAACTATTAAAAGAACTGCGCTAAATAGAATGCTAATCTTTAACCAAAATATTACAATTCTTGGTGCATTTTTTTTCTTTTGAAAAAAGTAAAAGCCACAATACAAAGTTATTGCTAACAAAATTATAAGAACAAGAATCTCTAACCCAAAAACAATTCCAAAACCTTCTTTCAATGCAAATGGAAATTGTTCAATATATAGTACTAAATTAAGTACTACAAGTATCGGGTAAATAATTAACCAAAACGTTGGTATAAAAAGCCAACCTTCTAATCCAGACAATTCTGATTCTTCTTCGGTTAGTTCGGCGCCACAGTTTTTACATTTTATAGCATTTTTTTTAACTGGCTTTCCACAATCGGAACAATAGTACTCTGAATTTTCTTCCATATTATTTTGGCTTATAACTAATACTTATCAGGAATCACCAACACTCAATTACCTGATAAATCCTTATCCGTTATCATCTTAATCTAACAAGCTCTCCACTCCGGTGCTTTTAAAGAAAGTAGTGAAAAAAGTGTAATGCAAACTAAAGTAAAAAACCGGTTAATTTCAATTAACAACTATCAACAAAGTTTTCATACTTTAAACTCTTAGCCTTTATGATAGAAATCTTTTCCCTTTTTAATAAAATACTCATAAATCATCATCCATTATCCAACTTTCACTCCCACGCATCTTACCTTAAAAAATATTAAATTCCTGCATCTATTTTGAAGGATTAAAACGAAAATGCAAATCTGCATATTTGAAGATATAAACTACTCCAACTTTGAACCAATGGTTTTCTCGCGCCCGGTTTATGATTTATTGTGCGGGATGGATTCTTTAAAAGAAAAGATTGTGCGTAGTTACGGTAAAGTTAAAATATCTTTGCACTGTCGTCCTTATTTAACAGAAATAGTTCAATCTCAAAATCCCAACTGCTTAGTAAATAAAATTGATGATAATGAATGTCTTTTCATTAATGGCAGAGTTATCGCACCACAAAATCTTGCAGAACTTCTTCCGCTTATTGCTGCTGAGGATAAAGTTTTTGTTAATGGCGAAACCGTTGTCGCTGCATATCTTTCCGGAAAAAATCTGCAAAATAAAATTGCTTATTTACACGATTTGTTTTCTATATCGGATTTTAACGGACTGCCGATAAAAATTATTGATATAAAATGTGCAAACTATCTCTGGGATTTAATCAATCACAACGGGAAACAAATTACAGAAGATTTTGCTTATCTCACCGGAAAAGCAGCTAACAAAAATTTTGTGAATGAAGTTGGTATGAGCATTCATATACTAAATAAAGAAAATGTTTTTATAGGCTCAAATGTTACAATCAAGCCGGGAGTTGTACTGGATGCTTCAGGCGGTCCTATAATAATTTCAGATGACGCATATATTTTTCCCAATGCTGTAATTGAAGGTCCTGTTTTTATAGGCAGATCCTCAAGAATAAAAAGCTGCGCAACCATTTATGAAAATGTTTCAATCGGGAATGTCTGTAAAATTGGCGGTGAAGTTGAGCAGTCAATTTTTATGGATTACTCGAATAAACAACACGCAGGATTCATCGG
>JGI20214J51088_10002986_pt1 | contig 11179 bp, 11 predicted proteins | sample WetSurMetagenome_FD_51088 | JGI IMG/M metagenome (IMG submission 51088)
TTTTTGCGTTCGAAATCCTTCTCGGTAAACCAGGTGGTGCTGGTCCCCGATCTGGACAGCCGTGCCATTCAAAGCTCCATCGCGGCGAACATGGATCATGCCACGTATACCCAGCAGCAACTGGAATACTTCCTGAGCGATCTGGATCAGATAGGGATTCAGAGGTCCTATTACTGCCCCAGGACAACAGAGCATGTGGATACCGTCATCGAGTTCACCAAGTCTCTTATCAACAAGGGGTTAGCCTATGAAAAGCTGCGCTCCGTCTATTTCGATCTTTCCAAGAGCAGCAACTACGGGGTCCTTTCACGGGTTGATCCCAAGAAGATCCGTTTAGGAAAGACCGTGGACCTCGACGCTTATGAAAAGCTCAATCCGAGGGATTTTACTTTGCTCAAGCGTTCGACTCTGGCTGAACTCAAGCGCGGGCTCTACTTGAAAACAGACTGGGGAAACGTTCTGCCCACCTGGCATATTGCCGCCGCCTCGGTAGCGATACACGACCTGGGAGCACCCATTGACATCCACGTGAGCAGTGTGGATTTCCTTTTCCCCCATTTGGAAAACCTGCGTGAAATCGGCGAGGCACTCACCGGCAAACCCTTTGCCAACATCTGGATGCTCTGTGAGCGGATCTGGTCCTCGCAGCAGGAGAAACAGCAAAGCGATCTCGACGAAAACCTTTCCATCAGGGAGTTCATCGCAGCCGGTTATCGGGCCATGGAGATTCGCTACTGGCTCCTGAATACTCACTACCGCAAACCCATCCACATATCCTCCGAAAATATCCTGAATGCCAAGCGCGGTTATGACCGTTTGAAGGAATTCATCACTCGCGTCCAACACGCCCGAAGCAACGACGAAGAAAACAGACAGCTCCCCGAAATGACCTATACCCTCGAGCAGAGCTTTCTCGATGCCCTTTCCGATGATCTGAACATGCCCCTGGCCCTGGCGGCCTTGTTCCGGTTCGTACGCCAGGCCAATCCGATCCTGGATCAAGGAGACTTCACGGAGGCTCAGCGAAAGCAGATTCTGGACGTTTTGAAGAAGCTGAATGCCCTCGTAGGCGTTTTTGATATCGAACTCCAGTCTTTAAGCCCTGAGGAAAAGGCTCTCATCGCGCGGCGCGAGGAAACAAGAAGGGCGAAAATGTGGGCGGAATCCGATCGCCTTAGAGATGAATTAGAGGAGCACGGAGTCAAGGTGTTTGACACCGCAACCGGAACACGATGGGAACGCACTGGTGGGGAAATACCGGCGAAGCGGAATCGGAACGGTGGATAGCCCTTTTGGACCATGGCTCCTGCGTTGCGCCAAGGCAATGTCGAAACCTCAGTTGCCCGCCTACTTCACGACCGCAGGAGCCTAGTCTGCGCCTATTGCGTTCCCTTTTCCAACCACGAGGAGCACGAAGAAATGACGAATTGCCCTTGCGTTCTTCGCCTCCTTCGTGGTGAAGGTAAGGTGCTTGGTTTTTTGGCAACTCGCTAGACAAAATCCCACACGGTCTCAGCCAGCCCGATGGACTGGGTCGCTTCAAACAGCCTTAAAGCTTCTTCATAGGCATGGTCGGTGACCCGCTTTTTGTATTTCAGGGGGATTGCATTCATTTTTGCCGCAAAAGTCTGATTGGCGCTCTTGATGTTGCCGCCGATATTTTTGGTTTCTACCGCCCAGGACCACATTTCCTGCCACAATTCATCTGGGATGCCACGGTACGGGCGCTTGATGTATTCACGATTTTCAGTGGTGAGCGCGTTCCCGTTTTGGTTCATCGCCATGCCGAAGGCAATATTCTGCCACAGAGTTCCCACATTCCCTTTGCGGATCCCGTATTCAATGAAAGACGAAATCTTTTCCAGTGAAGTCCCTGTAATCCCATGTTGAGCAATATCCACCGACCAGGGCTGGATCGCCTGCCAGATCTTTGCCGTCAGGTCCAGTTGAATGCCCTCATGGGCCGCACCGAAGTAGGTCCCGTGGATCGACCCGTTATTGATGGCGAGCAGGTTGGGGCGAATCCGCTTCTTGTCCAACTCACCAATAAACCACTCTGCTTCTTCCGGTTGGGTAAAGCCCTCTGAGCTGCCGCTCTTAGCTCCAATCTCTCCCAACTCCACTTCCAAAGCCAAGCCCTCCTGAATGATTGGCAAAGCGAGCTGTGAAGTAGCCGCAAGATTTTTCTCATTTTCCATATGCGACGCATCAATGGCGAACGACGTAAACCCTGCTTCCATCTGTTTGCCGATGAGGGCTCCGACACCGTCAACCTCTTCGAGCTTCTTCACGGTGATGTGGTCGCCGTGAACTCCAAAGGGGACCTCCGTATTGCCCAAACGTTCGTTTTCATGAACGATAAATTCGACGAACGTCGCCGGAGTGAATTCCGTGTAGCCCAATTCGGATTTGGCAATTTCATACATAACCGGAGCTTTTGCGGCCATAGAAGCCAGCACGATGCCCTCCACCGGCAAACGGCACCGGATGTTGCAGGCCATGATCATCGCTTTCTGTTTTTGGGCAGCTTCCAATAGGGCCCTGCCGTTAAGCAGGGGGACGACACTGTTGGGGAATCGCTTTTTGACGTTTGCGGGACGAGCGTCTATTCTTGGTTTGGTCATTTTGGTTACCTCCAAAAGTTGTTGAAATATGCTTCTGCAGCCAATCTTTAGACCCGTTGATCCAATTCAGCAAAGCACGGTCATTTTCAGGACCGCCACGGAGAGTTCATTACGCTAAAAAAGGCGATAATTCCAACTCAATTTTCGCCTGATCCGTCAAAAAATGGGATTGAAAATCGCTCAGATCTCCAGGCGACCAGGTTCCGCCATCTCCTTCCAAACCGCTGTCCGGGTTGTCGACCTGCCCGGGAGACATTTCACACCCCCCGCACCCTCAGACCCATCGACCCATTCCGCGTTGCTGCAACCTTGAAGAGAGGTTATCGGACTTTGAAAAATCATTCTCATATGAAAAAAGCCTTGATCTACCTCCTCGAAACCTTTATGTTTAACTCGCCTTGCGACTATGTTATTTGCTCGTATTTATAGCCTCTTATTTAGGAAACTTGATTCATGAAAACAAGAATGCTGAAGATTGCGTTTATATTTTTAATATGCAGCTCGTTCGCCGCGTCCCATGCCTTCAGTGACGACGAGGAATACAACACCACGGTTCAACGTTACCCCTATAAGATCCCTGAACTGACGGTCATTGGAACCCCGACCTGGTATAAAATCGGCCCCAAGGAAACGATGCTTGATATTTCCCGCAAGCATGGTTTGGGGTACAATGAAGTCGATCTTCTGTTTCCGCGTATGGATGCCTGGATCCCTCCCACCGGCAAAAAGATCTCCATTCCCACCTTCTGGGTCTTGCCACCCACCCAGCACCAGCAGCTCGTTATCAATCTGCCGGAACTCAGACTCTATTTTTTTGACAAAGCCTCGTCCACGGTTCAAACCTACCCTATAGGGATCGGCGACGAGGGCTGGGAGAGTCCCCTCGGCACTTTTTTTATCAATGACAAAAGAACCAACCCTATCTGGTACGTTCCTGCCTCACTTCAAGAGAAATATGGGATGACTCAGATGCCGCCCGGACCGGAAAACCCGCTCGGTGACTATGTGATGAAATTCTCTGCCGGGGCTTACGGTGTTCATGGTACGGCCATGCCCTGGGGGGTCGGACGTCTGGTCAGTCACGGGTGTATCCGATGTTATCCGGAACACATTAAGCTCCTTTACCCACAGGTGCCCATGGGAGCCAAATTGGAGATTATCTACGAACCCATCAAGTTCGGACTAAAGAATGGACAGGTCTACGTTGAAGCACATCCTGATGTTTATAGAAGGATTCCCGACTATGTCCAATATGCGCTTAATAAGCTGGGACAGCATCCTATGGGCAAATACGTCGATCAAAAGAAATACCTGATGACGGTGAAGCTCCAAAACGGGGTGCCTACCAATGTCTCTCGGTTAGCAACGGAGGATGTCTCCCTCAAATTGGTTGAAATCATGCAATAGCAGTCACGGGCAATTCTGGGCCGAGGACATGATGTTGCGCCTGTGGAACCTAAAAAACTTCTTGATTTTGATAATTTTGTAGAGTAGGGTGAAAGTGTTTTTTCTAACCGTGCGGGATAGCGAAGGCAATTCCCAAAGGCTTTTGCAGTGGATTCATTGAAAATGAGAGGAGGTGGTAACCAGATACAGCCGAGGAGCTTTTCAAGAAATGATCAGGTTTTATCAACACAAGAATGGCGTTAAATTTAACAAGGAGGAAAGAGTCATGAAGAGAATACTGTCCGTTTTGTTGCTGGTTGCTTTCGCTTTCACGATGGTTGGTTGTGCTTGCACACAAGATGCCAAGAAGTGCACCGAGCTTTGCCAGGCAGCTCTGGATAAGGCTCAGCAGGTAGAGCAGTCCTGTGCAAACTATGCCAAGCAAGCCGAAGCAGCAGCTATGAAAGCTGAAGCAGCAGCCCGCAGGGCGGAGGCAGCAGCTCAAAAATGCGAAGACATTTTCATGAAGAAGATGAAGAAGTAACTTCGCTGAGCACTACTATTCTGGTTGCGCGGAAAAGCCGCCAAGCTCACGCTTGGCGGCTTTTCTTTTTTCTCCGCATTCAACTGGTTGCGTTCACCTTCATGACCGGCACTGCTTCGGTTTGAAGCTACTGCTTCGGTTTATCAGCACTTCCAAAGACAAACTTGCTCACCAGGTTTTCAAGATCCAAAGGCGGCTGGGTATCTTTGATCATGCCTCCCGGCTTGATGTAATCATCGGAAGCTCCGGGGCTGATAGAGACATACTTGTCCCCAATGATACCCATGGTTTTGATACTGGCAATGACATCATCTTCTAGACGAACGTTCTTGTTGATGCTGAGCGTCAGGAGGGCCTGCCCGTCATTTAACTGAATGTCTTTTACCTGCCCGATCGTCACTCCCGCCATGGTCACTTCGGCCTTGTCCTTCAGTCCCCCTACATTCGAAAACCTGGCGCGGACCTCATAGTCGGAACTTCCCCAAAGATTAATGTCACCCAGTTTGAATGACAAATATGCCATGCATAAGAGGCCGACCAGCAAGAACAAACCCACTCCCAACTCCAATCCCCTTCTTTCCATCTGATCATCCCCTACCCGTTAAGATAATGGCTTTGGCAGCCGCATATCGCCAGACGTCAATCGCTGGAGGATCCATTGTCTGTCAAGCCTTACCAAGAACAAACCGCCACAGGTCTTTCCAGCCTTTTTTCAACAGTCTGCTAAAGCAAAATCGAGGTGACAACGTAATCCATAGCGAGAATGGACACCGAGGAGAGGACCACGGCATCGGTTGTGGCCCTACTCACCTGCTCGGGACCGAAGTTCCCCTCGTCAACACCCGTATAAAACCCCTTGTAAGTGCAGATCCAGACCATCAGAACCGCAAAACAGATCGATTTTACAATACCCATATAAACATCCTTCCAGACCACGCTTTTCTCAACCCCCGAGAGGTATGCTCCCGGGCTCACCCCCAGGAGGTCCACCCCAATCACGTAACCGCCAAAGATTCCCACCACATCAAAGTAGGCGGTGAGGAGCGGAAGGCAGACCAGAGACGCGAGGAATTTCGGAGAGATCAGGTATGCATAGGGGTCGATGGCCATGCATTCAAGGGCGTCAATCTGTTCGTCGATGCGCATGATCCCGATCTCCGCAACCATGGCTGACCCGGCTCGGCCGGTAACCATCAGAGCTGAGAGTACGGGCCCCAGTTCCCGGATTAAACTGAGGGCAACTCCCGACCCCAGAAGTCCCTCAGATCCGAATTTCGCAAGGGTGTAATATCCCTGCAAACCAAGCACCATCCCGGTGAAAGCTGCAGTAAACCCGATGACGAAAAACGATTTCGTCCCGATGAAGTGGATCTGTTTCACCACGGAACGGAACTTGCCGGGCGGCCTGAGTATTCCCCTGATCATATAGATAAAAAAAAGCCCCATCCTGCCGAGGAATGCAAGCTGTTCAAGGAAGAGGGCCCCCAGCAATTGCACCCAACGGATCATGATTCACTCCCCATGGTTTCGCTGCCCACAATACGGGACAAATAGCCGGATGGATCAACTCCTCTCGGGTCGGATGTTCTCTCCAGAAACTGCCGCACCCGTGCGTTGTGGCTTGCCCGGATCTCCTCGGGGCTCCCTGCTGCCAGAATACGCCCGCGATCCATTACAATCAAGCGATCGGCAATGCGAAAGGCACTCTCCAGTTCATGCGTAACCACAACGATCGTCATGCCAAGGGCGTCGCGCAACTCCAGAATCAACCGATCCAGGCCGGCCGCCGTAATCGGGTCCAACCCCGAGGAAGGCTCATCCACAAAAAGAATTTCCGGATCCATCGCCAACGCCCGCGCTAGTCCTGCTCGCTTGCGCATACCTCCGCTCAACTGGGATGGCATATAACCGCCGAACTCCGTCAACCCCAGCAGGTTGAGTTTGATGAGGGCCATGATATGAATGGTCTCGGAGGCCAGGCGAGTATGGACTTTCAGAGGGACGGCAATGTTTTCCGATACCGTCATCGAATTGAAAAGGGCGCCGCTCTGAAACAGCACCCCTATGCGACGGCGATAGCCCTGCATTTCCCTCTCGCTAAATTTCCCAAGATCCCGACCATCGACGAGGATCTCTCCCGGCCCGGTCCTTTTCAGCCCGATCAAATGCCTGAGAATTGTAGTCTTTCCACAGCCACTCACTCCCATAATGACCGTGATCCCGGTATCTTGGATCCCAAAACGGATGTCGAAAAGCACCTGTCGCTTATGATAGTAACTGTTCAGGCCGCACACCTCGATTAAACTACTGCGCCCCATACTCACAATCCTCTTTCCAGATCATCAACGATCGCGAAGACGCGATCAAGCCGAGCCATTTGAACCAACCTTCTGGCGCTTTCGCTCAGACCGTTCAAGCGGAGCAACCCATCTTTTCGGGCAAGGCCTCTCCAGATCTCCACGAGCATGGCCACACCCGAGGTGTCGAGTATGGTCACCCGGGAAAAATCGACCTGTATTTCCTTAACTTCCCGCCTCTTCGCAGCGCCAAGGAGCGTCCTGCGAATCTCCGGAACGGTCTTCATGTCCACCGGGCCATCCAGTTGAATTAAGAGCCGGCCATCTCGGAACGAATGCTTTAATGGTAGCGATAGCAACATTATCGATTCCCTTAATCTGGGATGTATCAAGCCTTGTGCAGCAACCGGGAATTGCGACCCGGCATTCGGAATCGAGGCGCTCAAGGACTATAGAGAAGGGGCACTCTTCGCCGCCAACCTGGAACGTTAATCATAAAAGCCGCAAATTTCCAAGCGACAAGTTGATTTTTTGGTCAAGCTGGACAAGATTCTGCTATAAATTAGAAACATTAAGTAATCGAAATTCCCGACCCCGAGCCGGCCATTGTGAGTCGCCGTTGCTCCTTTTTTGCTGGCAGGTCGGTTAGGGGAGAAGGGAGAAAGAAGGATTGAGGGATTTCATTTTCAAAGTGAGGCAGAGGAGTGCCGATGAATCCGGAGAAAAATGATTCGGAAGTCATGAGAACGATTTACGAACGGCGCAGTGTGAGGAATTTCACTGAAGCGCCGGTAGACCGTCGCGTGATCCGTGAGATTCTGCGAGCTGCGTCCTGGGCTCCCTCAGGCTTGAACAACCAACCCTGGCGCTTTGCCGTACTCTGGGACCAAGCAGTCAAAGAAGAGTTGGGACGCTTGACCCGCTATGCTTCCGTGCTCAAGAATGCCGCGGTCCTCATTCCTGTTTTTTTGGACAAGGAGAGTTGTTATGACCGCGTCAAGGACTGTCAGGCCATCGGCGCATGTCTGCAAAACCTCTTGCTGGCAGTGCAGTCCTGTGGGCTCGGAGCAACCTGGATCGGTGAGATTTTGAAGAACAAGGACAAGGTGCTCGCGATTCTCGAACTGCCGGAGCGCCTCGAGCTCATGGCCGTGGTTGCTGTCGGTCACCCCCTTCACCGCAACCAGACTTCACATCGCAAACCGATAGAAGAGCTTATAGTCCTCGAAAAATAGCGCTCAGACGGAGAGGTTGGCACAATGATTATGGAATCTTTTGTGGTTGGCATGCTGCAAACCAACTGCTACCTTCTGGGTGACAATGAAACCCGTCAGGCGGTGGTTATCGATCCCGGCGGAGAGAGCGAACGAATCGCACGGAGGATTCAGGAACTGGGACTGAACCTCGTGGCCATCCTGAATACTCATGGCCATTTCGATCACATTATGGATGCCTGGACCCTGAAAAAGCGATTGGGCGGAGAGATTTATCTGCATTCCAAAGACGAGGGGATTTGTCAGCAGAGCATGGCCGGGATGGGATCGATCTTTTCTTTTAAACGCCAGGCAACAATCGAGAAGGTGGATCAAAACCTGAAAGAGGGCGATTCCTTGGTTTTCGGGCCGATCCGGCTGGGGGTTCTTGAAACGCCGGGACACACGCCGGGACATGTTTCCTTTCATCTCGCCGATGCAGGAATGGTCTTTGTCGGAGATACGCTTTTTGCCGGCTCCATCGGACGCACTGATTTCCCCGGAGGTTCCTATAATCAGTTGATCCGGTCGGTCCGGGAAAAGATTTTCCCGCTTGACGGGAAAACCGTCGTTTTCCCGGGACATGGTCCGAAGACAACCGTGGAACGCGAGAGGAAGAGCAATCCGTTCTTTCAGTAGCCGAGGTCTACCGTCCCGCAGGAGCTGAATGCCGTTCCGAAGGGCATAACCCATTGCCGTGAAAGGATCATGAGTATGAGAATTCAGAAGCCTTACGTAGTCTTGTTGCCAGCCGTGGGTTTGATCTGGATCTTCACGCTCTCGGCGTGCAGTTCGATGAGTGGGCAAAGTAATGCTCCTCCCCCGAACCCAGTCGCGCAAGCACCATCGCCGGCCACCTCAAAGACCCCGCCTCCGGGGACCACTCCTCCCGCATCTCCACCGGCCCCGCGGCCTCTGTTTTATGATTTCCCGGACATCCCCGTGCCTCAAGAACTGGATCTGCAATCCAAGGAATCCTATGTGGTCCAATCCGGAGCGATTAAGACCGGCATTCTCACCCTGCGAGGACGAGTCGACTTGAATTCCCTCATCAATTTCTTCCAGATGGCCATGCTCCGGGAGCATTGGAAGCCAAGAGGGTATTTTCGCTATCAGCGTTCGGTCCTGATTTTTGAAAAGCCGGACAAAATCTGTGTTATTCGCCTTTATGAGGATACTTTTTATACTTATGTCGAGATTTTTCTGACGCCGGCGAGCAGCTAGCCAATTTCGACGTGGATGGGGTGACGGCATGTTGAATGGGAAATCGGTGCTCTTGGGGATAAGCGGCGGCATTGCCGCCTACAAAGCCGCAGAACTGGTTCGGCTGCTGGTCAAAGATGGGGCGGGCGTCCATGTGGTGATGACCGCCAATGCTCAGCGCTTCATAGCTCCGTTGACGTTGCAGGCGCTCTCCGGCAATCCGGTGGGGACCGATCTTTTTAGCCTGGAATCCGAATCCCGGATTGGTCACATCCACCTGGCACGCGCCGCCGATCTGGTAATCCTTGCCCCCGCCACCGCCAATCTCATCGCCAAGATGGCCGCCGGCATAGCGGACGACTACCTCACCACTATTCTCCTGGCCACGACGGCACCGATATTGGTCTGTCCGGCCATGAACGTAAAGATGTACGATCATCCGATGACCCGAAGGAACCTGAATACCTTGCGGGAGTTCAATCACCACATAGTGGAACCGGAAGTGGGTGAGCTTGCCTGCAAAGAGGAAGGCACCGGGCGCCTGGCTGAGCCCTCGGCGATCGTGGAGGCGGCCCGGCGGCTTTTGACTCCTGCGAGCCTCGCAGGTAAACGCATCCTCATCAGTGCCGGCCCCACGTGGGAGGCATTCGACCCGGTGCGCTTCATCAGCAATCCATCCAGCGGCAAGATGGGCTACGCCCTTGCTTCGGTGGCCTATCGGCGGGCGGCGGAAGTGTTCCTGGTATCCGGTCCGAGCTCCCTCCCGACACCCCATGGAATCCATTTTCAAAAGGTGACGACGGCTTACGAAATGCGCGATATTGTCGTGGAGCATGCCACGCAAATGGATGTCATTGTCATGGCGGCCGCTGTCGGGGACTACCGACCACTCCAGGTCGCCCCTCACAAAATGAAGAAGCTTCAAGACGAATTGAACGTCGCCTTGGTCAGAAACCCCGATATCCTGGGACAACTGGGAAGATCCCGGGGTTCATCGAGGCGGCCGATTCTCATCGGTTTCGCCGCTGAAACAGAAAACCTGATAGAAAACGCGACGGAAAAGCTCGTTCAAAAGAACCTTGATTTCATTGTTGCCAACAACCTCACTCAGAGAGGTTCCGGATTCGGGTGTGATACCAATCAGGTGAAAATCATCGATCGTAGGGGAACGGTTACCGAATTGCCGCCGTTGACCAAGGAAGAGGTTGCCGAACAGGTTTTTGATCGTGTCGAGGCCTTGTTGGGCATTACGGAGTCTTAGTGGAAGGCGACAGCAAAATAAGAAGCGAAATTGCCTCGGTCGTGAACCAGTTGAAATGGCATCTGACTGAACTTCATATGGCTGGAGTCAAGGACTGGCCGGTAATTGCGGAGCGGCAGAGAGGGACGGGATCGGTTGGAGGCGAACAAATGCCGGATCTTTCAGGCCATGAGAAGGCTCTTTCTGCCATCAGGGAGGACCTTGGCGATTGCCGGCGCTGCCGCCTGCATGCCAGTCGGACCACCATCGTTTTCGGTGAGGGCTCGCCTCGTGCCCGTTTGGTATTCGTAGGTGAAGGCCCCGGGTTTGAAGAGGACCAACAAGGTCGACCCTTCGTGGGGAGAGCGGGCAAGCTCCTCCACAAGATGATCGAGGCCCTGGGGTTTAAGCGTGAGGACGTCTACATATGCAATGTGGTTAAGTCCCGCCCTCCCGACAACAGAACCCCCCTCCCAGACGAAATCGCGGCCTGCTCCCCGTTTCTCTTTCGACAGATCGAGGCCATTGCGCCCGCGGTGGTCTGCGCCCTTGGAGCCTGTGCCGCCCAGACGCTGCTCGGCACCACCAAATCCATTTCAAGCTTGCGCAACAAGAGGCATTTGTGGCGGGGC
>JGI20214J51088_10002987_pt1 | contig 11177 bp, 10 predicted proteins | sample WetSurMetagenome_FD_51088 | JGI IMG/M metagenome (IMG submission 51088)
TTCTAAGGGGTTGTTTTACCGGTATGGGATCATTGGGGTATGGCTGGTTCTTATGGCTCTCAGTCTGTGGCAGGGAACATCACTACAGTTTAATGGCGATATGAGGGCTGTCAACATGGTCCCGAAGTCGATACGTACTACTGAGGCCAATTTTAGAGAAACGTGGGGGGATTTTCGTGGCAAAGCCATGATATTCGCAGAAGGAAATGATCTTGAATCTGCATTAAGGAACAACGACTTATTATTTAATCATATCAAAAGAGAGTATCCTGATGAGCAAATTATAAGTTTTGCACCGCTTCTTCCTTCGGCTGAAACACAAGAGGAAAACCTCAGGCGCTGGGAATTGTTATGGTCCTATGAGAACAGCAATAAGTTGCGGACACTCCTCGCGCGAGAGGGAGATAAACTCGGATTTTCTCCTCATGCCTTTGACGCCTTCTTTGAAAGATTATCCTCTAAACCGACACCTATCAGCATAGAGGATCTTAAAAAGGCAGGGTTCAGCGATGTTATTAACTCTATGATTGTACAGCAAAACGCAACCACTCGGTTGCTCACCCTGGTGCCGGACACACCCGAAATGGCAGCTCTTTTTAAAACATCAGGCGATATCCCTTTTGTAAACCGATTTATATCCCAACGTCGTTTTAGCACTATTATGAGCAGCTCTATATTTCGTAATTTCATCAAATACATTGCCATATCTTCAATAGTAATAATCCTGTTCCTCGTTCTGCTGTTGCGCAACGTTGAAAAGGTCCTCTACGCATTGATTCCTGTTGTAACAGGTCTCGTCTTTATGTTCGGCGCCATGGGGTGGAGCAGGATCGAATTTAACCTTTTTAATATAATCGCAAGCATCCTTGTTATCGGTCTATCAGTTGACCTCGGCATATTCATGGTCAGCAGGATTTCGGAAGGGCACGACCGCAATACATCTNTGGCCGTTCTTCTCGGCGGCCTCACGAGCCTCGTTGGTATGGGGGCTCTAACCCTTGCCCAACATCCTGCGCTCTATTCAATCGGAATNACAGTACTCCTTGGCATGTGTGGCGCAATTCCATCAGCCCTATTTGTGATACCTGCATTTTATGGTTCACGTGATGCTTAGAACGTGCATAATCTGAAATCAGCTATTATAGCATCAGCAAAAGGACCTGCAACTCAGACAGAAACAGGCACCTTTATAAGGACTTATTGTTTCAAGACTGATTTCATAGGATTTTCCGGCCATTTTCCCGGATATCCTATCCTCCCAGCCGTAGTACAGGTTTTCACGATACTCTCCATGGCTGAAGAAGTGAAAGCCCGCTCTCTGGAGTTAATCTCTATAGTAAAAGCCAAGTTCCACATCGAGATTCATCCAGGACAAGATGTCCGCATAGAATATCGGGAGGGTACTATTCAGGGAAAGCCGAGCATCGAGTCTACCATCACCGTTTCGGATGGTGTTGCTTCTTCGCTCTTGGCTATAGTTTCTGAAAAAGAATAAGAGAGGTTTATAAGGTTATGCGAAAACCATATTTTCCTTATAGGAAAGGGGATCCTTCCCCTCTTAGGGTCCAGGTGGAGCGAAGGGTTCGCTTCGAAGAGACGGATCAGCTTGCAATAGTCTGGCATGGGCGTTATGCAAGCTTTTTCGAAGATGTACGGAGTGCTGCAGGAGAACAATATGGCATCGGTTACATGGACTTCTACAATAACGGGGTAATAGCACCTATCAGGATTATGCACATGGACTTCCATCATCCCTTGAGGTTCAACGAAACCATTGTAATAGAAGGTATTTTTCATTGGACTGATGCTGCACGTATCAATATCGAATATATCATCCGGAATAGCAAAGGGCACCTCTCCACTACAGGGTACACGGTTCAGGTATTGCTCGATAATGAGAACAACCTTCTACTGATTCCCCCTCCTTTCTACCGGGACTTTCGTGAAAAATGGCGAAGAGGAGACCTTTCTTGAGAGAAGTCTGGATTACAGATTCAGGTGTTGTCACAGGGGTCGGTAAAAACCTCGAGGACACGTGGAAGAACCTCATTGCAGGTAAAACAGCAATACGCGAAATAACACGTTTTCCTGTAAAATCATACAGGGCAAGTATAGGCGCGTGTATTTCTCATTTAACGCCGTCGGGCCCTGTGTCGTTGATCCGCAGCGTTACGGATCTCCTCATTAATCAGATCAGTAATGTTCCCGCTGATTCTTGCTTATCACGGCAACAACAAAGACCGGTATTGACAACCTGGAAAAATTAAAACGCGGTGTTGCTGCTGTAACAAACGATATTCTGCCCTCTTTTCTGTCAGCTACTATCGGGAAAAAACTCGGCTTGGGTGGAGGATCATTCAACATAAGCGCCGCATGCGCATCTTCTACTGTAGCTATGCGCAAGGGACAGCCTTGATCTCCTCGGGGACCGTTGAGTCAGCCTTATATGTTCCGCAGACGTTATTACTGAGTTCGTCTTTTCCGGTTTCTCGGCCCTCCAAATACTTTCACCTTTTCCCTGCAAACCTTTTGACCGGAACAGGGCAGGCCTTTCCCTTGGAGAAGGGGCTTCATTCCTGATGCTCATGAACGCCAATAGAGCAAAACGTCTCGGCCTCTCCAGGAAAGGCAGCATAGCTGGTTTTGGCGTAGCTAACGATGCCTCTCACATCACTGCACCCGATAAAAATGGCTCTGGACTTATCAAGGCCATGTCTAGGGCTATGAAAGTGGCCAACATTGAAAATGATGCTATTACAGGAATCAGCGCTCACGGAACAGGAACGATTCACAACGACCTTATGGAATTAACCGCCTTTCGCATTGTCTTTTCCGACAGGTGTCCCCCAATCTATTCTGTAAAAGGATGTATCGGTCATACCTTCGGCGCGGCCGGAGGCATTGAGGTTGCCCTTGCAAACAAAGCCCTTCTGGAACAAACAATTCCACCAACTGTTGGTTTTTCCGATCCAGAGAAGGGTGCGGAAGGGCTCGTCAGTTCAAAGCCTGTATCTATTAAGGGCGACTATCTGCTGGTCACAAACTCCGGTTTTGGTGGGATTAACGCGGCCATTATTTTAAAAAGAGGATAATCTTCTGAAAATTGACGTTACAGGTTTAGGCTGGGTAAACGCAAAAAGTAGTGCACAAGGGAGGCAGGCATCCTTTTCTAAAGCTCAAAACGGAACCCTGCCAAGACTTCTCTCCAAAACTCTTTTTCGTAATACTTTTCAACGCTTTGGAAGACTTGACGGGTATTCACAACTTGGAGTAGCTGCCATAGCATTGGCACTTCAAGACGCACACCTTGATGCTTGGTCAGAAACCAGAAACATTGCTATTATAGCCTCTACAGTATATGGTTGCCTGGAAACTGATGAACATTATTATGATACGGTATTGCCCGAAGAGGGTCGATTGGCTAGCCCCTCTCTTTTCGCCTACACTCTACCGAACGCTTTTTTGGGTGAGGCGGCAATTCATTTTGGGCTATCAGGTGCAAGTTATGTAATCAATGAGCCTTTCCCTTCAGGTCTTTTCGGTTTATCGCTTGCCATAAACAGCATTAAAATGGGTGAACATGAAGTGGTAATCGTGGGAATATCCGACTATGGGCCACCTCCAATACTCTCCTTAACAAGCAGGTCTTCCCCAGGAGCGCTCTTTTTTGTGCTTCAGGATAGTAAACCAGGCAAACAACTTCTTTCATACGGAGAACTCACACAAGACAGAAAAATGAAATTATTTTTTGATAGAGAAGAGATTATCGACCTTAATGCTCTTGCAAGCATGTGCACAAAAGGTCGTGGAAAAGTAAAAGAGGTCGACACCAACAAATGAAAATGACACTCATTTATCCTCAATGGCCAAAACTTGAACGGCAAACTGAATTCCATCTTCCACCCCATGGTCCTGTTGTGTTTGCCGCAGAAGTTCCTTCTGAAGTTGACCTCACGTTTATTGATGAAAACGTTCAGAAAGTCGCTCCAAATGGTGATCCTGATATTGTTGCCCTCTCAGTGATGCTTACGTGTCAATTACCAAGGGCTTTTGAGATTTCAAACTACTACCGGGAGCGGGGTATCCCCGTCATATTTGGTGGGATTGCAACAATGCTCCACAGCGAAGAAGTAATAAACCACGCTGACTCAATATTCTTGGGAGAGGTGGAAGGCAGATTCGCTGGGATAATTGAGGATTTCAGCAAAGGCAGATTAAAGAAAGTATACAACTATATGTACGATCACCCTGACATTCGACTCGTTGGAAAAGCCAGACGGGAGATTCTGGATCGACCTCTTTACAATTACCGTGGAGTCCAGATGCTCGACCTTATTCACGCATCAAGGGGCTGCAAGTTCAATTGTTTCCCCTGTTGTACCCCTTTCCTTGGAGGAAGAACGTTCCGTCCACGACCAGTAGACAAGGTGGTTGAGGAGGTCGAATCTATACCCAACAACAGGCTGTTTTTTGTAGACAATTCCCTGGCCCAGGACCGTCAGTGGCTTGTTGATCTTTTTTCCGCGATGATTCCCCTCAAGAAAAAGTGGGTCTCCCACCCTATCCTCGATGACGATGAAGTCCTTGGACTTGCTGCAGAGGCTGGTTGCTGGTATGTGTATCAGGCAATTGTCAATACATCTGATTGGATACATGATAAGGTCAAGCGTTTGAAGGATCACGGTATAGGCATTGAAGGTACCATAATCCTTGGAACCGATGAGCAGGATGAGGATTACATCAAGAGGCTCGTAGATTTTCTCATGGAGATAGAGTTGGATATGGCAGAGTTTACCATCCTAACCCCCTATCCTCACTCTCCTATTCGTGAAAGCCTTGAAAAGGAAGGAAGAATCCTCAGCAACAACTGGCTCGATTATACGGCAGATAAAGTTGTCTTTCAACCAAAACAGATGACACCAGATAAACTCCAGGAAATGTACTTCTATTCATGGGACACATTTTACAAGAAGGGAGGACACCAGCTCAAGATGGGTGAGCTTTTTAAAAAGGTTATTCGGAAAGAAATGGAAGACGGAACATACCATCGATATAACACAAAAAAAAGACGTTCCTTCAAGTCCCAAATACAAAGAAATGAGTAAAATACTCCTCATCTCATCAAATACCCTAACAGAACCCTACCCTGCCTATCCCTTGGGAATGGCAATAGTAGCTTCAGCTCTTTCATCAAGGGGTCATAGTATATTTCAATATGATTTCCTCGCTGAGAGCCGATCTCTGGAGAACCTTCGAGATGCCATCGAGGAATTCGACCCCGATTATGTTGGAATCTCTATCCGTAATATTGACAATGTTGACTCCTTTACCGCAGACGATGCTTGGACCATTGATACAGACAAGGCAATTATAAAGGTCGTCAAGGAGGTCAAGGATGTTCCTGTGGTACTCGGTGGCCCTGCTTTTTCAATCATGCCGAACGAGATACTGGATTATGTTGGAGCCGATTATGGTATTGTGGGGGATGGAGGGGTTTTTTTTGGGGATCTTATTGAACAGTTAAAATGCATGCAAAACGTACCCCCCATTCTTGGTGGTACAAGCTCCTCACGCAAAGGAGACATGCTTTTGCAGCCCCTTTGGAACAAGAAATTGATAGATTATTATGGCAAGAACATGGGAGTGGTTGGCCTTCAAACCAAGCGCGGCTGCCCATATACCTGTGCTTACTGTACATATTCTGCAGTAGAAGGATCAGCCTACAGGTCCAGAGATCCTGGATCAGTCGTTGAAGATATCCTGCAACTCAAAACGGATTACAAAATTGATACCATATTTTTCACCGATTCAGTTTTCAACGATGCGGATGGCCTCTATCTTGGGGTTGTTGAAGAGATTCTCCGCAAGCAGGTTTCCCTAACATGGTCAGCCTTTTTCCGACCCGATAGTAACATGAATAAACATCTTGGGATCTTGAAGCGCTCTGGGCTCTCTGCGGTTGAGGTGGGGACAGATGCGTCAAGCGACATAACCCTTGCAGGCCTCAACAAACCGTTCTGTTTTGCTGATGTGATTCACTTTAGTGAAGCATGCCTTCGCGAAGATATCCCTTGTGTCCACTATATCATGTTTGGTGGACCAGAAGAGACAGAACATACCCTCAAGCAAGGGTTGGAGAATATCGCATTGTTGGAAAACTGCCTTGTTCTAGCCTTCTCGGGCATACGTATCTTTCCACGAACTCCCCTCCATAATCGGGCAGTACATGAAGGCATTATTCGCGAGGATGATCCTCTTTTAAGGCCCACCTTTTATTTTTCTCCTGGCTTAGATGTAGATCATATGAATGGTGTTATTGAAAATGCCTTCCTTCATCAGAGGCAACGGATCTTTCCTCCCTCCACAGGACAGGCAAAGCTCAAAGCCCTCAACAACCTCGGTTATGGGGGCTTCCTGTGGCATAAACTCCTGTCCTCTCGCGGAACAAGATTGAAGAACAGATAATGAATGAGGATTTCGTTTAATGTGTGCGAAGCTTAGCTTCAACAAAATTCTTCTCGTCCACCCCCTTGGCTATAACGGTGATGCTGCGATTTACGATATTTCAAGAATAGCCAACATTATGCCTCCTTTGGGGATCGCGGGCATTGCTGCTTATTTGGGTAAGAAAAACATTGATGTCACAATCGTAGATTGTTACGCCAAACCTGACTCTGATGCTTTAATAAAAGATCATCTAAATAATGTGAAACCGGCCTTCATCGGTCTTAGCTGTTCTACTGCAAACTTTCGGGATGGAATTCGAATAGCCAACATGGCCAAGAATGTTTTACCAGGTATCATGGTTGCTTTCGGGGGTCACCATGTTTCAGCCCTCAAGAAAAAAGTTGTTGAAGCATTTCCTGTTATTGACTTCGCTATTATCGGTGAAGGTGAGGAAACCATGGCACAACTCATGGATAACAACGGGACATGTGTATCTTCGATTAAAGGCCTAGTCTTAAGGGACACTAAAGGTATGGCCTGTTTTACCGGCTACCGTTCCCGAATCAATGATCTCGATGCACTTCCCTTCCCTGCTTACGAAAAGCTTGGGGGATATCCGAGTGCATACAGGCTGCCCATTTTCAATTATCCGAGCACTCCCAATTCCAGCTGCTCATCGAGCCGGGGCTGTCCGTATCGGTGTTCATATTGTGACAGATCGGTATTTCCAGATGGCTTCCGCTATAATTCAGCTGAGTATCTTTATGAACACCTCCTTTATCTGAAAACGCGATTCGGAATACGCCACATCAATTTTTACGACGACCATTTCACAATTTATAAAAAGAGAGTGGAAGATTTTACCCGGATGATGATAGACCACCCAATAGGCATAACCTTCAACTGTGCTGCAAGGGCTGAACATATTGACTTTGGACTTTTGCAGCAGATGAAGGCAGCAGGGTGTTGGATGATCAGTCTTGGCATTGAGAGTGGTGATAAGAGCCTCCTCGCACAACATAGGAACAATGTAAATCTCGACATTGTTGCAGAAAAAGTACACCTCATCAAAAAGGCAGGTATACGAGCCAAAGGACTTATGATGATGGGCTTACCCGGTGAGACAGAACAGAGCGTGAAAAAGAGTATGAAATATATCTTCAAGCTTCCCGTTGACGAAATTAATATTTCAAAGTTTGTCCCGTTTCCAGGTTCACAACTTTATGAGAACATCTATGATTACGGGACATTCGAAGAAGACTGGGAAAAAATGGACTGCATGCATTTTCAATTTATACCTCAAGGGATGACGAAAGAGAAGTTGGAAAAACTATTCAAGATGTTCTACAGAAAGTATTTCCTGAGGCCAAAAACACTTCTGAATTATGTCACGATGCTATGGCGTTCCCCTGATAGCTGGATCAGATTTCTATGCAATCTGTCCTCTTTCATCAAATACATCCACACGGGCAAACGCCTCAATATACCCCATGTGCATTCCCAGAACTCGTAGCATATGCGTTTTGCCCTCATCCCGAAAAACAACTCCAAGTTGTTTATGCACCATTTGTTGCATTCTCTTCACTCGGTCACTGTTTTAACTCAATTCAACGATACCTTAAAGACATCAAATGAATGAATCTGACATAATTCTCAATAAACTCAAAATTGTTCTCGTCATTCCTGTTTACAACCATGGAAAAACCTTGAGGGAGGTTGTATGTCAAGCCCTCGCGATAATCAAGGAAATAATAGTCGTTGATGATGGCAGCACTGATGGCGGTGCGGAAACCATTTCAGATCTCAACGTTCGATTAATCCGTCATCTCAAAAATCAGGGAAAAGGTACAGCTATCATCACAGCCTCTCAGGAAGCCTATAGATCAGGAGCAACGCACATAGTAACCATTGATGCAGACGGTCAACACAGTCCGACTGATTTAGTTAAGTTCATTCCTACCATAGAGAAAAATCCTGGTGCTATCATTATTGGAACAAGGGTCTTTGATCTGGCTACAACACCTCTGGGAACCAGGTTTGGTAGAGCCTTTTCCAATTTCTGGCTCAGGGTACAAACGGGTTGTGTAATAAAAGATACCCAGAGTGGTTTTCGTGCTTATCCGCTTTCAATATTACGATGGCTAAAACTAAAGGAATGTTATTACTCTTTTGAAATAGAGGTCCTTGTGAAAGCGGCATGGGCTGGGGTGGATTTACAAGAGGTCGATGTTTCTGTATATTACCCTCCCCCATCTGAGAGGATATCCCATTTTCGCCCCTTCATGGATAATTTCCGCCTAAGCATCCTCAATACCAGGCTTACCTTACGAGCTATTCTACCAATACCACATAGGAAACTCTTGACAGACAACACAAAGTCAGAAAAGATTTCATTGTTAAGTCCGTTAAGATCAATCAAGAAGCTCCTCAAGGGTAATTGCTCTCCCCAACAGCTTGCAGTTTCAGGTGGACTTGGTGTGTTCATAGGCGCAGTGCCGCTTATTGCATGTCAGACGATTACTATTCTCTTTGCAGCAAGTTTTCTTCGCTTGAACAAGATAATGGCCATAGCTGCCAGCCAGCTATGTATACCGCCATTCATCCCTGCGCTTTGCATAGAAGTGGGATATTTTGTTCGCCATGGAAGGTTTCTGACAGAAATATCCCTCGATACCATAGGATACCAGGGTTTAGAAAGGATTTTTGAATGGTTCCTTGGATCATTGATTCTCGGACCTGCGCTTAGCCTTCTCGTTGGCATCACCATCTATATCACTGCAATAATTCTTAAAAGAATTAACATAAAGGATGGTTGATATCAAACAAAAATATAACAGTTCTAAAAAGTGGACAGCAAAAAGCATTGGTTCACGTTTCCAGCACAACTTTTTTTACTTTCTTATCAAGCATGGGGGTCGAGAGACTGCATACTTTTTTCTCAGCTTTATTGTTCTCTTCTATATCTTGTGCAAACCCTCAATACGCAGAAAGACAGATTATTATCTTTTTCACAGATTTAAGAGAAGATGCTTTGTACAAAGACTTGCCGACAGCTATAAAATATATCTAAACCTCGGGAAATCATTGATAGACAAGGCAGTAATCGGGCTTCTGGGTGAAAATAAAATAGCAATGGAATTTTTCGAAAGGGAGAAATTGCTTGGTCTTCTCCAAGAAGGCAGAGGGCTGATCCTCATGATGGCACATGTGGGCTGCTGGCAGGCTGCCATGTCGGCGCTTCGGTTTTTTAAGACTCCTGTACACCTCCTTTTACTGCGCGAAGAAGGGGATATTGATCGTCATTATTTTGAACATGCAGGGATTGCATCTCCGTATAGAATTATTGATCCCACAGGGTACCTTGGCGGTGTTCTGGAGATGATGCAAGTACTTCGCGCTGGCGAGATCCTTTGTGTAATGGGAGATAGGCTTCTTGGCGGTAAAAAAGGGTCTTTAGCAGTTGATTTTCTGGGGGGCAAAGTGCTTTTTCCCATTAGTGCCTTCAAAATAGCTTCTGTAACCGGAGCCCCTATCGTAGCCATGAATTCATACAAATCATGTTCAAGCGGTTACACTTTGGAGATCTCCGGCATCATCAGGGTTCCTGCTGAAGCCGGAAAACATGAGCAAGATCTTGTGCCTTATGTTCGTGAATTCGCATTGACATTAGAATCATATACAACAGCACATCCCTATCAGTTTTTTAATTTCTATGATATGTGGATAGAGGATTCGCAGAATACGGAGGAAAAGAGAGGGATTCTCAATGAACATTAAGGAAAACCTGAAGAAAATTCTTATCGAGGAACTCAATTTAGATGATCTGACGCCTGAAGAAATTGAAGATGATGCGCCCCTCTTTGGGGAAGGATTAGGCCTTGATTCACTGGACGCCGTTGAACTGGTCGTCTTGCTGGAGAAACATTTCGGGGTGGAGGTAAAAAACCTTGATGAAGGACGGGCAGCCTTTCAATCAATCAATACCCTGGTGGCTTTTATCGAAGAGAGGCTTGTTCAATGAGGCAAAAAATCCCTGCTGCCATAACCGGCATGGGCTGTATCTGCGGAGTAGGAGGTACTCTCGGAGAATGCATAGAGACCTTATTCGAGGGCAGGAGAAATCCCTTACCACCTTTACGGTTCACGAGCACCCATTCTGTTCGCTATCCTGTTTTTGAAGTTCCCGAAGATGCCATACGCCCTGAATTGAAAAACACTGACCATATCTCCTTGACCAGTAAGCTCGCCATAACTGCCGCATACGAGGCGTTTATAGATACAGGCCTTGAAATCCATGAGGTCAAGGGGAAAAAGGTCGGGGTCTGCATCGGGACCACCGTGGGCAGCGTCATGAATGATCTTCCATTTTACACTGAGTTTCATAAAGGGGGCACCCCTGAGATAGGAGCAATTAATCGTTTTTTAAGAAGCAACCCCTCGGCGTTGATTGCCAGGGAGTTTGGACTGACAGGGCCATGCCAGACCGTGGTTAACGCTTGTTCATCAAGCACTGACGCAATCGGAATCGGAACATCGTGGATTCAGTCGGGTCTTTGTGAGATGGTGATTGCAGGAGGTGCCGATGAGCTTTCCCTCGTAACATACAATGGCTTTATTTCGATGATGATAGCTGATGAAAACCCTTGCAAACCCTTTGACCGGGACAGAAAAGGGCTCAATCTTGGAGAAGGGTCCGCAATACTTATTCTTGAATCTGAACATTCGTGGGT
>JGI20214J51088_10002989_pt1 | contig 11174 bp, 13 predicted proteins | sample WetSurMetagenome_FD_51088 | JGI IMG/M metagenome (IMG submission 51088)
AGGAAATACGAATTTTATCCAACATTGAATTTGATGGAAAAAAACTGCTAAATATTTTCTTCGTTGGTGAAAATGAAACTGAAACGCTTCTGAAGGATCCAAGAAATAGGCCTACCATGACTAGAATACTCATGACCTATCAGCTACAGCCATTGGACGAGAAAGAAACCATACGCTATATTGCTCATCGTCTAAAATTAGCTGGTGCTAACAGAGACATTTTCACAGACGATGCGTGCAAAAAAATTTTTGATATTTCTGATGGGATACCGCGATTAATTAATTCAATATGTGATTGTGCGTTACTGCTTGGATACGCAAAAAACAAAAAAATTATTGATCTAATATGGATAAGAGAATGCCAGGTGGATGACAGGATTCCTATCGGAACAATATTCATATAATATCAATTAATGGTACATTTTTATTGCTGCAAATATATCTTTTTTTAAATAATAATTTTACATGATATTTTTGATGTCTTTCATATCACTCGAAAATACCCTACACCCAGTTTGTGATGCTGCATACCACCAAGTCTGAGTCGTCCAGTCCCCGGCGTATATCTGCCATGATGTTAAACATCGGCTCCTGCTGGTTTATTGCGGTTTAGCTGACCAATTCTAAACCACCCCCAAATCACCGTCCAGACCGTCCAAACTAAGCCCATGAAGGGCCAAGGGGTCGCATTAATAATTTGCGCGATTGGGGGCAACTCTCAGTGGCCGAGGGGGTACCGGTCCCACACTTTGTCCCTTTCTGGACGATACGATCATGATCTCCTCAGTTGGATGGCTGGCAAAAACACCGTCCGAACCGTCCCAATCGTCCAATTTGATCGTTTTCTTTAGAACTGGGCATGTGGTGGGGGGGAGACCTTGGTGCGCACGAGGGCAATTTTAGATTTTTTTACAAAAAAATGAAAAAAGTGCAAAAAAAATGTCCACAACCACGATAAAAAAGACAATATGTAACTATAGAGTCACTTGTTTTTCAATCATGTTTGATTCTAACCCAAAGTCATTCTTCACCAAGTTTGGCTAGCACAACTGTCACGCTAACATTCAATTAGCATTCAGTTCAGTCTTCAAAAAACTTGATCAGCCGTAGTGCTGGTCCCACCAGCACAAGGCTCCTTGGCCGTCAGGACAAGGTTATCTATTCCGGGGTCTAACCTCAGCCGGTCCGGGTGCTTTTTGAAAAGAATTGACCTTTCACAGAATAAAAGTTTGAAATTTTTCTTGAGAGAGTTTGGGTTAGCAGGAGACCTGGAGCAAGCTGTTATTGGGCTTGGGCAAGATTGAGGTTGGCCGGAATGCAGGCACCCTCGGAAGAGGGTGCTGCACTCCGTTCTCCTTGCCAGGGGATGAATCAGAGGTAGCCGGCCTCGATCAACACTTGCTTGAACGAGGCGGCTTTTCGCTGAAGGCGTTTGTAGTAGGCATCATCGGTGATCGCTAATCCGACCGCTTGGTCATGCCGGCTGCGATAGCCCAGTAGCACCTGGGCATCCTCCTCACCGAAATGCTGAAAGATGAGGTCCAGCAGCTGCTTTCCCGCAAGGAGATCCTCAGGCGTAATTTCGTTGACCAGGCGCTCGCTGTCCTGGGGTTCAAGAAAAGATGCCGATGATCCCCATTCATTGTCATGACCCTCCGCGGCCACGGCATCCAATGAAACCAGCTGAAATCGTTTTTGTTCGGTGCTCTGCTTTCGAATCTGGCCGTTGAGGCTGTAATTGACGAAATGAACGGCAAAGGTCGATAGGGCTTTTTCAGGATTGCATTTCCGGCAGAGGTCCCTCGACAGGAAGTCGTCAGCGACACTGCTCAGGATTTCATCCCGGTCGAAGCCATGGTCTTGGACCAGGCTCCTGACCTTGAATTCGATTTTTCTGTTGATTCTAAATTTTCCAGTTCCAGACAGGGCTTTCATGATTTCGCGGACAGATTGGTTCAGTAGGTGCGCCCGGTCAGTCAAGGGGTGGCCGCCGCACTGGTAAAATTATGAATAAAAAGTTTAACTGAACCAATCTTCCTGTCTGTCATTATAATATTTTTCATTCTTTGTTCCTCCTTGGTATGGAATTTTTCCCTCCGCCGGCTTTCGGCGCGAAAACCTCATCGATGTACCAGTGCTCTATTCCGTTTATGCATGAGCCCAGGATGAAGACGGTATGCTCAATGCCGTCCATTGACTCTTCCGGCGATATCCGCTCAATGACGATGACCCCGTCATTTTCAAGTTGCCTGATGTGATCGCTGGCGGTCGATTTTGGAAGGTTTAAGCNTTCNNCGATTTTTTCGATGGTCATGCTCACTGCCAACTCACCGTTCATCCANTAATTTTCGAAAACGCCAACCTTATCCCCTATTGAAAACGCCCGCATTACATAGCGCCTTAGAAAGAGGTAGGTTCTGAATCTGCCCTGAGCCATCAGGCCGTTTCGGAAATTCTGATTGTCCAACAGCGCTATAGGCAGAGTGATGAACTGGCCTTCGTGTACCTTCCTTCTCTTGTTCGTTCTTTCTACGGCATATCGTTTTAGTACCCGGGTCGCCTGATTGCGGCGAATGTTAATGAAAATTTGATTTTGATCCATAACGAATCCTCCTAAAAATTGAATTTTGTTGGGGGCCACCTAAGGCCCCCGGAAATCAGATGGCCGAAGCCGGGTCTTTATCGCCAAGACGCAGTTTTTCGAGTTCGCCCAGACGGTAAAGGTTGTAGACCAACAAACTGATATCGCAGCGATTGAGCATCTCGCTGTACAACTCGCAGCCCTGTTTCAGGCATTCTCGGTCGATTAAAGGGCAAATCTTGGCTTGCTGAGGTCTTGGTTTACGCATCATTGCCTTTGCCCTCCTTTGATAAAGTCTCTCGAACCATTCGAGCGGCATGGGTCAGGGAATAGCCCTGATCGAGGTACTCTTTGATTTTTTTGATGGCATCGACCTGCTGCTGGGTGAAACGGCGATAGGCCCTTTCACCACAAACCGACCTGGCTGCCTTGGGGATGTAACCCCTGCTTTCCCAGTGACGGATTCTTTTTTGGCTTACCCCGCTCATTTCTGAGGTATCGCCGATACTAAAGGTGTTGAATTTTAACGGTTTCATAATTTTACCTCCGTAATGGATTTATTGAGGGCGAGAAAGCCCTCTCATCTGTTACAGAGGTTACATTATTCCCTGGAATGGTATTGCTTTGGTGATAAAATGATTTGGAATGAGGTGTTGGAGGAGGAAAAGGGCTTGATATCTGTTTCTCATTTCGCCTATGGGCGTTGAGGGAACCTGCTAATTTTCATTCTCCATATACCTTGCTCCATGAAATCCGCCTCAAACTCTGTTCAGAAAATATTTCCGTTCCTATTCCACGGCCTTGTGCTCCGTCTCGAAATGAAACGGAGCGATTTGTTGCTCAATTAGCCTTCATCGTCATTCAGTCGTTCATTGTTGTCAGTGCTTTGTTGTCGTCTTCGTCATCTTCTTCGAACTCGAAATAGTGGGGATGACTTTCTTTTGTCATATTGTATGTATCATCTCTAACGACCTCACCATTCTCACAATCGAGGAAACCATAGAAGGCACAACCAGGCTCTTCATAATTAAGTTCGAACCTCAGCGTAGAAAACATTTCAGCAAGTTTCTTCACGATTGGTTCGGGCGGCGACCAAGCAGTTTCAAATGCCATAACTACTTGATTGTCATAACGGTCTATCTGTAGATAATCCTTGTCCAAACTCCATTTGGTTCCCCAGAAAAGAACTCTCCACCAATACCAATCTAAAATATTTTTCTTACCATTTACCTCGAATTCTTTTTTTTCATCACAATACCTACCAACACCATCAGAAAATGTTTTCCAGTTCCAGCTTGGTTCTGGAATGATTTTGTTGAAATCAAATAACATTCCTTCCTCTTCATCACTCTTGATAAAGTCCATAAGTTTATCGAGTTCTTCCTTGGTTCCAGTGATACTCAGTCGATTTTCGCACCAGTTTGGCATGTCAATAAATTCCTTTCTTTGATTTAGTGCGGAGCACTTATGCGCTCCTAAGCTTTTTTGAATTTTGACTGTTCTATTGCCGGTTAAATCGCCGCATAGGCACCACCTCCGACTTTCAGATTTGGCGGGGGCAATAAAAAAACCCCACACCACAAGCCGGTAGACATTCTCCAACCGACTTGGGATTGGGGCTTACGCCGCCGGTTCCAAGATTGACGAGAAAACGCTACCGATTACTTGTGATGTGAGGCTTTAGGCTCACACCGGGGTGAAACTTACTCGGCCCTTACTCTTAGGACCATCTAATGAGCATCACCTTCATTCCTGCGATGCTTCCCTCTCTGAGGGAATTCTGCGCTCATGAACTACGAATCGCCTCTGCGATGTCATGAGTCTCGATTTGTACCACAAAAGATAATGCAGATTTTGACTTTGTCAATAGCGTTAGCCTTTCTTTTTTTACTCATTTATGCTTTTTAAATCGAAAAACCCCTAAAACAGGCCTCCACAATAAGGATACTAATAATCATAAATTACTAAAAGTCAATGCCAAGCGCTAATTAAATTTGCTAACATGAGCAATTTCGACTTTCCAAATATTTGGAAACTGCCTGCCTGACCCTCCGACTGGCTGGCCTGTTTGTTCAAAAAGTAGTGGATTTTGCAGATACCTGGAGACGATCAAGCTCGTGCGACCGCACTTTGAAGCAGGTCAAGGCCCAGAAAAGCCAGAATCTCTCTCAGAATGGCTTCGCTTGGCTCTCTGGTTTGATACCAGAACAGCGACACCGGTACGAAATCAGTCGTCCCCAAGCAAAGCCGTGGCCGGTAAACGGAACCTCCTTCACTGTGTTCGGTGATTTCAACCCCAACGGCTGATAAGGTGGAGAGCGGATAGGCCTTGCGTCTTTTCCCGACCGGATACCACCGGCAGACACGGATCTCGCCGGAAGCCTTGTCGATCTCAACAATAGAAGCTGGCTCACGCTTGATCATGTAAAGGCCACCGGCGATGTTCCCAAGGCCTATTACCGAACCGATTAGCGCTGTAGTCGCATCTGGAGCGGCTGTAAGCGACAGAATCAGCGCGATTGACCCGCCGGCGACGAAAAACGAATAGAACAGCCAGAAACCAAAGGGCTGGTCTCGAATGATAAGGCGATTACCTTCGAGGCGGGCCCTCACCCTGGTGCCTCACCATCGGACAGCCAGCGGAAATTGGAAACTTGACCGCTTTGAAGGAGGACGGCCTCCAGTGCCGCCGCAAGTTTTTCGACTGTCTGGCCGGTCTCAATCTTCGAGAACCATTTACGCACGAAGGGCTTTGAAGGCTCGATGAAACACTGAAATCCGTTTTCACCGTCCTCGTAGCTGGCGCAGCCGATCCAGAGCGGAAATTCCTGGTTCTCGATTTCAACCATCCAGCCCCAGTCCTCGGCACCTATACCCAGCACCTTGAAACCATGCTTGGAAAGATTCTCAGCCAAGAATTCGGCAAGCCGCTTACCGAAGATCCCTGGATTGATCTGCTTGTCTTCATCAGGGTAGGCAGGAAAAGCGGTCGATGTGAATTCGAGATTCGTTTGCATATAAAACCCTTTGAACCCCGGCTTCGCTCAATTTTGTTGGCGTTTCATAATCTCAGCGACAAGCGCCTTAATGCCGGCTATATCCGCAGCGCTCGGTTCAGATGGAGTGGAGTCCATTTTGGGCTCACTTCCATCACGATAGTCCTCTCCAACGGTTTGCCAGCGTGTTCCACGGAAAGTGCCGTCTGTTTCAAATCGGCCACCAATGCTCTCTTGGTAGAACTCATCTTGGAGGGCGCTACCTGAGGAAGTATCAGCATTTTGATCGGTCTTCGATACTTCTGACCAATAGAGCACATGATCAGAGGCGCTTATCGGTTGACCGGTTGCGTCGAGCACCACTAACACATGCCGAAGCCCAGCGGTACCTGCTGAAAGTTCGATCGTAAGTTGCTCCCAGCCCGCAATCGCCGCTCCTTCAGGGGTTGCAAGAACCTCAGGTGAACCGACAGGCTGGCGACGAACGATGGCATCGTCTGGTAATGGGGCCAATAGGGCATGCCAGGGTTTAGCAGGATTGAATGGTTTGCGAGAGCGGTTCATTATTGGTCTTATGGGAAAGGATTGAACCAGACGGGCTGAGGTCGGCCTACCGGCTTGAAGGAGGGCGAAAAGCTTTCCCGGCGAAAACGCCTACCCCTTTTTTGCCAATACCTGGCCGATAGCCTGGATAAGCTCATCGCGCTCGTATGGTTTGCCCAAGAACGCATCGGGTAGCGCCAGATGATCCCCGGCCATGGCCTGCGCTTCATTATACCCGCTGGTCAGGATTACCTTGATTTCTGGTGATAGTTTTTTCAACGCCTCCAAGGTCTGCCANCCATCCATGCGCGGCATCGTCAGGTCGCAGAGAACAAACTGGATCTCCTNCTGGTGCTGGCGGAATATTTCAAGAGCCTCGGTTCCGTCCCTCGCGGACACAACATCGAATCCGAGGTTTTTGAGTACGGTCTGGGTGAGCTTTCTCAACATATCGTCGTCTTCAACCAACAGGATCTTACCTTGGCCATCAAAGATGGGGATGTCGGCCGGAGGCTCTTGCCGGAGCAAGACCTCACGATCGGATACGGGGAAATAGATCCTGAACGTGCTTCCCTTGCCGGGCCGGCTCTCAACCGCAACACCTCCTTCGCATGCCTTGAGCACGCCTAATACGACCGGCAACCCCAAGCCCCTACCGGCGAACTTGCTGGAGAAAAACGGATCAAATAACTTGTCGATGTCCTTGCTGGCGATTCCGCAGCCCGAGTCGGCAATTTCGATGCACGCATAACTGGGCTCCTGCGGCTGCCAGTCCAGCGGGAATCGGTTGACAGCGGGGATCTCCTCTGGAGAAACCACTTTCACGGTCAACTGGATGGTGCCGCGTCTGCCTCCGATCGCCTCCCACGCATTGGTGCAGACGTTCGTCAGGACCTGCTGGATCTGATGAGCGTTGGCCTGGATGACCGGCCCATCAGTCGGGAACTCGGGTGTTAGAATCACATCCTTGGGCAAGTTGGACTGCAGGGTTTTCAGGTATCGGCGGCAGATTTCGGACAGATCGAGCGGGTCGAGCTTGGCTCGGGACTGCCCCAGGTATGTCAGCATCAAACCGCTGACCTCGGCTGCCTTCCTCGCCGATTGTATGGCGTCGATTAAATTATCAACAGCCAAGGACTCGGATGGTAGGACATTCATGACCATCTCAAGGTTGCCGAGCACAACCCCCAACAGGTTGTTGAAGCGGTGGGCAATCGCTCCCGCCATCCGGCCGAGGCTTTCGGCTTTCTGGAGCTGGCGGTTCTGGTCTTCAAGCCTTGCTCGGTCGGTCTCAGCTTTAACCCGATTTGTTATGTCGCTGATAAAGCCCTCAATAGCGACCAGATGACCGTCATCGGCGAAAACGCCTTCGCCGATCTCCATTACCCACTTCTCTTCCCCCGTCGCGGATCGGATTCGATAGGTGAGGTTGAACTGGGATCGGATTTCTGTCGCGTGATGGACCTGGTCCCATACTATTTGCCTGTCGTCCGGGTGGATCAGCGCGGCGTAGCTTGTCCGTCGATTTTCAAGCAGCTCCTCTGACGGGTAGCCGGTCAAGTCGAGACATCCCTTGCTCACAAACGTCATGGTCCAGAGTTCATCATTGAGGCAGCGGTAGGCCATCCCTGGCAAGTTCGCCATAAGGGTCGAAAGCCGGCGCTCGCTTTCAATAATCTGTTCCTGATCCTTCTTATGCTCGGTGATGTCCATGATGTTGCCGATGACGCTTGCAATCCGCCCCTTGTCGTAAACCGGATATGCAGTAGTCCGAATCCAAAGTCGGCGGACTAAGGCGGTGGTGAAGGGAAACTCAAGATCGTAGGATTCGCCGAATTCCGCGCACCGCTGGAAGGCTTGAAGTATCGCGGGGCGATCAATCGGTTCATAGCAGGCAAGACTTTTTTTGATGTGTTCGGGAGTGCCAGGAACAAGTTCACTTTGAACAAAATCGTGGATCCGATAGGTCTCCTCTGTCCAAAACATGGTTTGATTCTCGACGTTCCATTCCCAGCCCCCGACCTTGCTCAATCGCTGGGTGGCATTTAAAAGCGCTTCGCTCCTGCGAAGTGCAGCTTCTGAGGATATAATCGCGTCGCCGGTCGTCTGGGGCGTATGATCATGCTCCAGAGAAGCTTCTTGTGGGTGTTGAGATTTAGGGATTTCGGACTTCAGGTCCTCAACTTGGCTGCCCGATTGATCTGCCTGGTTGTCGTTCACTGTAGCCCTCAGTTTAGGATTGGGGGTTCAGGNTAAATCTTACCATAATATGGGCCAAGCCTGAAAACGAAATATGTAGAACCAAGATCCTTTTGACATTGGTCTTTTCGCGCAAGTTCTGATATTATCACTTAGTTTCCAAATATTTTGAAAGCCTTACCACTTCTTGGAGGTTTGTATGAAAAGCGTTATCACCGCGTGCTTAGTGCTCACCGTTCTCATTTTTACGGTGCCCGCTTTGGCCCAGAATGTGAGCACTGGCATATCCATCTCAGATGGAGAGTTGAGAAGCTTCTATCTCGCCATTGGCGACTACTACCGCGTACCGGAACCCAGGGTAGTTCATGTGAAAAAGCATTACCGTATGCGGGACGAAGATCTTCCTGTCGTGTTCTATATCGCCTCTTGTACGCGCGTGGACCCCGATGTCATTATCGATCTTCGGCTTCGGCAAAGGATGAGCTGGCTCAATATCACCTTCCATTTCGGCCTTACGCCGGAGATCTATTATGTTCCGGTGCAGCGCGTCGGTCCTCCTTATGGTAAGGCCTACGGGCACTACAAGAAGCACGAGCACGATTATAAGAGAGTGGTCTTGGCGGATGAAGATGTGGTTAACTTGGTCAACTTGCGATTCATATCCGACTACCACCGGGTGGCTCCAGAGATTGTTATGGACATGCGGAGCCAGGGAGGAAGATTCGTCGTCATCAATGAAGAAGTCCGCAAAGGAAAAGATGGACATCATGACGAGGACGACGAGAAAGGGAAGGACAAGCACAAAGAAGGTGGAAAAGGGAAGGGCAAAGGAAAAGACTGAAGAGATTGGTTTAAGCGAATTGAATTGACCGACTCAAACTTTTTGGGTTGTTCTCTTGATTTCGCACGATTAGTTCTGATATTACCGCCAAGTTTCCAAATATTTGGAAACCAACTCACCCCAAAAGGAGCCCCCAATATGCCCAAGAAGAAAGCCTTAGACACCGCCAAATTGATCGAAATGGTAAAAGCCGAAACGCCTTCAGCAGAAATCATGAAGAAGATGGGATTCAAGACCTCCACCCAGCTCAAGGCGGCTTATATGGGCGCTCTGATCGCTGAGGGGAAGGTTCCGGCCATCGTAGGCGGGCGCGGGGCGGGCAAAGCCAAGAAGGTCAAAACGGTAAGTGTCGGCAAGAGAGGCAGCATCATCATCCCGCAGGACTTGGTAGAGAGCCTTGGGATTGAGACAGACGCGAAGTTCACGGTTCGGAAATCGAAGTCAGGTTTGGCCCTGAAAATCAGCTGATTATTGGTGAGCATTGTTGCAACTATAAAATTGGAGATTCGAGAATGGCCCCAATCAAGAAAACGGCTGCTAAGAAAGCCGCCGTAAAGAAAGCCGACAAGTCTACGGTAAAGCGCACCCCCAATGCTGCCTTCATGAAGGCGCTGACGCCAAGCCCCGCCCTGGCCGCAGTAGTTGGCCCCAAGCCACTGCCGCGCACCGAAGTGGTGAAGAAAATTTGGGAATACATCAAGAAAAACAATCTTCAAGACGCCGCCAACAAGCGCATGATCAATGCAGACGAGAAACTCAGAGGTGTTTTCGGCAAGGACCAGGTGTCAATGTTTGAGATGACCAAAATCATCAGCCAGCACCTCAAATAAGAACTTCCTGCTTGTGGAGGTGGCCGCATGGGCGGCTGCCTCCATCTTTCGCCGACGTTGCAGAATCCTCGTTCTGCGTGGGCTGAATCACCAACAACAGTTCTTGGCACTCAGGTCTCTTTCACACCTACGTGCAAGACATTGAAACAGTCATTTTTTAAAATTATGGCATAACGTAGTTATAGAGAGCTCGGGCATCAGAGCTGGAGAAAAGTTCATAGTCAGAAAGACGAAGGCGGGGGTGGCCTCGAAGAAGGCGTAAGGTCAATACCAAAATTGTAGTTCGAAAGGCAGAACCCTCTAATCATGTTCTGCCTTTTTTATTCTAAAAATCTTAAACCTTACTGTTTCTATTGATAATAGCCTATCTTTTCATCGTGTGATTTGTCTTGCGGCATACAATTTGCGAATGAAAGATGAGTCTGGTGCAATTATAAGAATTGACTCATTCCTTATACATTTGACGAGGTTTTTTATGCCGAAAATGAGCAGTACGGGGCAGTGGAAGGGTATTTTGTCAGCCTTGATTGTCGCTCTATTCCTTCACGTTTTTTCAGGAGCATCGATCGCCCAGAGCGGCCCTACACTGGAAGGATGCCCGGTTTTCCCAGCTGACAACATATGGAACACCTCGGTGGCGGATCTTCCGTTGGACCCCAACTCAAGCGCTTTTATCAACACCATCGGCGCGACTCGGGGCCTTCACCCCGACTTCGGATCCGGTACATGGGATGGAGGCCCCATTGGAATCCCCTACGACATTGTCGATGCTTCCGAACCTAAAGTCAATGTTTCCTTCGATTATGCCGACGAGAGCGATCCTGGTCCTTACCCTATCCCGCCGGACGCTCTGATAGAGGGCGGTAGCCAGTCTTCGGGAGACCGCCACGTGCTCGTCCTCGACCGCAACAGCTGCATTCTCTATGAGCTTTTTTCCGCCTATCCGCAACAAGATGGAAGCTGGCAAGCGGGCTCCGGCGCTATCTTCGACCTCAATTCGAATGCTCTTCGGCCGGGCGGCTGGACATCGGCGGACGCTGCGGGATTGCCGATCCTCTCCGGGCTTGTTCGCTACGAAGAGGTGGCCGCCGGCGAAATTCGGCATGCGCTACGCTTTACAGCACCCCAGACCCGTAGCGACTATGTCTGGCCTGCCCGCCACGAAGCCTCGAGTCTCACAGGCG
>JGI20214J51088_10002990_pt1 | contig 11172 bp, 8 predicted proteins | sample WetSurMetagenome_FD_51088 | JGI IMG/M metagenome (IMG submission 51088)
CTGTTTTATGTAACTAATATCTTTATATTTGAAGAAACCGGCACGGCCAACCGTGAAAAATGGCAGGGCGGTGTCGAGCTGATCGGCGCAAATTCACCGCTTGCTGACGTAGAACTCATTATGATGGCCGTCGATACTATTAAGAACCTTAATCTGGGGAAAATCAAGATAAAACTATCGCATGCCGGGATTATAAAAGCGCTTCTCGAAGGTCTCGGTTTAAGCCACGAACAGCAAATCGAGGTTTTTGACCGGATACTTGACGGTGATATATCCGCACTGGAAAAAATAGTGCCGGGAAAATCATCTGCCGGGAAAACCGTTATTTCGTTACTTGATCTTAAAGGTAATTCCAGCGCCCTTCTGAAAAATCTGAAATCATTATATGGTCAGCAATTTCCCGGCTTGAATGTTCCTTTAAATGATTTTATCAGGATAGTAAGTCTGCTTGAAAAACTGGATATCAAATTCCAGATAGATATGGATACCGGACGTGGTTTTGAGTATTATACCGGTGTTGTTTTTCATGTTGAGACCGGAGACACAGAAGTAGCCGGCGGAGGCCGATATAATGCCTTGATCCCATTTTTAGGAGGTAAAGATATACCTGCTTCGGGTTTCGCTCTTTATCTGGATAAACTAATGGAAATAATACCGGCGGACTCACCTGCTTTGATCTCATCCGAAAATGGTATTATCGTTCGGATAGAGGGCGATGAACCGGTTATGATTAAAAACGGATTCGACCTGGTGAAATCCCTCCATGGAAAAAACAGTATCGCGGAGTTGTCGCTCAACGGATACATTCCGCAAGGATTCCACCGGATCGTCGATATCAATAAAAATCAAACCCTTAGACTTACGGACACTATAAACAATCAAACAACTGTAGTAAAAAATATAAGTGAATTGCTAAAATTGATAGAGTATGAAAGAACCGATAAAAGTAGCTCTGCCCAAAGGTCGTCTGCTCACTGAAACAGCTTCCCTGTTACGGGAAGCTGGATGGGGACTAGGCGACTACAACACGGAGACGAGGCTCTATCATCTCAAGTCCGATTGTCATCCCCTTCTATCTGCCAAAATATTTAATGAAAAAGACATACCCGTTCAGGTTGCCATTGGTAATTACGACATGGGCATTTGCGGGATCGATTGGCTGGAAGAACTGCTGGCAAAATATCCAAGTTCCCCGGTCATAAATATTAAAATACTTCCTTACGGTACCGGTAGCCTCGGTATCTATACTGCTCGTTTTTCGAGCCAACCGTTAAATGAGCTTATCGCATCCTCCAGACCGGTACGGATTGCTTCGGAATATCCGAATCTGGCAGAGTCATTCGCGGCACATTCGCGTTTTCGGCAGTTCAGAGTTTATTCACTTTGGGGAGCTGCTGAAGTCTATCCTCCGGAAAATGCTGAACTGGCACTAATACCTGATAACGTAAAACGCAAATACCTCAACGAAACCCTGGTGAAACTCAGCCGTGTAATGGAATACAGCGCCTGTATTATCGCTAACCGCAGCAGCTGGGAAAACAAGGACATGAGTCTTCTGCTTTCGCCAATCGATAACGGCAAAGCTCCGGAGGGACAAAATATTGATGATGTTCCGGCGATAAATATCCAGACAGAGAAACGGGGCAGTCTTTGGGATAATGAAAATATTGTCAGGTTAGCGATACCTGACGGTCACCAGCAGTCTCCTACCATTGAGCTCATGGAAAAAGCAGGTATCAAAATCGATAATTATGTATCTACGAGAGGCAACGGAAGGCCCACCAGTAACCTCGAAGGTGTCGTTATCAAAGTCATTCGCCCGCAGGATATGCCTGCACAGGTCGCCAATGGAAATTTCGACCTGGCGATAACGGGAAAAGACTGGCTCAGAAACCATGTGTACCAGTTCCCTACAAGCCCGGTCGATGAGGTACTGGACCTTAAATCAGGTTGGGTCAGGATCGTCGCCGTCGTCAGCAATAACTGGAACGTTAATGACTCCAGTGACCTGAGACATTTCATTAGAGAAAAAGGAGTAACGCTCCGTGTAGCTTCGGAATATGTTAATGTTGCTGATAAGTATGCCAGGGACAACCATCTGGGAATGTACAAAATAATTCCCACCTGGGGAGCCACCGAAACGTTTATACCGGATGATGCCGATGTGCTGATTGAAAATACACAAACGGGTAAGACACTGGCAAAAAACAATTTAAAGATAATCGATACTCTATTCGAGTCCACCGGCTGCCTGATCGGCAGGACAAATATAAAGTATACGCATAAAAAAGAAAAGCGGATAAATGATATTATCGCAAAACTCAGTACCGTCTTGCAGGAGAGTTGATTTGAACATAATAAAAGGATACAAAGCTGCACAAAAGAGGTTGACCAGGCGGGCCGGCTCTGCTTATGGCGAAGTCTCTCCTAAAGTAAAACAAAAGCTGACGGAAATATTCGGCAAGGCAACCAGTCCGGAGCAGGCAGTAGAGCAAATTGTTTCTGACGTACGCTCGAAAGGTGACGCCGCTCTGGTGTATTATACCGAAAAGATCGATGGCATTAAGCTGAAAACTCTTGAGATAAACAAAAAACAGTGTGCCGATGCTTACCTTAAGGCAGATAAAGCACTGGTAAAAGCTCTACGCCTGGCCGAAGAACGGGTCCGCTTGTTCCATGAAGAGCAAAAGAAGAATATCTGGCACGGCGTTGATGGAGAAGAATGGGGACAGATAGTCCGCCCGTTACTGAGAGTAGGTTTTTATATTCCGGGCGGCACGGCAGCCTATCCTTCCTCAGTCATTGCTACAGTGGTACCCGGCAAGGTTGCCGGAGTCAAAGATATAATTATGGCCTCGCCACCTAAAGCAGATGGGACCATTCCCATAAATACTTTGATTGCGGCAGACATCGCTGGTGTAGACCGGATTTTCTGTATAGGCGGTGCCCAGGCGATTGCGGCTCTGGCATATGGAACCGAAACAGTGCCGGGTGTCGATAAAATATGCGGACCGGGCAACGTTTTCGTAATGCTGGCTAAAAAGCTGGTTTTCGGGACAGTAGCTATCGATGCCTTACAGGGTCCGAGCGAAGTCCTTATTATCGCCGATGAACATGCCAGTGCACGTTACTGTGCGGCTGATATGCTGGCACAGGCTGAGCATGATCCACTGGCTCAGGCGATATTGATTACAACTTCCAGCGATAAAGCAGTTGAAATTAAAAAGGAACTTACCGGCCAATTAAAGGACCTGCCGCGCCGGAATGCAGCTTCCGAATCTCTGGAGAAAAACGGAGCTATCATTGTTATTAATAGCATCGACGAAGCTATAGATCTGGCAAACCTTTACGCACCAGAGCACCTGGAACTGATAGTGAAAACAGCCGACAAATATCTTAACAAGATAGCAAACGCCGGCTGTGTATTTCTCGGTGAGAACTCAACGGAACCTATCGGTGATTATGTCGCGGGACCAAGTCATGCCTTACCAACCGGCGGTACTGCCAGGTTCAGTTCACCTCTTAATGTGCTGGACTTCATGAAAATAATCGATGTAGTGAAAATGAAAAAACCGGTATTGAAGAAGCTGGCTGGAGCGGCTACCACGATTGCCCGTGCCGAGGGGTTGGAGGCTCACGCCCGGGCAATAGAAAAACGATTTGAATAATGCCTGACACTGCGAACGCACCACTCGTCATTGCAAGGAGCGGCCAATCAAACTCTCTTCAATTCTTCCCTCTCTTATCGATGGGAGAAGGATTGGGGGTGAGGGTGAACACTACAAATACTCGGAATCCTTATCCCCGGCGACGTGGCAATCTTTACATCATGTAAAATATATTTTGAAACGGACTATTATAAAACGAGTATAAATATGAAAACAGATATCACCAGCTTTGTTCGGACTGAAATAAAAGGATTCGGTGCGTACAGCGCCGCTAAAGCCCCGGAAGAAGTCGCCGGTGAAACTGATATAACCATTGAAAATATGATCAAAATGGACCAGAATGAAAATCCGTACGGCTGTTCGCCTCGGGTCAATAATACTCTCGCTCATTACCGGAAATACCATATTTATCCCGACGCCAACCAGGGTGAAATCCGGCGGCAGCTTGCAGATTATACCGGAATGGATGCGTCCTGTATCGTCGCCAGCAGCGGTAGTAATACGCTTCTCGATCTGGTTACACGGCTGTTTGTTAATCCAGGTGAAGGTGTTGTTAACTTCGTGCCTACGTTTGATGTCTACCGCTTCAGTGCTCAAGTCTGCGGCGGCAAGCTGATCGAAATACAGCGCGATGCTAACTATGCCCTGGATATTACGGAGATTAAAAAAGTTACTGATAAAAATGTAAAGCTCATATTCCTGGCAAATCCTAATGCACCTACCGGTAATCTGGCATCCGATTCAGACATAAAGGAAATCCTCGACCTCGGACTACCGACGGTGATCGATGAGGCCTATTATGAATTCAGCGGTGTGACTGTGCTGCCGCTTATGAAGACATATAGCAACTTGATGGTCATACGTACTTTCAGTAAATGGGCCGGCCTGGCAGGTCTCAGGGTAGGGTATGGTATCTTTCCTCCGGCAATCGCCGATTATTTGCATAAAATTAAAATACCTTATAATGTCAATGTAGCCGCACTGTTGGCAGTGTCGGAGTCGATGAAAGATCTCGATTACCTGAGGGGGAATGTAAAAAGGATTGTCGAAGAACGGGAATCGTTATTCTCCGGCCTGAAAAAACTGGACTGGTTGAAGGTGTATCCCTCAAGTGCTAATTACATTCTTTGCCTGGTCTTGAGGGGTAAAGCAAGTGAACTGCAGGAGAAGCTGCAAAAACGCGGAATATTGGTGCGTTACTTCGATAAACCACGCCTGAACAACTGTATACGTATCAGTGTCGGCAAACCGGAAGAAACAGCAGCAATTTTGAAAGCTCTTATTGAAATAGGGAAATCGGTATAACCTCAATATGTTGATAGAGGTAAGCGAATGAATAAAAGAACTTCGGCCATAAAACGAAAAACCAAAGAGACAGATATCAGCCTTGAGCTGGACCTGGATGGGACCGGCATTTATAAAGTAAATACCGGAATACCGATGTTCGACCATCTTTTTTCGCAGATAGCCCGTCATGGTTTATTTGACATAACACTTAATGCCTCAGGTGATGATAAACACCACCTTATCGAAGATATAGGCATCTGTTTTGGTAAAGCGTTAACACAAGCCCTCGGTGAAAAGCTTGGTATCAACCGTATGGCGGACAGTAGTGTACCGATGGATGATGCCCTTGCGATGGTAGCCGTGGACATCAGCGGTCGTGGATACGCGGTCATTGAGATGCAATTCAGCGGTAATGATATGGAAGGTTTTCCGACCGATTTGATCAGGCATTTTCTGGAATCGTTTGCTTCCGAGGCCAAGATTAATCTTCATGCACGTATAGTTTACGGCGTAAACGATCATCATAAAGCGGAATCGATATTTAAAGCTTTGGGACGATCATTGAGTATAGCCACACAGATCAATCCGAAAAATGCCACGGGGCTGCCGAGTACGAAGGGTATTCTCGAAAAATAAAACAATTACTTCAATTTTTGCCCGGTTAGCTTTTCGAAAGCCTGCAGGTACCTTTCACTGGTACTCTTCACCACATCATAAGGCAATAAAGGAGCCGGCGGTTCCTTATTCCAACCTGAGTTGGTGAGCCAATCCCTGACAGGTTGTTTATCATAGCTGTCCTGCGTTTTTCCTGCCTGGTAAACAGAAGCGTCCCAAAAACGCGATGAGTCTGGAGTCAATAGCTCATCTATAAGCATAAGATCATTGTTCTCGTCCAGCCCAAACTCCATCTTGGTATCGGCAATGATGATACCATTGGCCCGTGCATATTCTCTGGCGTATTTATAAACAGCGATACTTTTTTCTTTAATTTCCGCAGCGTAACGCTGTCCGACTAATTTTTCAACATCCTGAATAGTAATCGGCATGTCATGCCCGGTTTCCGCTTTAGTAGTTGGGGTAAATATTGGTTCGGCCAGCTCTTCGCTTTCCCGAAGTCCTTCAGGCAGCTCAATGCCGCACACCGAACCGGTCTTAATGTATTCGGACATAGCCGAACCGGTGATATAACCGCGTACGACACATTCGATGGGTAAGCGTTTAGCTTTTTTTACTACCATGGAACGCCCGGCGAGATAAGCTGGCAGTGTTGCCGGTTTGTCATTCTGCAAATGAGATTCTATTTGCTTGACATCAATGATCGTCTCGATGACATGGTTACGTATGATATTTTCTGTATGTTTAAACCAGAAGGCTGAAATCTGGTTCAATACCGCACCCTTACCGGGAATACCGTTAGGCAGTACTACATCAAAAGCTGATATGCGATCGGTGGCTACTATTATTAATAAATCACCTAAACGATAAGTGTCTCTTACTTTTCCTTTAATAAATAACGGTAGAGACAATTTGGTTTCGGTTACCACAGATTGAGATGTCATTTTATAGACCTCGGTGACAAATTATGATTAGCTATTATATTTTCCTGCCATTGTACTTCAGTTAAACCCAATTTCAAGAAAATATCATCTACAAACCTTATATAATATTTTTCATCGAACAATGGTTCCAGTTCATTCGCAGGCAACACAGCTATAACTTCAGAATCGGCTTTCAATAAAGCAAGAAAACTACGATGGCCTTTCCAGGCTTTCATCGCATTACGCTGGACTATCTTGTAAGCATCCTGACGACTGAGTCCTTTTTCGATCAAGGCCAGCATAACCCGTTGAGAGAATATCAAACCTTTTGTCAGGTCGAGATTTTTTTTCATCTGGTCTGGGAACACCTGAAGTTTCGCCATTACCGAAGTAAACAGATTTAATATATAGTCCAATGCAAAACAGGCATCGGGAAGGATAATACGTTCGTTTGAGGAATGGCTGATATCTCTCTCATGCCACAACGCTATATTTTCCATTGAAGTAATGGCATTGCCTCTTATCAGTCTGGCTAGTCCGCAAACCCGTTCACAAAGTTCTGGATTACGTTTGTGCGGCATAGCTGAAGATCCGGTCTGGCCGGAACTGAACGGTTCTTCGGCTTCGCGTGTCTCAGTCTTCTGAAGTGCTCTGATCTCGGTAGCAAATTTTTCAAGCGAACCGGCAATGATTGCCAGAGTAGTTACAAACTGTGCATGCCTATCACGCTGAAGTATCTGGTTAGATACCGGTGCCGGAGCAAGCCCCAGTTTGGCACAGGCTTTTTCTTCTACTACCGGTGAAAGAGTCGCGTAGGTACCAACCGCGCCGGATATTTTACCGACGCTGATATTTTTCCTGGCGTCAATCAGCCTCTGCCGGTTTCTCCGCATTTCCTCTACCCAGATCGCCAGTTTCAGACCGAAAGTGGTTGGCTCAGCATGAACGCCGTGAGTCCGGCCTATCATTACGGTATATTTATGTTGAATGGCCAGCTTAGCCAGGACCCCAATGAGCTCTTTGGTATCCTGAAGCAGAATATCGGATGCTTCGACAAGCTGCAGGCTGGTAGCAGTGTCCATAACATCCGACGAAGTCATTCCCAGATGAATAAAACGAGATTCTTCACCGACACTTTCCGAGACTGCTCCTAGAAATGCTGTCATATCGTGATGGGTTTCCTGCAGGATTTCTTCCATCCTTTTTAGATTGCATTTCGCAAGTTTTATCTTTCCAATGGCCTTTTTGGGTACAACTCCTTCTTCAGACCAGGCATCGCATACTGCTATCTCAACATCGAGCCATTTGTTAAATTTATTTTCTTCCGACCATACTCGCTTCATTTCTGGACGGCTATACCGTTCTATCATTTGTTTTCTCCCTGGAGACTTTGCCTGTATTGATCATAAGCCTCACGAATTTTAACATATTTTATGCCAAGTATTTCGGCAGCCAGATAAGCAGCATTCTTCACTCCAGCCGCTCCCACCGCTACACAGGCTACCGGAATACCTCCCGGCATCTGTACAATTGCATATAGAGCATCAACACCTTTTAAGTCGCTGCTGGGCAGCGGAACGCCGATGACCGGCAGAGTCGTCCAGCTGGCTATAACGCCGGGAAGGTGTGCAGCACCACCGGCGGCAGCGATTATTACTTCAATACCGCGGCCGCGAGCTTCCAGGGAAAACTTTCTTACCTTTTCGGGAGTCCGGTGTGCCGACATAACATTGACTTCATGTTCTATTCCAAGAGTCTTCAGTATGTCCAGCATCGGCTGAACGGTTTCCGAGTCAGACTTCGAACCCATAATTACCGAGACTAGAGGCATATATCTCCTTAAAAATAGTATTTAATCTAAAATCATAAATTATTGTAATCTTTGATCTTTAATTTCCCTTCTCCCCGCTCCTAATCTCTAACCAGGCCAATATCTTCACGGTAATGACAGCCTTCGAATCTAATTAATGAAATGTTATTATAAACTTTTTCTCTAGCTTCAGCAACATTCTTGCCTGAAGCTACCACAGCCAGCACCCTTCCCCCGTTAGTTACCACCCTGCCTGAATCATCCAGCTTTGTACCGGCATGGAAAACGGTCATACCTTTTTCCAGTTTGTCCAGACCTGTAATCGGAAGTCCAGTCTTATATTTTCCGGGATAACCTCCCGATGCCAGTACCACTGCAACACAGGCGTTATTCTCCCACTCGATTTTGATGGTATCGAGTTTATTGCCGGCCACTGCCAGCATAATTTCCACCAAATCGGTCTTCAAACGCGGTAAAACAACCTGAGTCTCAGGATCGCCGAACCGCGCGTTGTATTCAAGAGTCTTAACCGTGTCCCCGCTAATCATCAGGCCGCCATATAGGACGCCTTTGTAAGGACGATTTTCTCTGTTTAAGGCATTGACTGTCGGTATCATGATAGTCTCATGTACTTTCTTTGCGAGGGCTGCATTATAAAAAGAGGGGGGACTATAGCTGCCCATGCCGCCTGTATTCGGTCCACGGCCGTTATCGAATACAGTCTTATAATCACAGGCCGGTACCATAGGAACAACAGTCTTGCTATCAGTAAATACAAAGGTACTCATTTCCCGGCCGGACAGAAACTCTTCAATAATAATACGGTCACCGGCACTACCCAGCGTTTTCTTCTGCATGAAGTCATCAAGGGCGTTAAAAGCTTCTTCACTGGTATGTGCTACCACCACACCTTTACCGGCTGCCAGCCCGTCAGCTTTTATCACGATCGGTATCTTTTGCCGTTCGAGATATTTTTTAGCCTCAGAGTAAGACGAAAAACCGGTACTTACGGCGCAGGGAATATCATATTTCTGCATTAAATACTTGGAGAATACCTTACTGGACTCGATCTCTGCCGCAATTTTAGAAGGACCAAAAACGGGAATTCCTATTTCTTCAAAACGGTCGACAACACCGGATGACAGCGGTCCTTCCGGGCCTACAGCTACCAGGCCTATCTTTTTTTGTATGGCAAATTTTACCAGACCTTCTATATCGGTAGCATTTATATCTACGTTTTGGGCGATTTGTGCGGTACCGGCATTACCCGGTGCTACATATATTTCACTTGCCTGAGGACTTTGAGCCAATTTCCATACGATAGCATGTTCCCTGCCGCCACTGCCGATAACTAATATTTTCAAAGGCAATCTCCTCTAATAAATAGTCCGACAATATATTATATCAATGCCGGGAAAAGATGACCACCGGAAGAAAGCTCAGAATTTAATATTCTCAACGCCGAAGCTTATAATTCAAAAACTGATGGAAGAATTTTATAATTCATTCTTAGTTCTAAATTCGCGAATCATAAATCAACTAAATAGCTTTAAGCTTTTACTATGACTGTTGCTCTTTAAGGCTTGAGATAGAAGACTATTCCCACTCAATGGTGGCAGGAGGTTTGGAGGTGATATCATAAACAACGCGGTTAACTCCGGGTACTTCGTTTACGATACGGTTTGACATGCGGGAAAGCAGATCATAAGGCAGGCGGGCCCAATCAGCTGTCATAGCATCTTCACTGGTAACCGCACGGATGGCAATTAAATAGTTGTAGGTCCTGAAATCGCCCTGAACACCAACGGACTTGACGTCAGTCAAAATGGCAAAGCTCTGCCAGACCTCACGGTAGAATTTGGCTTTCTTCACTTCATTCATCACGATATAATCGGCAGATCGCAGCATCTCTATTTTTTCTCTGGTAACCTCACCGATTATACGTATCGCCAGACCAGGGCCGGGGAAAGGCTGCCGCCAAACCATCTCTTCAGGTAAACCGAGAGCGAGACCTACGTTTCTTACCTCATCTTTGAAAAGATAACGCAGTGGTTCGATGAGTTTAAGAGCCATCTTCGCCGGTAGTCCGCCGACATTATGATGTGTCTTGATTTTAGCGGCGGCTTTGCTGGCAGATACAGCGCTTTCAATTACGTCAGGATAAAGAGTACCCTGAGCCAGGAAATCCACCTTCCCGATTTTGTTTGCCTCTTCCTCGAAAACGTGAATGAACTCTTCACCGATAGTTTTACGCTTCTGTTCGGGATCTATCACTCCCTTCAATTTATCAATAAAACGATCTGCCGCGTCTACGTATTGAATATTCATGCCCAGGTTAAGACGAAAAGTATTGAATGTTCTTTCGACTTCCTCGCGGCGCAGCAGTCCGTTATTTACAAAGATACATGTAAGCTGATCGCCGATGGCCCGGTGAATTAAAGTTGCCGCCACGGCGGAGTCTACGCCGCCTGACAATGCACTGATAACTTTACCATTACCTACCTGAGCCTTAATATTGTTAATACTCTCGGTGATAAAATTACCTACTGTCCAATTACCTTTACAACCGCAGATCTTATAAATGAAATTCTTCAGGATTTTCTTACCGTCTGAGGTATGAACTACTTCCGGATGAAACTGCAATCCGAAAATACCCTGGTTGTTACCCATTACAGCTACCGGAGAGTTTTCAGTGTAAGCCAGGGATTTGAAACCAGGCGGCATTACATCTATTTTATCCCCGTGACTCATCCATACCGCTGTAGATGGAGTAAGTTCAGCAAATAGAGGGGACTCAGGGTCGCTGACATGCAAAATGGCATGCCCGTATTCCTTTTTTACCCCTTTAGTTACCTGTCCGCCAAGCTGG
>JGI20214J51088_10002991_pt1 | contig 11169 bp, 12 predicted proteins | sample WetSurMetagenome_FD_51088 | JGI IMG/M metagenome (IMG submission 51088)
GAGGACCTTGGCGAGCGCCTGGTATCCGCCCTGGGCAAGGTACTCGTCCAGCGTCCCGGCGTAGTCCGGGATGTCCTGGTAGCGGGTGATGACCTTCTCGAAGCTCATCGGCTCAATCGCGCCGCAGGTCGGCCAGCAGCGCGTCCAGCGCCTCCGGCGTGACCTCGTGGTGATAGATCCCGTCCACCTGGATGGAGGGCGCCGTGCCGCAGGAGGCCAGGCACTCCATTCGCTTTAGCGTGATCCTTCCGTCCGGCGTCGTCTCGCCCATGCGGATCCCGAGCGTCGTCTCCAGATGCCGGATCAATCGCTCGGACCCGCGCAGCGCGCAGGTGAGATTCTGGCAGACGTAGATCAGGTGCTTGCCGACCGGGTCCAGGTGCAACATGTCGTAGAAGCTGGCCACGCTCATGACGTCCGCGGGGCTGAGCCCGAGATACTCGGCCACCCAGGCCACGGCCTCCGGTGACAAATACCCCACCTCGGCCTGGACCTCGTGGAGGAGCGGGATCAGCGCCGACCGTTTTTCGGGGTAGCGCGCCACCAATTCGTCGAACCGCTGCCGGGTAGAGTCGGCGATCATCGGTCGATTTCCCCCAGCACGATGTCCAGCGAGCCGATGACGGCGATGACGTCCGCCACCAGCCGCCCCTCCACCATCCGAGGAAGCGCCTGGAGGTTCACGAAAGACGGCGCCCGGTAGTGGACCCGGTACGGGCGGTTGGACCCGTCGCTCACCAGATACACCCCCAACTCTCCCTTCGGGGATTCGATGGTTTGGTACACCTCCCCCGCGGGCACCGTGAATCCTTCCGAGTAGAGCTTGAAGTGGTGGATCAGCGCCTCCATGGAGGTCTTGAGGAGCTGCTTTGGGGGCGGGATCAGCTTCGGGTCGGCCACGTTGATGGGGCCCGGCGCGAGACGCTGCAGCGCCTGGATGGCAATCCGGTGGCTCTGTCGCATCTCCGCAACCCGGATGATGTACCGCTCGTAGACGTCGCCGACCTTCCCGATCGGGACCTCGAACTGATATCGCTCGTAGCCGCAGTACGGGTGCGCCCTGCGCACGTCGTAGGCCACGCCACACGCACGGAGTGCCGGGCCGCTCACGCCCAGCGCGACGGCGTCCGCGGCCCGGATGGTGCCGATCCCCACGGTGCGTTGCCGCCACAGGGGGTTCTGGGTCAGGAGCGCCTCGTACTCCGCCACCCGGGACGGGAACGTCGTCAGGAACGCCTGGACCTGCGCCTCGAAGCCGGACGGCAGATCCGACAGCAGTCCNCCGACCCGGAAGTAGCTGGACATCAGCCGCTGCCCGCTCACCGCCTCGTACATATCCAGGATCTGCTCCCGCTCGCGGAAACAATAGAGGAACACCGACATGGCGCCGACGTCCATGGCGTGGGTCCCCAGCCAGACCAGGTGGCTCTTGATCCGGGTGAGTTCCGTCAAGAGGACACGGATGGTCTGGGCCCGCTCCGGCGGCTCGATCCCGAGCGCCTTCTCGATCGCCAGGACGTAGGCCAGGTTGTTGGAGAGGGGCGCCAGGTAGTCCAGCCGGTCGGTGAGGGGAATCCCTTGTTGGTAGCGCTTGCTCTCCAGCCCTTTCTCGATCCCGGTGTGGAGGTAGCCGATGTGCGGTTCGCACCGCACCACCACCTCGCCATCCAGTTCCAGGACGAGGCGCAGCACCCCGTGTGTCGAGGGGTGTTGGGGACCCATGTTCAGGGTCATGGTGCGGGCCACGGTCATGCCGGTTCCTCTTCCCACCACTTGGGCGAGGCCTCCACGGGGTAATCCTTCCGCAGGGGATGTCCCTCCCAGTCGTCGGGCATCAGGATGCGCCGGAGATCCGGATGGCCCTCGAACGGCACGCCGAAGAGATCGAAGATCTCGCGCTCGTGCCAGTTGGCGCTTTCCCAGACCCCGGTCGCGCTGGGCACGGCTTCTCCCTCGTGGACCCGGACTTTCAACCGCACGCGCCGCTTGAACTGGATGGCGTAGAGGTGGTAGACCACCTCGAAGCGCGGCGAGTTCTCGGGAAGGCGGAGCCGGTCCACGCCGGTTACGGAGGATAAGAAGTCGAAGGCCAGATCGGAGTCGTCTTTGAGGTAGCGGCATACGCGGACGAGGTCCTGCACCCCGAGGAGGATGGTGATCTCGTGGTGCGCGACCCGCACGTCCCGCAGCGCGTCGCCAAATTGTTCGCGCAGGCGCTGGAGGACCAACCCTTCGTCCGCCGGCTCGGCTCTCGACTCTCGGCTCTCCGGCCCCTCGCCCGTCACTCCCATTCCAGCCCGCCCTTCTTCCAGGCGTAGAAATAGCCGACCAGCAGGATCACCAGGAAGGTCCCCATCGCCATCAGGCCGAAGACCTTGAGTTCGTGGAACACGACCGCCCAGGGATAGAGAAAGACGATCTCCATGTCGAAGATGATGAACAGCATCGCGACCAGATAGAACTTCACCGAGAATCGCTGCCGGGCGGTTCCCACCGGCACGATGCCGCACTCGTAGGGCGAGAGCTTCTCGGGGCTGGGGCGCCGTGGCCCGAGAACGAACGACAGGAGGATGTTCCCGGCGGCGAAGAGTGACGCCAGCAGGACGAGGATGCCGATCGGTACGTAGTCCATCAGCATGGCGTGGAGTCCCGAGGAGCCGATCTATTCAGGAGGCGTGTCACGGCATGTGAACCTTGGCACATTCCCCGACAAAAATCGGGGGACCCCGGAGCCGCGCCCGAGATCCCCCGTGTTGCCTAGCCGCCGAACGGCTTCACGAAGAAGATGATCAGCGCGATGAGAAGCACGTAGATGGCCAGCGACTCGATCAGTGCCAGACCGATGATCATGGCGACCTGAATGCGGGGGGCCGCATTCGGCTGCCGCGCGATGCCGTCCAGCGCCGCGCTGATGGCCCGGCCCTGCGCCAGCGCCGCGACGGCCGAGGCGATCGCCATGGCGAAGCCGCCCGTGATGATGCTGACCGCGCCGATCGACAGCCCGCCGCCGGCCGGCGCCGCGCCCTCCGCCGCCCAGGCCGAGCCCGCGGCCACGAAGAACATGGCCGTCGTCAGCACGCCTATCCGTCCGCCCAGTACGCCCATCCGGTCCCTCCTTTCTGCCGTTAGGGAAATGACCAGGGTTGGTCATTGGAAATTGGTCATTGGTCATTAACTCCAGATTATTCACGAGCCCTTCGTGAATAATCTGGCCTAGTGGTGCTCCTCCCCGTGCCCTTCTTCCACTGCGCCGGCGATATAGACCATGGTCAGCATGATGAAGACGAAGGTCTGGACCGCGGCCGTGAACAGGCTGAGTGGCAGCATGACCCCCAGCCAGATCAGGTACGGCATGACCAGCCAGGACAGACCGAGGAGGATCGTGACGACGCTCTCCTCGCCGAAGATGTTCCCGAACAACCGGATGGAGAGCGACACCGGCCGCGCCAGGTGGCCGATGAACTCGATCGGGAACATCAGGGGGGCGAGCCACCAGATTGGGCCGCAGAAGTGCTTCAGATAATTGAGGAAGCCGTGCTTCTTGATCCCGAAGTAGTTATACGACACGAACACGGTCACGGCCAGCGCGATGGTGGTGTTCCAGTTCGCCGTGGGCGGTTGGAACCCCGGGATGTTTGCCAGCAGGTTGCTGGTGAGGATGAACAGCCCTGCGGTGCCCACCAGGGGGAGAAACTGCCGGCCTTGCCGGCCGATCATCTGGTCCAGAAGCCCGTGGAATCCCTCGACCACGACCTCGGCCAGATTCTGGAGGGGGCCCGGCACCGCCTGAAGCCCGCGGCCCACCACCAGCCCGAACCCGACGAGGATGGCCATCACCACCCAGGTGAACGTGATGTGGGGCGGCAGCCACGCGCCCGGGACGCCGAGGAACGCCAGGACGTTCGGCAACTGGATCACCGGCGTAAGATGCAGGCCTACGTGGCGTGGGGACAGGAAGAACCCCACCAAGAGGTTGGCAACGACCAGGCCCGCCAGCACCAGCCAGACGCCCTTACCGCCGGAAGCTTTCCCGTTCGCTTCGGTTGCCATGGATGAGGAACCCGCTGTTAGGAGCCGTTACGAAATAACTTGTCCATACTTTGGAATTTCGTTACGGCTCCTTATGCCGTCCCCGAAATTACTCCGGTCAAGTTATTCTTTGACGACGGCTCAGCGCCAAGTCCGTCCGATCAACCCGACATCCCGGAACAGGTTCAGGAACCCCGCCACGATCCCGAACAGCGTGAACACCATCGTGAGCCACGGCCGGGTTCCGAACCACCGGTCCAGGCCGTAGCCGATCAACAACCCAATGGCAGTCGCGGCAACCAGAGATATCCCGATCGTGCTCAGCCGGGCGAGCTGCCTCAGGACCGACGGTTCATCGTCAGGCATGGGCCATACCCCCGCCGCGCGAAAGCCTCGGGAACCAAAAGCGTACCTTTTCTAGCCCTATAGCCCTGCGGTGTCAAGCAACTTCCCGGCGGAGGGGGCCCGCCAGCCCGCCGCGCGCCGCGTCCCCGTGCTGATCCTCGCTTGCGGCGCGATCCCGTCTGCGAATTGCCGGCGCACGGTGAGTTGCGGCGTGCCCCGTTTCGCCCGATTGCGGCGATCCTGTTTGCGCCGATCCTTGACATCTTCCGGCCGTTTGCGTAGGCTGCACCGCAGCGTCGGCGAGATGGTCGCCGGAGCGGTTGCTGAGATCGTCCCGCGCAGGGACCGACGCGGTGCCGTACCGACGGAGCGAGGTTGCGATGACTGACGACATCAAGACATTGCATCACATGATCCTCATCTGGAACGCCTTTGCCACCCCCCCGGTCATTCCGCCCCAAATGCTGCGCACCCTCGGGGACTATCTGGCAAATTTCCTCAAGTCGAACGACGGGGAGCAGTACCTGCGCACGCTCGGATACGTGCGGGCCGCCGCCCCGACCAAATCGGCCTGACACCGGGCTACCCGTCGTCCCATCCGCCCCCGAACGTCCGTTGACCTCCGGGGCCCGGTCGGATAGCATCGGGCTCCCATGCGATTCTTTAGCCGTGGATATGTCATCATGATCCTGGCGGGCCTGGCGGTTGGCGTGGGCGTGCTCGGGGTCGAGCGCCTGCGACACCGGGAGCCGCCCGCTTCGTCTTCGCGGATCGGGGGTGGTGGGCAAGTCCTGTACGAGACCCATTGCGNCATCTGCCACGGCCTCGCCGGAAAGGGGGACGGCGCCGGCGCCAAGGTGATTCGCCAATNGATGCGGGATTTCAGCAACCCGGTCGCGATGCGCGACGTGGAGGATCGGTTCCTCTTCGAGATTATCAAGAAGGGAAGCTCCCAGTTCGGCCGATCCAACGCGATGCCGTCCTGGGGGATGAAGCTCTCCGACGAAGAGATTCGCGCCGTCGTCGCACACATTCGCACCCTGGCATCCGGAAACCCCAACGGACCCGGACAGCGAAAGGAGACACCCTGAACCAGGCCGCACTGTCCCGCCGATTGCTGCCGTTCGTGTACACGTTGTTCTTCATCTCCGGCGCCACCGCGCTCATCTACGAGGTGGTGTGGGCGCGGATGCTCACCCAGATCTTCGGAAACACCACCCATGCCATCGCCACCGTGCTGTCCGCTTTCATGGGCGGCCTGGCGCTGGGAAGCTACGTCTTGGGCCGGTTGGCGGACGCCCCCCGAAACGCCTTCCTCGTCTACGGGATCCTGGAGGGCGGCGTCGGCCTCTACGGCCTGGCGATCCCCACCCTCTTCGCGCTCACCCAGTTCGCGTACAGCAGGCTGTACGGACTGGCCGAGACGTCCTTCACCCTCTTCAGCCTGGTGCTCTTCTGCCTCTGTTTCGCGGTCATCGTGGTCCCGACGGCGCTGATGGGCGCCACGCTGCCCATGCTGAGCCGGTTCTGCGTCACCCAGTTCGCCTCGCTGGGCCGACGCATCGGTCACCTGTACGCCGTCAACACCCTAGGGGCGGTGCTGGGTTGTGCGCTCAGCGGGTTCTACCTGATTCCGGAGCTGGGTCTGCGCGGGAGCGTCCGGCTGGCAGCCGTCTTGAACCTGAGCATCGCGGCCCTGGTCATCCTCGCATTGTTCTGGCTCCGTGGCGGCGACTCCGTCACGGAGGAGGTCGAGGCGGCCCCCGCGGACGGCCCGGCGCCCGCCAGGTCTCGATCTCTCCTGGACATCGCGCTCCTCTCGGCTTTCGCCGTTTCGGGGGCGGCCGCCATGGTGTACGAGAACGCCTGGACGCGGGCACTGACCTTGGTCATCGGGATGTCCACGTACTCCTTCACCGTCATGCTCACGACGTTCCTGGTTGGCCTGGGGCTGGGAAGCCTCCTCTATGCCCGCTGGTGGGGGACCCGGGACGTGGGTGTGGCGGGGTTCGGCCTGCTCCAGCTCCTCATTGCCCTTTCGGCGTTGGCCACCATCCCGCTCTTCGAGCGGCTGCCCTTCCTGTTTCTCCGCCTGCGCCACGGCTTCGGCGACTCCTTCCAGCAGTTTCTCACAATCCAGATCCTCCTCTCCGCCCTGGTCATGATCGTTCCCACGCTGCTCCTGGGAACGACCTTCCCCGTCGTGGCCCGGATCTACACCCAGAGCCTGTACCGGATCGGGAGCAGCATCGGCACCGCCTACGCGAGCAACACCCTGGGGGCCATCGTGGGGGCATTTCTCGGCGGCTTTGTCTTGATCCCGACCCTTGGCGTGCAGAACAGCATCGGTCTTGCTGTCACGGTCAGTGCGGCCGCCGGGGTTGTGCTGGTCGCCCTCGATTCCCAGGTCCGTACCGGACGCCGGCTCGTGACGGCGGGAGTCATGTTTGCCGTCGCCGTCGTGGCGGTGTTTTCTTTCCGGACTTGGGACAAGCGGATCATGACCAGCGGCGTCACGATTTACGCCCACAACTATTCCGCGCTCCCCACCGACGCCCTGCGGCGGGAGTGGATGGAGCGGGACGACCTGGTCTATTACCGCGAAGGCCTGACCGCCACCATCAGTGTCCATCGCTCCCCCGGCTCCACCTACCTGTACGAGAAGACCAACGGCAAGGTGGATGCCTCGATCGGCGACGCGCCGACCCAGCTCATGGTGGGATACCTGCCCATGCTCCTCAATCCCGGGGCGAAGACGGTCCTGGTGATCGGGATGGGGACCGGGATGACCGCCAAGGCGGCGGCGGCGTTCCCGGTGGAGCGGCTGGAGGTGGCGGAGATCGAACCGGCTGTGATCGAGAGTGCGCGGTATTTCGGCGACAAGAACGGCCACATTCACGACGACCCACGCGTCCACTTCGTCCACGCAGACGGCCGGAACTACCTCCTGGCAGCCCGTAGCCGGTACGATGTCATCATCTCGGAGCCCTCGAATCCGTGGATCGCCGGGATCGGGAACCTGTTCACCCGCGAGTACTATCAGGAGGCCCTGTCGAAGCTCGCCGAGGGGGGAGTGTTCGGCCAGTGGATGCAAACCTACGGGATGGCCCCCGAGGACCTACGCATGGTGTACCGGACATTCGCCGAGGTGTTCCCGGATGTATCCCTCTGGACGGTCAACGACAGCGACATGCTGCTCATCGGGACGCCCCGCCCGCAGCGGCTGCGCCGCGCCGATCTGCACGCGGCCCTGGCCGCGCACCCGGTCGCCCGGCAGGACCTGCGCGAGTTAGGGTTTGTGGACGGCTACAGCCTGCTGGCCATGTATCTGATGCCCAAGGCGGCCCTGCTCAAGATGGCGGGCGACGTGCCGTACAACCTGGACGACTTCCCGCGGCTGGAATTCTCGGCCCCGCGCAACCTGGGGCGCGAGACCACGACCCTGAACGCCCGCCTGACCCGGGCCTTCGCCGTGCCTCCGGTGGTCGAGGACGCCGACCCGGAGCGGGACCCCGCCGGGCGATTGGCGCTGGCCCTCGCGCATGGATATCGGGCCGTCCGCGACCGGGCGCGAGCCCGCGAGTGGGTCGATCGGGCATTGCAGCGATCGCCCATGGATGCGGAGGCGCACCTGTTGCGGGCGCGCCTCGCGGCCGAGGACAGCCAGTACCACGCGGCCGCAGAGGATCTGTTGCGCGCGGTGGGCGGGCCGGTGCGATTGCCGGATGAGGCGATCGAGGTGGCGAAGACCCTGGAGGCGGGCGAGGCCGCTCGCGTCCTGCGGAGAATCCGCCAGCAAAATCCCCAGCTGGTGGAGGCGCAGGTGGCCCTGGCCGATGCATTGCAGCAGGCAGGCCAATACCCTGAGGCTGAGGCCGAATACCGCGATCTTGGCCGCGGCCTTCCCACAGACCCGCGGGTGCATCTTGGCCTCGGGCGCGTTCTGCTGTCCCTGGGGGACTACGCTGCGGCCCTGGCCGCGTTCGATGCCGCCGCCAATCTGGGGGAGGTCAGTGGGGAGTTCCACGCCCAGCGCGGTGAGACCCTGATGCGCCTCAGGCGCTATCGGGACGCCGTCGCGGCGTACCGGCAGGCCCTGCGAACTAACATGCAGAATATCACCTGGCGCCTCAACCTGGGGATCTCGCTGGCGGCGTCCGGGCCGGACGGGCGAACCGAGGCGGAGCTGCGGCTCCGCGAGGTCCTGGCGATGGATGGCGCCAACACGCGGGCCTGGGAGGAGCTGCATGAACTGGGAGCGCGGTTTTAGGAGAACCGCAGGAAAATGCAAGACCGAGAACTGACAACCGAGAACCGATCAAAGACGGACACCATTGCCCGGTTTCCTATTGTCGGTTGTCCGTTTTTCATTGGCTTTTGTCCTTATCGGGCGGGACGCTCGTTCCTGACGCGAGGCGGTTATGATGCCTGAGTCCATGGAAACCTACCTCCGCAGCCGCCTGAAGGTCGAACTCCTCAAGCTGGACCGACTGCGGGCCACCGTGGTTTTCCCCCCGGATCTGCAGGGGCCCCCGGAGGCGGGGCACGGCGGCGGAGCGTCCGCCCTCCTGTTCGAGATGGTCCGGATGGTCGTCGGCGAGCGCGGCGGCGAGGCGGTGCTGCCTCGACCGGTGCGGATCGAGGTCGTGCTCCACCGCGAAATCCCGCTGGACACGCCGCTCAGAGCCGAGGTGACGCCCGAGGGCGGCGCCTGGTGCAGCCGCATCGTTCGGTACGACCGGCCGATTGTGGAGGCCCGGATTCTCCCCGCGGCGACCCCGCTAGCGGCCCCCTCGGCGGACCTCCGTCGCCTCTGGGACGGCGCGCGCGAGCCGGCATGCACGGTTCCCGGCTACGAGTTCTGTCTGGGCTGTGGCNTCCGGAACCCTCGGGGCGCGCAGGTCCGCTTCGAGTGGGACGACCACTTCGTGTGGAAACGGCTTGAACCCCAGACACACTTCCGCTGCGAGGACGGCAGCCTCTTCCCCGGCTACCACATCGTCGTCGGAGACGAGCTGGGCTGGTGGATGGGAGCGCTACGGCAGGGGGAATGCGGTCTGTCGAGCCGTCTGGTTGTGACACTGGGAGCGGCAGTCCCGCACGGCACGCCGCTCCTGGCCCTGGGGTCGCGCGCGGCCGTCCGGACCTCGGACCCCAAGGGGAGGCTCTGGCAGACCCACGCCCTGATCGTCACGCCGGACTGGCAGCCCGTCGCCGATGCCGAGGTGGAGTTCGCGGGCAGCCGCGCTTTCAGCAAGGTCATGCTGCCGCGTTTCCTCGCCGGTCCGGATCTCGCCTCGCTCCGGCGTGCCTTTCCCCGCTACCAGGACCGGTGGCCGGAGGGCGCCTGACCCTCGCCCCCAAGGCCGACCCGATCGCACGAGAGGCTGGGGCGGCCGCGCCTATTTTACCTGGGGCTCCAGCACGCGGATGTTGTGGATGGCGGCCGGCGCCTTGGGATCCTGCGGCGCCGCCTGTTGGAACAGCCGGAATTGCTCCAGGGCGCGCTGAAGCAGGGCGTGCTTCTCCTCCACACGGCTGAGTTGGGCTTGCTGGATATACGCCACGCCCAGATAGTAGTGGGCGTCCGCCTGCGCCGGCCGAAGTCCGGCGGCCGTGCGGTACGCGGTCACTTTTTCATCCACCAGCATCCGAATCTTTTCCCCGACAACCACCCCCAAATTGTAGTGGCCATCGGCGTCGTCCGGCCGCAACTGGACGGTCCGCCGAAAGGCGTCCAGCGCGGCATCCAGGTTCCCGGCGTCCGCATACGCCAAGCCTAGTTGGAACTGAACCGCCGGGTCTGAAGGCGTGAGCCGTGCCGCCTCTTTGAGGTGCGTGANGGCAAGGTCCGGTTGTCGCTCCCGGCGATAGAGGTCCCCCAGGGCAAGGTGCAGCTGGTAGTCGTCGCNTTTCTTCGGCAAGACCTGCGACAACTCCGCGATGGCCCGCGAGTTGTCCCCCTGCGCGCGGAAGGCCAGTCCGAGGCCCAGGCGCGCCTCCAGGTTGTCTGGCTGGAGCTCGAGCGCCTTGGCGAAGGCCTCGGCCGCCTCTCCGGGCTGACGAAGCTCCAGCAATGTGATGCCGAGGTTCTGATGCGCCTCGACCAGATTGGGGTTCAATCGGATCGCCTGCCGGAACTGGTAGAGGGCGTGCTCCAGGTCTCGCCGCGCCAGCGCGCCAACACCGGCGTTGTAGCGCTGAACCGCCTCTTGCGTTCGCGGCTCCTGCGGGGGCTCCGCCGCTGAGGCGGCGGTTGCCAGGGCGATGGCGAGCATCAGAGAAGGCCCCCAGCGCGTCATGGCGCCCCTCGCTCCCCTGCCCCCTGCCCTGGGCGGGGCGACCGGGCGAAGGCCGCCTCCGCCGCCAGGATGGGTGCATCCTCCCGGAGGGCAAGGGCGATGGCGTCGCTGGGACGGGAATCCAGGACCAGTTCCTGCCCCTGGACGTCCAGGACCAGGCTCGCGAAGTACGTGTTCTCCCGGATGCCCGTGATGATGACACGCTTCACTTTCGCCTTGAGGCGATGCAGCGCCTCCAGCATCAGGTCGTGGGTGTACGGCCGGGGTGGCCGCACCCCCTGCAGCGGCAGGGCGATCGCCTGGGCCTCGAACGGACCGATGAACATGGCCAGCTCCCGTTTGTCCTGCTTGCCCCGCAGGAACACCATGGGGGCGCCGGATTGGGGATCCGCCTGAACGCCCATGACCTCCATCTCGTGGGTCGTACCGGCCTGGGGCGGGCCGTCCGCCGCCCGCGCCGCCGAGACCACCAGCACTATCGCCAAGAAGGCGA